>Ga0247841_10000808_pt1 | contig 77520 bp, 61 predicted proteins | sample LaCruzMarch2015__2_FD_192410 | JGI IMG/M metagenome (GOLD analysis project Ga0247841, IMG submission 192410) | Freshwater microbial communities from meromictic Lake La Cruz, Castile-La Mancha, Spain - LaCruzMarch2015_18m | ecosystem: Environmental > Aquatic > Freshwater > Lake | place: Spain... | reverse complement strand
AAACTAATCTTTACCCACAAGTCTATAAACCATTGTGGATAGAGGATTTATAACCCCCTTTTAGCTAAAAGGGGGAAGGGGGAATTTGATTAATTAAGTCATAAATCAAATCTCCCTTAATCTCTCTTTAGATGAACATTAAATAATTAATCGGGTAATCCAGTAATAGAGCTTTTAAATCCCCTAACCCCCTTTTTCAAAGGCTAATCTTTACCCACAAGTCTATAAACCATTGTGGATAGAGGATTTATAACCCCCTTTTAGCTAAAAGGGGGAAGGGGGAATTTGATTAATTAAACTAAATATTAATGAATCTATTCAAAGGTATTTCGGCATATTACCAATAACGCAATTGATATTTTTGAGTATCTATTGATCCGAAAACCTTAATCAAATCTCCCTTAATCCCTCTTTAGCTAAAGAGGGAAAAGACTTGGTTTCCACAATATCTATAATTTGTGGGTAAAGATTAGTTTAGCTAAAAGGGGGAAGGGGGAATTTGATTAAATAACTGTACATCTGAATGAATCTATCTAAAGGTATTTAGCTTCTCATCATAACACCATTAATATTTATGAGTATCTATTGATCCGATAGTCTTAATCAAATCCCCCTTTAGCTAAAGGGGGATTTGACAAAATCTCTTAGCTTAATGCCTATGGGGTTAAGGGGGATTTAAAAGCTCTATTATACGAGTTTTTCAGTTAGTTGAGTAATAGTCATAATTCATGAAAAAACACGGAGACACAGAGGCACGGAGAGGAAAAGGTGAGGTAATTCCAGTGATTCTACTGGTCAACCGAATCAATTATTTTAGTTAATTGATGTAGAGCAAACTGCCTATTTGCTTTATATTTAATCCTTCACCTTTCCTCTCCGTGCCTCTGTGTCTCCGTGTTTAACTTCTTTTTATTTCTATAAGTGAAAAACTCGTATCTATTACTGGATTACCCGATTAATTATTTAATCTTCATCAATATGCCCCTACAAATCAGCATGATACTTGGTTCTATGCGGTTTATCTTTTAAAAACCTACCCTTGTCAGCTTTTTTAAGGGGAAATTATGCGGAGTATTCCCTTTTTTAATGGGAAATAAATCGAGTCGGCATCAACATTCCCCCTTAAAAAAGGGGGCTAGGGGGTTGTGAAAAACGTTGAAATACTATGTCAAAATGGCATTTTTTAACGATTACTTATTGGTTAGTATTAATAATGACTCAAAACGATTTTAGGATGGTGGAATAAATATGTTTTCTATACTTTTAGTGGAAGATAATGATGATCATGCTCTCCTTGTTCAAGTAGCACTTGCAAAATCCGAATATGGATTCCAGATTGACCATGTAGATTCTTCTGGAGGTTGCTTTATTGCTCTTGAGAAAAAAAATTATAGCGCGATCTTGCTAGATTTTAGCTTGCCAAAGAAGAATGGTCTTGAAATCCTAAAAGAGATAATAATGATTTCGTATGATGCTCCGGTTATTATGATTACCAGCCATGGTGATGAACAGATTGCAGTTGAAGCCATGAAGAACGGAGCGTATGATTACGTAAGTAAGACAGATGACTATTTAAACAGATTGCCTGTGGTGATTCAAAAGGCTATTGAGTCTCATGAAATGTCTAAAGAGCAAATAAGATTGCAAGCTAAGATAGAAGAATCAGAAGATAGGTTGAGAAAAATATTTAATAATGTAGAGGTTGGAATCATTGAAATAAGAGGTGATTGTCAAGTATCTTATGCTAACCCTAAAGCAAAACTCTATCTAAACATATCTGAACTTCAATATATAAATGCCTGTGAGATATTCTCAAACAATTCAGGAAACCCAAGAAACTGTAATGAATGTCTTATAAATAAGTGCATTGAAAATGGAGGATTGATCAAATACGATATTGAATATAATGATAGACAATTCTCTACAACTATCAATTCTATTCAATCAAAAGAATCAAATTTAAAGCATTTAGTGTCAGTTTTTGTGGATATTACAGAGGAAAAGAAACTTCAAAAACAACTCATGCAATCTGAGCGCCTTAGTGCATTAGGATGTCTGGCATCAGGAATAGCACATGATTTCAATAATAATCTGGCAACGATATTAGGTAGAACTGAATTCTTACTTATGAATATCGGAAACATGGAAAATATTGAAGAAGGTCTCCAAGTCATTCAAAAAGCGGCATTAGGTGGTGCTGAAACTGTAAGGAGAATACAAGAATTCACTGGAGATAGAAGGAAAAAAGAATTCACACAGTTAGATGTTAATAAGCTTGTCAAGGATGTATTATATTTGACGGAGCCAAGATGGAAAGACCAATCTCAGAGAGATGGGATAAAAATTGACATATTAACATATTTTGATAGCCAACAAAATATAGCTGGAAGTGATTCAGATTTAAGAGAAGCATTGACTAACATGATATTCAACGCCTTAGATGCCATGCCAAAAGGTGGTACTATAAGCATTAAGACTTATGATGAGAACAGCAATGTATATATATCAATTTCGGATACAGGTGTTGGTATATCACCCAAAGTTATTGAGACCATATTTGAGCCGTTTTTTACAACCAAAGATATAGGTCACTCCGGATTGGGATTAAGCGTTGTTTATGGAATAATAAAAGGGCATAATGGAAACATAGATGTGAATAGTATTCCCGGTAAAGGTACTACATTCATAATCAATATCCCAGCAAGTGAAGGTATAATAAAAGCAGAAACAGAATCTATAAATTCAGTTAATCCTATAAATGTTAATATATTGGTGATAGATGACGAAGAACCAATTAGAGATATTCTTAAAAATATATTAGTTCAATTCGGCAATAATGTCACTGATGCTAGTAATGGTAAATTAGGTATAGAGATATTTCAATCTGGTAAATTTGATGTGGTAATAACTGATCTTGGAATGCCAGAAGTCTCTGGCTGGGAAGTTGCCCAGCAAGTGAAAAAAATCAATCCAAAAACAAAAGTAATACTTCTGACGGGCTGGAATATCGAACTTGATGAAAAAGGTTTGAAAGAGAAGAATATAGATATTGTCATTAATAAACCATTTCGGATTGATCAAATTACTAAAGCAATTTCGGAATGTATCAAATAACCCCAATATTCATAATAGTTATACCTCCCCCATAACTATACAAGTTTTTCACTTATAGAAATAAAAAAAGTTAAACACGGAGACACTGAGGCAGGGAGAGAACGTAGAAAGTGTGGAAGATTCTAATATTTGAAGACTATTTTCTTCAAATCTTTTTTCTCCGTGTCTCCGTGTTTTTTTACGAATTGTGACTATTCGCTAACTAACTGAAAAAACTCGTACCAACTACCTAAATATTGCTAGATGACTTGTCTTGCTTATCTTGTTGTTGTCAGTCTCGATGGTAATGACCACAAAATAGCGACCATTCTTTACTATCCTTCCTGATTCGTCAGTTCCATCCCATTGCTCTGAATTCCAACCCGGTAATTTTGGTATTTTGCTGACCAGTTCCCTGACAAGACTACCCCTTATGTCATAAATACTAATTGTGACGTTGACTATTTCACGATTTTTCCAGCCAATGTTGTAATTGATCGTAAGACGATTAACCTCTGGCGCAAAATAAGCATTTGGGGTTAAACGTACTTCGAGATAGTTTGAATTCTTTATCTCTATTTCTGTCTCTTCCTGCATTATGGTGAATTGTGATAAGAAATTGACATTGACTGTAACTGTTTTCTGCACACTATCCACATATCCGCCAGCCCTGATCCATTTTTTCTGAAACTTATCCCAGAAGTAAATGCTCAATTTTGTATCATCAACCTCGGTACTGACGTATTTATAAGACAACGTAAGTTTGGCAGGTATCGAAAGGATCGTACCTTCAGGCTCAAATTTATATATATATCCGATCCTTTTTGTATTTTGAACTGCTCCTGACGATTGGTAAAGAGAAACAGATATAGTTTCGTCATTCCGAAATGCTCTTGGAGAAATATCAATCTCCGAATCAAACGGACCGTTGATTATTAAGCCATTATTTGAATTTACTTTCTGTACATAAGGGATAACGTTTATACTGGAACTGACTGAAACTTTACCGATAATTGCTGATACTTCACCAGAACCGATAAACAAAGTGGTAAGAGTTGCTTTATCGGGAGAAGGGATTATCACGCCTTTATCCTCAGTGATTTTCCAGCTAACTTCCTTTAACTGTAAAATTTCGTTACCATGAGAATCAAATCCGTGAACGTATAGCGAATACTGATTACCAGAGATTAGCTTATAAGGCGGATTCAAAATTGCTCCGTTATACTCTATGATTATATTGGCGGATGCAATAGCGCCGGGGATAACTGTAATATTGGATTCAACAAATACAGATTTCTCGTAAGTGACTTCTATTGAGCCTTTTCCTGCTTTTGTCGCAGAGAAAGTACCATCATTTATTATTGTACCTATGTCGCTTATTATTTGCCAGCTTAATTCTGGATTAGCTATTGCGTTTCCGTAATGGTCTTTGGCAATGACAGTAAATTTCTGAGACGCACCAGATTCTATAACCAAAAATTCGGGTTGAATGGTCAATGTTTCGATTTTACCAGCTATAACATTAATTTCGGATTTACCTTCATGTCCTTGTGAACTGATGATCAATTGCCCATTGCCTGCGTCAATAGCAGAAAAAACACACTCCTGTTGACTTTCAGTATTTACTTTCCCGATATTACCTAATACCGTCCATTTTGGGTCCGAAAGCACTAATACATTATTATAAGCATCATAGCCATAAGCAATGAAACGACTATCTTCCCCTGCTGAAATGCTGATATTTGCAGGATTAATTATAATCCTGTCAAGCGGTGCGGGAATCAGCGAAAATAAGGCATTAGCAGATAAAATTTTACCGTTGATCTCCGCTGTTACGTTTAATACTCCCTTCCTTTCATTCTGGTCTGATGATAAGAGTTCTATTGCACGGAAAGTCCACGTATTTGGCGTATCTGATGGTGTTAGCGAACCCAGTTTTGAGGATACATCAAGTCTTATCGTATCTGGAATTTTTCCTATTGGGTTTCCAGATTCATCAAAGCCTTTCACTGTGCAAATAGCTTTTCCACCAGCCGACACAATAGATGGCTCAATTGTTATTACTAATTTTGACAATTCTCCAAGAACAGTTACGACTGTCACTGTTGCATTGCCTTCGATACCGTTTTGTGAGGCGATAACCGTACCAGATATGGAATTAGTTCCAATTGGCAGGATAACCGTTGTCAATACACCATTTCCATCAATATTCCCTATTCCACCGATAATTTTCCACGCAGGTTGAATATCAGATATTTGGTTTCCATGTTGATCATAACCTGAAGCAACAAATCTCTGCTCTTTATCTTTACCAGACGTAAGTGATATTGATGATGGCGATATTTTTATAGTTGCTAAATCGCCGGGGACCACTCTGACGTAGAAACTGGAAGTCACTGAACCAACTTTTGCCACGATACTGCCATCGCCAGACTCTTTTGCAATAAAAATACCATCTACTGAGACTGATCCAAGATTTGTTCCTTTCAGAGACCATTCAGGTGATATATTAATCGTATTTACTGGTTTCAAGCGACCAAGCTCATCTTTATCCAAATCGTATCCGATAGCTTTGAAGTTGATACTTGAACCAGATTTAATGATTAAAGGATTTTCTATTGTTGATCCGATACTTTCATCGGATTGTGCAGTGAATATGCGTATTCCTGCCAACAGACCATGAATAATAGTAATATGAACTTTGCCCTCAATTCCGCTTGATTCTGCGACAACTTCACCCGATCCAGCTAATCCTGCGATAAACACAGCTTTTCTCGTTCCGCCGAGTAACGGAAGAACAGAATTCTTTGATCCTGTGATCGTGCCTATCTGTCCGACTATCTTCCAATTGGGCAATACGTCAATTGCGTTCTGGAACTTGTCATATCCAGTCGCAGTCAAATTAATATTTTTTCCAGATTCGATTGGCTCATTACACTCTTTACATGCTATCTCTATTGATTGCAAAGGACCCGTAATGATATTGACGACAGCCTCTCCCTGTATGACTATTTCATCGCTATTTGATGCAGACGCTATCACTTTCCAATTTGATCCGACTTTCATATCAACGGTTGAACTAAAAACCCCATCAGCCGATATTGCTCCCTTTATTTCAGTATTTCCATCACTACTGACGACACGCCATTGAGGTTTCAATTCCATTTCGAGACCATCACTGTTTTTGCCAGTGACAGAAAATTTCTGGACATCACCTTTGATAACCGAAACAGGATTAGGTGTAATGGTTATGGATACAAGAGGTTTTGGAACAGGTTGAAGCACAATAATTGCGTTTCCATATATCGTTCTCTCTTTGGATGTGCCTTGATTAAAAACAGCAGTGACATAGACGTAACCAGTTTGTGGTTCATCAAGATTTCTATTTATAAAAACGCCTGTTGTATCTACGGTTCCAAGTTCTTCAGTAACGCTCCACAGTATTTTTACATCAGATAAGTTACTCACAACATTACCTCGAATATCCTTAAAAACTGCATTGAACTGTCTTTTTTCGGTTGACTGTGAAGATATAGAAATCAGTGACGGCTCAACTATAACATAAGACGGAATTCCCGCTATTACCTCAACATTCACGAATGCTAATTTATCACCTAATTTCGCGATGACTTTTCCATTTCCAACCTTGTCAGCAATGAATAACCCATCTGTGCTGATCGTCCCTATCTCAGAAGTCTCCCATATAGGATTGATCGGGATCAGATTATCGCTTGCATCCTTACAGATTGCAGAAAATCTGATGAAACTACCTGAAGCTACCTTTTGATCACTGGGAAAAATCTCAATAGATTCAATATTATTTGGCGTCACTTGTATCTCTGCCTTTCCGAGCAACGCTGATCCTGACTTTGAGACCAAAACGTATCCAGTAGCAGCCTTTTGTGCAGAGAAAACATCACTCTGATCAATCACGCCAATTTTATTCAATATTAGGAATGAATACAAAGCGGGATCAATAATTTCTGTATTTCCTGCACTATCTTTGCTTACGATTCTGAGTTTCTGCTGTTCACCTGATTTTATAGAAAATGTTGCGGGTTGTATCTCAATATTTGTAAGTATTCCAATCGAGGTAGTAGTTTCAGATTTGGATGATAAACCAGCAATAGAAGCCTCTACCGTACCATCGCCAACAATAGTCGCAATAAAATTACCTGAGCTATCAACAATACCATTATTGCCAATAACTCTCCATGCGGGTACGCCTGCTGATGGTACGTAGGCGACGCCATTATCATTAGATGATTTTATAAGGGCAACATATTTTTGAGTTTCTCCAGATAATAAAGCGACTTTTGATGGGATAACAATTAAATCAGACTGCTTTGGCATAACAGGCAAGACAGTCACAAATGCACTTCCAAACACCTTTCCATCTGTAACTATAATCCTTCCAGTATGCAGGTCATTTGTGGCAGAGAATAACCCTGAACCATCAATCTCACCTATACCAGACGTGACGATCCACGTTAATTCGCTTGTATTAATTTCATTGCCGAGAACATCAATTGCTTTGGCTGTAAATTGATGTTTTGTGCCAGTTATAGCGCTGATCAGATCGGGAGTAATTTCAAGGTAGTAGGGAATTGTTTTTGCCTGTTCTAGTGTTGAATCATTTACTATTTCGGCACTAGAAATAGATATGAATATATTGGTAAATGCAGTAAGGTCTCCATATTTTGCAGAGATAATATTTATATTTTCTTTTGGTTTCAGATCAACCACCATCGAGCAAGAATTTCCTTTTGGATCTATAAATACAGAATTGCCATTAACAGACCATTGAACGTCATCAAGCGGAACAACGTTTTCATAAGAATCGTATCCAATGACAGAGACCAATGACTTCATATTGGGATTAAGGAATATAATTTCAGGCTTGATTTTTATGGATTTAATGGCGCCGGGCGTCACATTGATTTCTATTTGACTGTTGAACCCGCCTGACGTAGCGATAACCGTACCAGAACCGGGTTTCGTGGCAGTAAATAAACCATTCACGTCAATATTACCTATACCACCAGAGACAGACCATAAGGCATTGATGGATATGCTCCGTGATTCGGAATCATTGCCAACTGCTTCAAATTGTACCGAATCTCCGGTTGTAATATTTATATTAGGAATACTTCCACTGGTTCCTTGAACTAAAACTTTAATTGAGGATAGACGACTGGGTGTTGATTTCTGCACTACCACGTAGCCTGTACCACTAGCGCCATTACCTGACACAGAGACTCCATTTACATATATCGTGCCATTTGCGACTACCTCTCCGATTCGCACACTTGTATCAATCGTAGCAGTAAAAAGACCTGAAGCCGAGATCGTGCCTGCCATAGCGTCAGTACTCCACGAAACAGATTTTAATGGCACAGGATTTCCAGCAATATCCTTTCCAATTGCCATAAACTGATGCCTTGACTGATATTTTTCCGTTGATATTGGCAGATAAGCGATATAAGGGATTACAGAAATAGTAAACAGATTACCCGTTATAACTTCAACGTCAACCGTAGATGATACATCACCGAGTGTCGCTACTATTTGTCCATTACCAACGGTTCCTCCAGTAAAAACTCCATCAGAGCGAATATTTCCAATATTGCCACTCTCGTTCCGCCGAGTAACTGAAGAACAGAGAATAGACCATACAGGCATTATGTTTATAGCGTTGTTATAATTATCAAACCCCGTTGCTGTGAATTGTAGATTAGTGCCGGCAGGAACAACAAAAGGTGCTTTAGCTTTGTTGACCTCATCAATTACAATACGCTTTAGATCACTGGGAACAACGGTTATATCGCTGACTGCGCTGATCCCACCAGATTCTGCAATCAACTTACCTTTACCTGCTTTAGTGAGTTGTATAACTACGGATTGTCCGATTATTTCCATCGTTCCAATATTGTCTATTGAATCCAGACTCCATTTTATATCCGCTTCTACCGTATTAGAGTATAAATCTTTCGCAGTTGCAAAGAACCTGTGTTGATTACCGGCTGGAATGATTATAGAACTCGGATTCAGTGTTATAAAAGCCGGAGAATCCGCCACGAGTTGGATCCATGTCTCCGCCATTCTCGTTCCGCCGAGTAACGGAAGAACAGAAATTGGTGATTCTGTTCCACTCACATTCATAGCAATTGCTATAACTTTTCCATTTCCAATGATTCGTCCTGAAGATAAAAACGATCCGTCCTGATCAATGTGTCCTATCCCATCAGTTGTTAGCCATACAACGTCAACAGGTATTGGATCATTAGCTTCTGTGCGCCCTATGGCTGAGAATTTTAAGCTCTCACCGACTTTGACTTTTAATGGATTGTCTTGCGATGCTGAAGGTACCATCTCAAGACTTGCAATGACTTCCTGAGAGATAGAAACGACTTTGATAATATAATCGCCGGCGACAGGACTTGTGCTTGAAAGGTTCGCATCTTTTGCCAATATGTGATATTTTAGACTTCCAGTTATAACCGCAGATGATGGTATTTCGCCAACAAAGATTCCTGATCGCTTATTCATATTGACCGATTGATAATCCTGATCAAGATCATTTTTATAAAACAAAGTTGCATCAACGACTCCACTGTTATCTGTTATAATTGCCTCGATATTCACAGGAGCATCAGTCTTTGCGATCTGCATGGGTATATGAGATATGATCGGCGGGGTTGTGTCCTCAACTGAAATGTGAGCAAATTTTGGCGAGTTAGCCTCTGATGGAACGACTGCCATATTTCCAGAGGTATCAACAGCACTGATGTAATAGTTTAACCCATCGAGTGTAATCTCAGAACCATCTATGGAAGCCGAATAGGTCGCTACTGTCCTAGACATTTTTACTGATTTATTAGTACCATCAGGAAGGACATAGAAAAGATTAACCTCTTTTATTTCAACATTGTCACTCACATCTGCCTCTAAAGTTAGTTTAACGCCAAGTGTTGCATTTGAAATAATTTTATGAGTAATAACAGGCGGTCTAGTATCAATAACTCTGGTTGTGCCAGACAAAATCCCATTGTTGCCAGACGCATCTTGGGCAGTGATCTGCCAGCTTAAATTACCGATAGTAATCAAGTTAGATGGCACAGAAACCGCATACAAATTCTCTTGTGATAATGACGTCTGTATTTCAGTCCATGATATACCAGAATCGTTGGAAATTCTTATCAATGGTTTTCCGTTAATAGCACCGGAGTTATCGCTGATTTTTGCTGTAACTTTAAGTTCGACGCCAGCCTCGATCTGATCTGGAATATCTACGGAATCAATCACAGGCGATTCATTATCAGCAACAGGTTGAACGTAGAAGCGAAAAACATCAGCTATATTGCCATAAATACCTGCGTCAAGGCTTACGTCTGCCCTATATTCTCCCATTACAGCAGATTTTGGAAGAGTAAACTCAAAGCCTGAGAAATTGGGACTGTTGAAGTTATTGGCTATTGGCGTGTTATTTGGGTCTCTGATAGTTACCAGTGGATATAACAGTCTTGCACCCGTGATATTGAGTATTCGGCTTAAAGTGTTCCCTTGATCATCAATAAAGCGATATAAAAGCCCAACTGTTTCTCCCGGATGATAAATAGGGTCTTTATCACCACTAACTGATCCAATATGCAGGTTGAATTTATCGTTTTCGGTGATACCGACAGGATGAATGCCGGGCGTGACTTGATGAAGATAAGGGCGTATCTCATAAGCATAGATCGTGCCTTTGCCAAAGGTCACGCCCAAACTCATGCTAAAATTGTAGTCCACGTTTGCAGATACGGTGAATGGTTGTTTCGCACTAATAAAAGGATAGAAATCGGTATAAGCGGCATCGTAGCCAACTTCAGGCTCAACACCTTCGGTATATTCGTTGGTATAAGTGCTGTCTAAAATCTCAAATATAGCAAGGGCTGTAGTTTTAGGAATTACGAAATTTAATTCAGCGTTAGGAATTTCTGAGACTTGAAGCGAAACTTTAGTATCAGGTTTCGATATTACATAATGAGGTAATACGAGATAATGTTGTCCCTGTCCAGTCGCAGACCGTAGAACGATATTATACTCGCCTTCGGAGACATAAGCCTTTATTTGTCCATTTTTATCGCCGTAGCCTACGCTTGCTTTTGCCCTTTTCGTTGGGCGAAAAAAGACTTCAGGGGTGGATATGGGCGTACCATCTTTGGCAATACAGCTTATCGTTACAGGTACAGTATCAACAGCGTTTATAACCACAGAATCGGGAACGGATACCTGCCTAACAAAGACATAATGCTTTAGCTGAGAAAATCCGACTATGGTATATGAACCTACGGGGAGATCAAGTTGAAGTGTGCCATCAGCACCAGTAGCGTATCCGACAATATTCTCGCCTGATTCGTCTATTTGTCCATCGCCGTCATTATCCCTTGTGTCTGACGCTGGTGGATTTCCAATCTGAATGGGTGGGATGTTAGCGTCAATCTCTGGGGTTTCGGGAAATATCTGAAATACCACTCCACCTGCTGGATTGCCGTTAATGTCTTTTACCGTTATGTTTAACGTTGCGCCTTCAGCGGATAGTGTAAAAGCAATAAATATCAGAAGTATAGATATAAACACTCCATTTTCAAGGGGGGAATGGGGGATTTTATAACCTTTCATAAACCTGATTCTCCTATTTGATATTTAGCTTTCCGGACTATTGTGCTAGAATGATTATAGCATAATCACAATATAATAGGAACGAAAAATTATCACTACATTGTCAGGTTTACTACTTTTGCCTCTTGATCTGTACATAAATCGTGTTATAATAATTGAGTAGTATAAACAAAAAAATAGATATATATATTATAATATTACATCCAATGTATTTCTAACGGACAAAACAAAATTGAACAAACATACAGAAGAATGGATCAAACAAGCTGAATATGATATGGATGTAGCAGAATTTTTGTTTAAAGGGGCAAATTATCCATAGAGAAAGCGCTAAAAGGGCTTTATGTGCAGATATTAGATGAAGACCCACCCAAGAGCCATAATCTAGTCTATTTTGTCGAAAAGCTTATATTGAATCCTCCTGATGATTTACTAGATTTTCTTGTTATACTCAATAGAATGAATATTGCTACACGTTACCCTGATGAATTAGAAAAAATGCTAAAGGAATATAACAAAGATAAGACAAAAAAATTACTCATAAAAGGTAAGGAGACTTTGGAGTGGATAAAAGCACAGTTACAGATGCCATCAGATTCTTAGAGCAACGTCTTATTAATTCAGGTCTAAATATCTCAAAAATAATTCTATTTGGCTCACAGGCTAGAGAGCAAGCTAATGAAGACAGTGATATTGATATTGTTATTATCTCAGAAGACTTCGAGGATAAAGAAATATTTGAAAGATGTGAAATGACTAAAGATGCGGAGATAATGACAATAAGAGAATTTATGATCCCTATTGACATTATCACCATGACGCCTGATGAGTTCGATAGTGAATCTTCTATTATCGCTGGATTTGCTAGAAACGGCAAGGTAGTATCACAGGCATAATATTCAACACCTATTTTGCTTTAAGCGTTCCCCATGTTTTTGGGAGTTTTCCGTTTTATGGTTTTGTAAGCCAATCAGCTAAATGAGTCTTAATTCGCTGAAGCCTATCGGAAGATATTTTGCCTGTTGCACCAAGAAGTATATTTCCTTCGACTACTGCAAGACGACCGACTCTGATAACACTAACTGTTTTTAAGCCGCTTTCTATAAAATCAGGATCATCTTCTTGAATGATCTCATCAAAATCCGAAATGTAATGTTGAATCTGTGATGAAATCATACATATAAGCCAATCATCATAATCACCGGGTAGTTTATTGATCAACAAAGCAGGTCGGAGTTTACCTTGTTCTAGATCGGCTTGTGGAAACTTAAACAATATAATTTGTCCTGCTTGCTTCATTAGAAAATGACCTTTAGATCGGCGTCTGTATATAAAGGTGTATCTTCGTCTTCCATGCCCTTCATCGCTGATGTTAAAGATAGATATGACCAGCTTTTATCTTCCTGTTGAGCAGACTTAGATTTTGCCTTTATCAAGAGATATTCAATAAAGTCGAGAGCTTCCTCTTGAAAAGGTGTTGGCAGTTCTTCAATATATTTATGGATTTTTTCTGCGATAGCCATTTAATCTTTCTCACAAAAGCATTTGTTTATAAGTAACCGTTGCACTATATCTAAATATAATACATTAAAATTGAGCAACATTCAACATCTATTTTGCTTTAAGCGTACCCCATGTTTTTGGGAGTTTTCCTTTCGCTTCGACATTTTTTGGTGGTACAAATCCTATGTCGAATTCCTCAACTGATGCAAGCATTACAGCCCCAAGCATCCCGCTTTCACCACCCATTGCATAAATTTTTCCATCTACTTCACCAGTGCAAAAAGTAGACCTTGGTGTTAGCATATCTGCTTTCTTTGTCCAGATGTCTGCGACGGGGTCATATTCCTCTACCAGTGAAACTGCCGCCCAACTTAGACCTGTTCCCCCTATAACATATACTTTTCCATCTACTATGCTGACGCCACAGGCATCCCTTGCAAATGACATGTCTTTTTTATTTGTCCATTTGTCTGCCACAGGGTCATACTCCTCAACTTTTGAAATAAGCCCATCACCCCAATTTCCACCAAAGGCGTATATTTTACCATTTAATGAAAAAGTATTGAGAAGATATCTTGATGTTGGCATATTTGCTTTCGTCGTCCATTCATCTTTCGCAGGATCATATTCTTCAACTGTTGCGATTGAAGTTCCCCATTTATTAGATCCCCCGATTGCGTATATTTTGCCATTTAACTCACAAGTTGATAATGCAAATCTGGGAGTCGGCATATCAGCTTTTTTTGTCCACTCATCTTTAGCGGGATCATATTCCTCAACTGTTTGAAGACCTGATTGAAATGGCAGCGAACCACCAATAACATAGATTTTTTCATTTACTACACTAGCGGAAAGATATATTCTCGCGGTTGGCATATTGGTCTTTCTTACCCATTTATCTGCTTTTGGATCGTACTCCTCGACTGTTTGAAGAGTCGCAAAGCCACCACTAAGACCACCGATTACATAAATTTTTCCATTCACTGAACCAGCAGCAAATCCTACTCTTGAGATTGGCATATCTGCTTTCTCTGTCCATTTTCCTTGACCTTGACCTTGAGGTGCCATAAAGAAAGTGTTTTGCTTCGATTCTCCTCCTTTGCCTTTCTCAATTTGGCTTGATATGATTGCAATATTTGAAGTTTTAATTACATCTACTGGAATTTCACCAACTTTTAGCACCTTTGATTCAACAGGTAACGGTGAACTTGGGAACGAACCGATCAGATCGATCTGAAAAAGGTGAGAACCAAAACTCAAAAATGTGAAAAGGATTCCTGTAGCCAATGAAATACCCCAGGGCAAATTTGTAGTATTTGATACTGGATTTATCTTTATCTTCTTTAGAATTTCAACAACTCGAAACGTAAAACCTGCCTGTAACTTGTGCTGTGTTAAAGTTCCGCTCATCATGGCAAGTACCTCCTCTTTTAATTGCGTTCTTGCTCTACTAAGCCGTTGTCTGATAGATTCTGGCGACACTCTGAGAAAATTAGCGATCTGATTGGTACTCATCCCACCGAGATAATGAAGCGTCAAAACCTCACGATAAATATCAGGCAGAGAATCCAGAGCATCATGAAGTGAATCATAATCATTTTCGCTATTAGTATCCGTCCAGTTATCCTTAAATTTTTGATCTTCGATGAATTCACTGTCTGGGCGTGATGCCTGAGACCTGATGAACTTCCTGCACTTATCGGATGCTATGCAATAAAGCCACGCAAGAAAACTATCCCATTTCCTAAGATCGCGCAGTTTTTGATAGGCTTTGATAAATGTTTCCTGAGTTACGTCTTCCGAATCATGGAAGTTGTGGAGTTTTGCATAAACAAAGGCATAGATGCTTGCCTTGTATTTGTCAACAAGCAATCCAAATGCCTCTGATTCCCCATTAAGGCATTTTTGAATAATGAATCCATCCTCTGAGTGCATTTTATTCTCTCTTATATTCTGAAACAAGCTTCAGCAATCCATATTGAATTTCATTGTACATATAGAGCCAGCAAAATGTGAAAATGTGACAAAAGGATAAAATTTTCTTGTAAGCAAGTAAAAAAAATGATGTTAAATTTTTAGGAATAGAACGCGGATGACGCGGATTAAACGGATTTTCGCGGATTTTTATTTATTTGTTTCAATCTGCGCAAATCCGCCTGATCTGCGTTTATCAGCGTTCTATTTCCTAAAGTTTAAAAAGGTTTCTTAAATTCGCCTAACAATTATAATGTATATGATTTGTAATAAACTATCAATAGGATTGTTTGTCAGTTTTTCATGCCCTTGACAGTAATTCGTTTTTCTGCTATTATTTTCATAGGTTAATATATCTTGGATTTAGTGGGGTTAGCAAAGTGAGAGTGAAAACATCGGTTTGTGTCACAATCTTCATTTTAATCTTGTCTTTATCAGCAAGTGCCGTTGATATAGTAGAAATTAAACTTATCTCTCCTATCGGTGCAATTGCGAGATCTGTTGTCCCTGGTTGGGGGCAATTCTATACTCACGATAAGCTTCAGGGGGTGACTGTTCTTTTATCCGTAGGCATACTTAGTGGATTAGGGATAAAAGCAGATGCGCAATACCGTGATTATTACAATAACAAGTACAGACCCGCTGTCTATTCAGGTTCCAGCCAAGCCGCTTCTTATTTCAGCAAATCAAATGATTATTACAAACTCAGTCGTTTTCTTCTCTATGCCGCCGCAGGTATCTGGGCTTATTCTGCTATAGAAGCTTACATAGACGCCCATATATACAATGCTCGTAAGCAATCAGCAATGATTGAAGTTAATTCTGAGAGACTTCAGAAATTAAAGTAATTTCTTATCATAATCTAAATTTACTTGTATTGAAGGCAAAAACTTAATGCCTTCTAAATGTCAACAGAGGTGATTTATGTGTTCTGGAACAGCTTGGTTACCGATTTCATGAAACAAAAATTCCAGAAAACGTCTGTTCGTTCGGTTTTTGTTTCTTTATTTTATATAACATTTACAGTTTTACTAATTGGCTGTGGGGATGTAGAGCCTGTAACTCCTCCTCCACCTCCTGAAGTTGCTGAGATTAGCAATATTCTTAAAAATAGATGGAAGCTAGGTTACGAAACAGAGGACCTGGAGTTATATATGTCCTCATTTTGGAAAGATGGTTATTTTTATTGGTCTGATATGGCAACAAAAGACAATATCGGTGATGATGTAACTTTTGATGGCTGGGACGAAGAACGAAATAGTGCAATCAAAGTATTTAAGAGTTATCGAAACATCGAGATTGAAATTTCAGAACCACCAGAGGTGAAGATTCTTGACGAAGCTAAAACGAAGGCAGAAGTTAGAAATCACTATAAAATACAATTGTATGTCCCGGAGGGTACATCATTGCCCGGTGGTTACAACGCATATTATGCCGAAGGGGATAATATATTTATATTAGAACGTAGAGATAACGGAAGCGGAAAGATAGAGTGGCGAATTACTGAGTGGAGACAAAACGAATACAGTAAAGAACAGATCGAAGCTGGTTGGAAGTCGTAGTATGAGATTAAGCTTCTGCCTCCTATTTTTCTTTGTTTTTTTCTTTTGCTGTACATCTGTGGTTATTTCTGATGATAACGGGGGAGAGCGTCAGGAGTATATCATAGGTTATGGCGATCAGCTTCTTATTACGATTATTGGGCATGAAAAGGAATTAACTGCTCCTGTTATAGTGCGTCCAGATGGTATGATCTCGTATGACATTATTGGCAATATAAAAGCGGAAGGATTTACCATCGCTCAACTTTCTTCTGCTATTAGAGAAAGGCTTTTTGAATCTGGATATTATAGCGAGCCAAAAGTTTCTGTTCAACTCAAGGAATCACGTCAGGATATTTACGTTATCGGTGATGTGATGGATCCGGGTACGAAGAAATTTCTGAAGCCATCAAGCGTCATTGAGGCTCTTGCATCTGCTGGTGGTTACAAGGAATCAGCGGATCTTGCCAATGCGGTAATCATAAGAAAAAATGAGAGAATTCCTGTTAATCTGGAGTTGATAAAAACTTTTCCCCTAAATAAAGAATCCACAATTGCTGAACTATCAAAGGATGAATATTTACTAAAAAATGGGGATGTATTGGTAATTCCATCGGCTATCAAAGAAAGACTGATAAACGTCATTGGGCACGTTCACAAGCCCGGTGCATACCCTGTGAAATCCAATGTTGGTATAATTGAAGCACTTGCGTTTGCAGGCGGCGCCCTCGAAGATACCGCAGATCTGAAGCGCGTTGCTATTGTTACAAATGAAGGCGTAAAAATTCTTGACGCCACAATGGCATGGAATCAAACTTCCGCCCAGAATTCTGGTATGAGGTTTATACAGCCCGGTGACAGTGTGATTGTGCCTGAAAGAGGAAAAATAAGTGTTTTAGGGTTTGTTGTAAAGCAAGGACAAATCACAGTTGATGGTGAGATCACGATAGTTGAGGCTCTGGCTTTAGCCGGGATTAGAGAAGGCGCTGATCTAAAGAAAATAAGGATTATTCGATCTACGGGACAGGAAGTTACTGTGAACGTCTCCAATTTGTGGAAGCAACCAAGCCAGTACTTGAGTGAAAAACTTGGCGCCGGGGACACTATGATTGTGCCAGCGAAACCTTTTAGTATAAACTGGAACGCTATTTATTCGACTGTGATGGTCTTTAGCACGCTATATGCCGTGTTTACGAAGTAGGGCTATTCTGTGGAAAAAAATGAAGTTAATTTACTTGACTATCTGAATGTTATCCGCAGACACGATTTTGTGATTATAGTCAGCTTCCTTTTAGTTTTTGGGACTGCGCTGATAGTAAGCCTTTATTTGCCAAGATCATACGAAGCTACTGCGACGATAGAGGTTCAGCAATCAGGTACACCATCGGGTATATCGGGAATAATGCAGAGCGTTATTTCACGAGGTGCTGATCAGGTTTCTATGGAGACGATCTGCAAGCGTTTTGTTAGTAATTCCATACTAAACGAGACGATTCATAATCTTAAAAGCAGATCGCTTTATACATACAAAGACCTGTCCCCTGATTTTCTCGCACCTCGAATTAGTGCAAAGATAATTCCTGATACGAAAATGATCGAAGTCAAGATCAAATTGAGAAGGGATGAAGGCGGGTCACAACGAGCGGCAAAGATTGCAAATGAACTGATTCGAGTGATGCAAAATCAGCGTGGCAAAAAGACTGACGCCGAGGTAGTACTCAGGCAGAACTTTATAGACGAAAAGATGAAGTTTATTGAGTCACAAATAAATAACTCAGATCAGAATATTAAGAGTTTTCTTAAAAACAAGGGAAATACTATTGCATGGTCAGCCCGTGCTGATTATGTATTTAACCGCATATCGAATTTGATGGATCTCAAGGAAACTAATGAATCGCTTTTTTCTGCTGAACAGAAAAAATACAATGATTTAAAAACGAAAGTTATCAAAGAACCTGAATTTGTCGAATATTCCAGAACATTTTCACAGGATATATTGTGGGATAAATATAAAACAGATCTTGCGGATTTTAATATGAAAATGATAGAGGCTCGTGCTGAATTTGGTGACAAGTATTCGAGGGTCAAATCATTACAAGATCAAATTAGCCAATTAAATGACAAGATGAAAAGCTTGGCACAAGATGCTATGGAAGTGTCTGCAAAGACCGAATCTCGAAATCCCACACATCAAATATTGCTAAACCAGATGATAGAATCAGAGCTAAACCAGATCACTTATTCTGCCCGTCGTGACGCCGCTGACAAACTGTTAAAGCAGATGGATGCAGAAAAAGAGAAAATTCTTTCTGAGATGCCCGAAAATCAATACGAGCTAGATAAGATGCTCAGAGAATCGGGATATAAAGTGGACGTATATAAGGATTTATTAGCAAAAAAAATTGAGTCTGAAATTATGTCGCTTGATAGCGTTGGTGATAAAACAAGGGTAAAGGGAGGAATTGAAATAGTTGATCTTGCGCAACCGTCAAGTCGTCCTGTTAGCCCCAGAATTAAGTTTATCATCGTTGTTGCAGGCATTGTCGGATTAGCTGTCGGGTTAGCTATGGCATTTCTTACAGAATATGTTGAGAAGGCATAATTTTGCATCAATATGCCTAAATGACGATTAAAAAGGATAAAAAGTTTACTTAGAACATTAATTTTTTCCAAAAATTAAAAAAAGCACTTGACATGGCAATTCAAAAGTGTTATCTTATGGAAAATATCGGTTCTTCCGATTTGGGTGCGGAAAATAATAAAGATGAAATTCGTAATTAATGAGAATAATCTTACGGTTTAAAACTACGCAATTTTCATTCCCGTCACCCAACCTTGAAGAGCCAAGATGTCTTAGGAGGAAGTCAAATCTGATTCCGTCGGAATCAAAGCATAGTTTTCTTTTTTTCTTGTATTTAGTTTAAGGAGTTTTTAACAAATTTGCAATGTTCGCTGATTGATGACATTGGCGGATGTTGTCAAGAGTCAGCAGAATAAAGTATGAGGTGATGTGGAATTAGTTTTATTTTTGTCTTGTGAATCGCCGCCTTGTGCAAAAGCTATGGGAGCAGCAGGCACAATAACAATTTAAGACATTGAAGACCAGATCATTTGGTGTAAAATCGCTACTTAGGTGGTATTCCTAAGAAGTTATAGAATCTGTGTAAAATTTTGCACTTTGAGCTGAGAACCAAAAATTTAAGAGTTTAATTCAGGCGGATGGTTTGTGGGTTTGAGAGGAGGTCGTTTCTCTTAATTCTATTCAAGGAGGCTAAGCAATGAAGTTTTTTAGAGCCTATTATTGGTCATTAATTCTTGCGGTTGCTACTGCCGCATCATTATTGTTTTTAGGTGGTTGTGCATCTATGAACGCTGGGGGTCCTTCACAACCACTTTTACCACAACTAACGGCAGAGGAAAAGTTTTCTGACCGTTTCCAATTGGAAGAAGAACCGTTCTTCTTCTACGACCTGTTTGGTAGAGAACTGCTCGAAGGAAACGAAGTACATCAGTACATAGAAGAGAAGCAGTTTGACGCCGCTGGTAACCTTGTTCTTGGTCGAACTGGTCAGTTGGACAGCGTTCGATACGTCAGCCAGTTGGACCGTACTGTGCTTACTGAGGATACTTATCGTGGACGACATACAGAGTTTGCAATAGGTGATCATCTAAAAATCAAAGATAAAACTTTGTTTCCAATGTCATATATTATGCGTAAGACAGAGTTTGACGGTTTTAGATGGGATTTATCATTCCAGGCTAGCAAGCATCTATTTAGTTTGCTTAACTCTCGTATATCAAATCCGTTATATGCGGCTGACGTTGGTGCGGCAGGAACTCTTGCTCCTACACTAGGTCGTCGAAATTCTGATGCGTTCCTTGAAAACAAGAGATTGATTGGTTTCAGAGGACAGGGCATGATCGGTGATATTCTCAGAGTTGGTTTCACTTACATTAACCTTCATAAAGAACATCCACAGCGTACAGATAACCCCTGGACGGGAACTGTTGCAAATACTCCACCTAACCAAATAGTGTTGACTTTTAGAGATGACTCTCCAGAGGATTACATGAAGGGTGCTGACGCCAATGGTGCAAAGGTAGCTTGGATAAAGTATCATATCAAAACGTATGATCCAACTGCTAAGACATGGGACACAAGAACAGTCGAGAAAGGTCAGGCAGATTTCACTAGAACTCTTATTCCTGAAGAGAACCCTTACAGCAAGGGTGGAGAATCTGACGGTGAATATTGGGCGGCAAATGGTTTTGACTCTTTCCAGTGTGTTCTGGATATAGAAAAAGAGAAAATTGATCCAAGAACTATACAATCACTGGTTATCGAAATGAAGATTAAAGGCGATTATTGGATTGATGTTCTTGGTTATAGCCCCCAGAATAAGGGTGATGCTAAAGGTCCATGGCCAAAGACCGAGACAGGCGTCATTGATATGCCTTATCGTGACGTTATAGAGCGACCCAATAATGATAAAACAGAAAATGACAAGCCCAAGATCGTAAGATACGAATATGGCGCCGCTCGTGGCGCAGCTTTGTGGGGCGTAGACATAGAAGGAAATGTTCCTTACATTGGTTTCGTTCAGGCACAATATGCTCTGAACCCCAAATATAAGCAATTCCCAACTATATCTAAGGATAAAATAGACTATTCTCAGAAAAAAGCAGACAACCCTGATGACCCAACCGCAAGAACGTTCTCTGAAGTTGATGGACACAGGTTTGATTCTATGTATACCACAAAAGATGTGAGTGGTAGCTATAGTAGTTCTACTGATAAGGCTTACTTTGTAAACCTGAAACAGCGATTTGGAAAGTTTTTCCTCGAAGAGTCCTACTTCCACGTTGATCCAGGTTGGACGACTACTTATGCGGGATTTGGCGCCAACACTGACCGTGACGAGACTTACAAAATCCCAAGAACCTCCGAGACAACGGATTCAGCGCCTTATGATGCAGAAAATTATCAGCTCGTTGAAGATGACGATGACGATGATGACTTTCCAGACAGTGACGACTTTGATGGTGTTCTACCTCGTGCAGATGACCGAAACATAAACGGTATTCTGGACTATCAAGAGGACTTTTTGCTATTCGAGGCAGATCCACCGATATTTGAACAGACCGAAGACCTCAATAATAACAGAATTCTCGATAATCTGGAAGATAACTATGATCCGGATTATAAATACGGTTCTGATATAAAGGGTTATCATCTTGTTGGAAGCTATGACATTCTGACTAACATGACGGCGAAACTTGGTTGGCTGAATTCAGATCAGGTATCAAGCGCCAAACAGACTAATAGCAAATACGTGCAACTCAATTATGAGCGAGACATCCCGGATTTTGGAACTTTGCTTTTCCAGAACCGATTGGTGAAGGTTCAGGATGATATCATGGACTATGCTATCACCCTTCGAGTTGGTGAAACAGAGCCTTCTGAAGTCAGAGATGAACTTGACTTCTATGACGCCATGTATGATACGACAACACTCCAGCTCCTTTATACAGGTATTCCAAGACTGAAGCTAGTAACTAAATACTACCTCAGTTTTGAAAAACACTATTCACCAGCTGATACTGACAAGGTACGTAAGGATGATCCATCAACTGAAATTGATGAAGCTATTGACTTCATGATCATGGATAAACAGTTGCGTGCTAGTGGTGATATGAGAGAGTATACGTTTAATGGCCAAGATCCGGTTCTTGCTTTTGATCAGGCTAACTGGATTCCAAGAAGATACAAGGATGCAGTTGTTAAATTCAATACTTTCTTATTCAAGGTAAGTTATGAACTACCTATCGGTAAGTTGCCGGTTCTTAAACTACTTGGTGAAGATATGACTTTAACACCTATGTATAAATGGATATTTGAGAAAAACTGGGACAGAAAGTGGAGTGAGCGTCCACTTGATCCGACTCAGGTGTCACCAACTGATTATCAAAGCGAAGAATATCTAAGGTTCAATCAGAATACACGAGAAAACATCGGATTAATAAGGCTTGATTACATATTCACACCAAGCCTTAATATTCTTGGTGGATTTCAGTATAGAAGACTGATGAACCTGGATAAAAATTATAAGCTTAATTTCTTGAAGCCATGGGGTGAAGACGTCAAAACCCCGATTCGTTGGAGAATGGATACGAAAAAGAGGATCTGGGCGTTTCAGGCTATCAACCAGGGTGAATGGTTAGGATTTAACATCCGTATTCTGGTAGGTTTCCAGAGAACGACTATTCTACCTACTATTTCATATACAGGTAAGAAAAAGGCGGCTAGTACCAGTAATGAAACTTTTGTCCGAGCCTTGATGGGATTCTAAGAAAAACAAAAGGGTGTAGAGTTGAAGGCGAAAAGCCTTCACTCTACGCTTTTATATCTTTTTCTCTCGGTGATTTCGTTTAGATTTTTTTTGTATCTTTGTATCATAGATTATATATTTATAAAGTTTTACGATCTGGATCGAGAGAGTAATGTGTTGTTTAAACTTGTCAAGAACTTTATAGGTGCAATTGTTTCTAATTTAGAAAAAAGTATTTGAACTTTTATAACAGTATGTAATCGTTAAAAAATATATAAACGTTCTAAAAACAACCCCCTAGCCCCCTTAAAAAAGGGGGCTAGGGGGTTGTGAAAGACGTTGAAATGCGTTGTAGAAGTTTAATGACTGATTAGGGTCTTAAATAAAAATGTTACGCATTCACTTGTGTAAATTTTTGTTTACATCAAGTGAATGCGTACCTGGTTTTGGGGGCGTTTGTTGTGTTTTGTGTTTAAGCTTTAACTTAGTATGCCGGCCCGGGACATTGTGAAACAAGTGGAGAAAGACAAGCTCTAATGATAAAGGGTGCCGAAAATATTGTCTTTAGTTGTGTAATTTGCTTATGTCATTTTGAATATGGATTAGAAATCCCCTTCAACCGATCCGATAATTTCGGAGTGATATGAAGGCGAGTGATATAATGTGAGATTTGTCTCGTATCCTGTATCTTTTATCTTGATTTGGATTTTGTTTTACTTTGACCCAAGACGGAAGGGGATGTGGAATAATGAAACTGAAGATTATAGCTATACTGGCTGGATTGTTTCTGATAGGCACGTTCTTCATGCCTGGAGGAAGCAGTGTTAATGTTAAAAACATTTATGACGAAGCTGAAAAAGCGTATGCGGAGAAAAAATATCAAGTAGCAATAGAACAATACAACCTGGCGATAGAAGAGGGTAAGAAATTCGGAGCCAACACAACTGTCATTGATGAGGACTTCGATTCTCTTGCTAAATTTAAGATCGCTACCGCTTATCATGAATTAGGTAAGCAATTAGGGGATGCAACTAAGTATGAAGAATCCTTGAAACTTTGTCCGGATATATATCAACAGACAAAGACTGCAAAAGTCAAGGAAGGTATTATATTCCTCTGGGGCGTCAACCTTTATGAACTCGAAAGGTACGAAGAGGCTGAACCAAAGTTCAGAGAGTTGGTAAACGACTATCCCGATAGCAGATTCCTTGAAAATGGTTATTATACCTTAGGACGACTTTATTATAAACTAAAGCAGTTTGAATCGTCTCGTGAAGCTTTCAAGTCGGTCATGACTAAATATCCAAATAGTGAATATATTGACGATAGCCAATATTTCATTGGTGATTGTTTTTTTCAGGAAGCGAATTATGACCAGGCGGCTTTAGAATTTGAGAAGGTTAACTCAAAGGATGATCTCTTACAAGCACAAGCAAGATATTATGGCTCGCTCTCTTTGTATCGTATGGGTAGAAATCAGGATGCACTGACCGCTTATGAAAAGTTTACCAGTGAGTTTCCTAGCAGTCCGTTTATGACTGGCGCTTATTTTGATATGGGTTCAATTCATTCCAAACTGAAGGAATATGACGCCGCTACACAGAACTACGAACTGGCGATCCAAAATGCAAAAGATGATATAACGAAAGGTCAGATTCAGTTTGAAATAGGTAATAACTACTTTACTGCAGAAGATTTCCAGATGGCAATCAATGCTTATAAGAAACTGATGGAGACTTATCCTAGTGATACTAATATCGCTGAAGCTCGCTATTATATAGCTGAAAGCTATTGGTGGCTGAAAGATTATCAAAGCGGATTGCAGACGTATACTGAAGTTCTGGATAAAGAGCCAAGTGGTCCTCACGCAGTTGAATGTATGTTTAGAATTGGTCAATGCAATTACCAGTTGGGCAACAAAGAGCTTGCCCTGGAATGGTATGATAAGATAATAAATGAGCATACGGATTCCCCATTAGTTAAAGATGCCGTATATGAAAAACTATGGGCTTTAGGTGATTTGAAACGTTATGATGAAGTCGAAAAAGTTGGTAGAGAGTATATAGAGAAATACAAGAAAGACCCCACTTATGATGTCGCCGCCGCAGAAACCCAGATGAAACTCGGTGATATTAAATATGAGGCTACTAATTATTCTCAAGCGGCAGATGAGTATCTTTTGGTTGTTGCTGATTATTCAAATCTGCCTAAGTTTGACCCGTTTAAAGCCAGATCTTTGCTACAAGCTGGTACCGCATATTATACTCTGGCTGAAAATTCTAACTGGGACGAAGCGATACTGAGAAAATCCGCTGACGTTTACGAACAACTGCTGAATTCTTATGAGAGAAACTTCGATAAGGAAAAGCGGTCATTCGATGGTCGTGACGAATACATTACATCAGCGGTTATTAACCTCGGTTTGGCTTATTCCACTCTTAAGGAAATTGATAAAGCAAACCAGACACTAAGCATGTTACCTAAAACAAATCCTGAGTATGGTAGAGCAGTGTATTTGAGAGGTAAGGCTTTGGCTGATTCTGGAAGAACAGATGAGGCAATGGCGGCATATCGTGAAATGGTGAACAACAAGGGGCTGTCTGAAGACTGGCGTTCACGTGCTGCAATAGAGCTTGCTTCTAACCTGACGAAAGCTGGGCGATTTCAGGAAGCTCTTACTGAATATCAAAACATAGTTACTGAATACCCAACTAGCGAGTTCTTATCCACAGCTATATACTATGCTGGTTCATCTTATTACGAGCTTGAGCCAAAAACTCCTGAGAATATGAACAATGCTATAACCTTTTTCCAGCAAGTATTAGATAAATATTCTGAATCAGAGACTGGTCCATGGGCATACATAGGAATGATGGCGGCTTATGATCAGCTTGGTTCTTTTGACAAGATAGTCACACTTGCTGACGAAATGGAAACCAAATATGCCAGTAGCAAGATCCCTCGTATAGATGAAGCACTTGATCAGGCAAGACGTCGTAAAGTTGATTCTATGCAGAAATTGGAAACGGGCGCCACAGCAGATGCTCTGATCCCTGAGTTACGAAAAATCGTGGCAAACCCGGTAGGCGATGAAGAAGGGAAATCTTCTGCTCAAATGAGGATCGGGATGCTACTGTTTGGTGAAAAGCAATATGCCGAAGCCATAACAGAATACCAGATACTGTTAGATAAATTTCCTGGAAAGTATACGGGAGCGGCATATTATCAGATGGCGGCTTCTGCTTTCCAGATGGATGATCCTGCAAAAGCCATTGAAAGTGCAAAGAAAGGTCTGGAGACTCCTGATCTTACACAAGAAATAAAAACAGGGTTATACTATACTATGGGATTAGCTTATGGTAAGGTTCAGAATCCTGCTGAAGAAACGACTGCAATGGAGCAGACAGTTCAGTCGGCAGAAGGAGCAACCAGCGATAACGTCAAACAGATGGCTATTGCGGCACGCCGGGGATTAGCAAAGTCTTATGCTGATACAAAGCAATATCAGGATGCTGAAAAGCAATACATTTATCTTGGTGAGAATATTACTACACCGGCAGAAAAAGCTGACGTGTATTTCTGGTTAGCAAGGCTCTATGAAGATATGCAACAGTATCCAAAAGCCATAGAAACTTATGACAAGGTTGTACTGGCTAATGGTTCCGAGATATTGTCTGCACAAGCATTGTATTTTAATGGTGTTTTATATACCAATTCTGTTAAGAATGACGAGAAAGCACTTAATGCTTTCACAGAGTTAGTAAATAAGTATTCATCAAGTAGTGACTCAAATGTCAAGCAGATGATCACAGATGCTAACATCAGAATACCTGATCTTTTGACAAGTCTTGGTAAGTTTGATGAAGCTCTTGCTGGAGCCAAAAAAGCAAGAGAAACAGCACTTACTAGCGGAACTAAAGAAGATAAAATAAATACTCAATATCAGGTAGCAAATCTGCTTGGTCAGGTTGTTTCTAAACAGGCAGAAAAAGGTAAAACTGATCAGGCATTGTCTAAAGAAGCCGCTGTTGAGTTTGCCAAAGTCGTTGACCTTACAAAGCCATTTAATGAACTATCCGATGATATGAAGCTGGTTGCTGCTGCATCTCTCTATAATACAACGTTTCTCTATTATAACATGGGTGGTTTTGACAATTTTGCATTGGCGGCAAAATATGGTGATATGCTCGTTAGTAACTTCCCTAAGAATGAGAACTATCAAAGTACTCTACAGGTCTTAGGTTACACTGCTTATGAAATGGCAAGATTGAAGGCTGATCTAGCTGGATTTGAGAAAGCCGCTCAGTTATTCCAGAGATTTGCCAAAGAATTTCCAAAGAATAAAGATGCAGGAAATGCACAATACCAAGCAGGTGAGGCTTATTTCACCGTTGGTGGTGGATATACAGTTGATAGGCAGAAAGCCAAAGCGGCGGATGCATATCGCAAAGCAGTTTCAGCTTACAGAGGGTTTGTAACCAATTACCCGGCAAACGAATATGCTCCAGATGCTTTGTATGCTATGGCATCCAGTTACGCATATATCTCTGATCTGTTATCTGATCCAAGAGAAATGAATAACATGAATGACACATACAAAGAATTGGCTGATAAGTATTCTAAGAGCAAATATGCGGCGGTTGCATTTGAGGCTGTCGGAAATGACTATTACAATCAAGCCACAGCACCGGGTGTAGCAGAGAAACCGCAAGCGGATCTGTTTAAGCAGGCACTAAAGTATTATAGACTAGGACTCCAAGTTCCGAATATTGAAAACAAGACAAAGCAATCGCTGGAGGCTTATGTCAGGGAAACAGAGTCACTGCTTGCTCAAAAACCATATTCACTGGCTCTCCAGTTAGTGCCAACCGAAGGTACTGATCCTGAGAAAAAGAAGCTAAATGCTCCTAAAGCGATACCGATTTTAAATAATATAATAAGCACCTATCCAAACACTGATGTCGCTGATCTCTCTTATGTTCAGCTTGGGCTTTGTTATGAATCTCTTGAACAATGGGACAATGCTATAAGTGCTTATGGAAAGTTGCTGAAGAAATATACAGATTCAAAAGGTAATCCCATTATACCTTATTCGGATAACGTAGTTGCCGCAGTGGAATTTGCCAAAGGTAGAAGGACGTCAATTATGTCTTTCCAAGCGTCTACAAAGGCATCCAAACAAAGCGGACGGTAATCTTTTAGTGTGTAGGAGGGTGCATCTAAGCACCTTCCTAATGATGAGCTATCTAGTTCTAAGTAGTATTAAGCTTTTGGAACTTAAATGGTTGCTCACAAAGGAGGTCTTTAGCGGGCAGGTATTAAAGATACGGAAAGAGGATGATGTGTGCTTGTTCAGAACCTGTTGATTGGGTATTTATTTTTCCCGAAACAGGTAGGGTAAAATAAGGTAAAAAGATTTTTTACCAGTTCACGTTTTTCAAGTTTTATTTGGTTCTTCAACAATGCTTATTGAGTAAGGAGGAAGCAGATGAAGAAAATAGGTTTTGTTTTAATTGCCAGTTTGTTCCTAATTGCTTGGGGGTTCTTCGTTTTTGCCCAGACGCCTCCGGTAGGTGCGCCGGCAGATGCTGGAATGCCTGCTGTGACGGCACCTGCCGTTGGTGGCGGTGGTGCTCCGAACATGGGTCTTATCAAGGGTAAGGTTACTGATACTGTAACACCAAGAGCTAATAACCTCGAAGGTGCGGAAATAGTTATTGAAAGCGAATTGCTTTTGACTGCCGAAGGTGGTAAGAAAACTACCGTGTCCGATTCAGCAGGAAACTATGAAGTCGCCAATCTACCTCCTGGTGAATATGCTGTAACCATAACAAAGAGAGAATACGACTCTAGTACTGATTTTGTTACTGTTACCCCTGGTGGTGAAGCGTTCCATGATGCCAGACTATATAAGACAGATACGGTTATGAGCTACTTCTGGAAAACAGGTCCAATCCGTTGGCCACTTTTGATCACTTCAATCGTTGGTCTTACTTATGTTATAGAGCGCGGTTTCGCACTCTATGGTCTGAGACCGAAGATTAAAGTTGAGCAGTTCGTACAGCGTATAACAGACGCTCTCCGCTCTGGAAACGTTATGGAAGCTGTTTCTATCTGCGAAGAGGACGGTAATCCACTAGCAAACGTTGTAAAAGCTGGTTTGCTACGCTATAGTCAGCGTGTTATAGAAGAAAAAACAATATCAAAAGACGATATTTCAGAGGCTATCAGCGAAGCGGCTATGCTTGAAGTTCCATTGTATGAAAGAAACATGGTTGTTCTATCAACAGTTTATCAGACTGCTACGATGTGGGGTTTGTTTGGAACCGTTACAGGTATGGTTAGTGCATTTACCGTTATCGCACTTAAAGGAAATGGCGACCCACAATTGCTGGCAGGTGGTATATCCGAAGCTCTGTTGACCACTGTTATTGGTTTGGCTACTGCAATCCCAACTATGATTGTCTATCAGTATTATCTGAGTGTAATAGATAGAAGAATTTTGGAAATTCAGCAAGTTTCCACTGACATTGTAAACACCCTGGTAATCGAAATGCCCAACCAAAAAGCGTAAGCTTTTGTGTTTACTCGGTATGGCAATTTAAGCTTTGTTTATGCGTGAAGTTTTCATGCTCGAGTATCATTATGGAGATATTGATGGCTTTTTGATTGATTGGATGATCAGAGTTCTCTGTATCCATTAACGGAAAGCCACATAATTTTTCATGTTTTTATGGGTTTTTATCATTATTAGAATGAAAGGAGAAGACTAAAGTGGGTGTAAACAAAAAGAAATCAAATAAAACTCAAGTTATCGTTATTGTCATTATCGCTGCTGTTTGTATCGCTTTTGCGATATATGCATTTACTGCTGGACGTAGTTATTTCAAATCGCCCTAATGTTAGGAAATATATGAAATAACCAGTTCTATTCTGTGGTATTAGACAGATTTAGAACTGGTTTATCTTTGTGAATAGAAATTTTAGGAGGTGATCTTTTTGAAAGATCCAAGAAAAAAAAGGCCGTGGGTAGATATCCAGATGACGCCAATGATTGACGCTGTCTTCTTACTCTTGATCTTCTTCATGGTTGCCACTTCTTTCTCTCCTATCCCTGGCATCCGAGTTAAGTTACCGCCGCCAGGAATGCCTCAATCATCGTCAAAGCCGGAAACTCTTATATTACGGATTAGTGACCCTGAACCTGGTAGTTCCGTTGGTGTCATGGTGCTTAACGATAATATAATATCTATAGAAAGGCTTCTGGCTGTATTCCAAGGCGCCACTCTGAAGCAGAAAGATATGCTGATTATTCAATCGGGTAGGAGTGTTTTTCATGGGCAAATCGTGGCGGTTATGGATCTTGCCAAACGCGCTGACATAAAGAAAATCGGTTTTGCTATGGTAGCTAGAGAAGGAATTTAAGGAGGTGGCTTAGTATGGGAGTGGGATCGGGATTTAGAAGAATGGGTAGAACTCCAATGGAGTTTCCAATGGCGCCTATGATCGACTGCGTATTTTTGCTCTTGATCTTCTTCATGGTTGCTGCACAGACGAGAGTTCCGCCAAGATTTCCGATAGAATTGCCAGATTCTTTGACCAGGCACGCCTTCCCGATGAAGCGTTTTAACCTTTTTATCGGTCGTGAAGGTCTTATGGCAATTGATGATAAAATGATGATTAATTATGATGACCTTGAAGAGAATCTTATTAAGGATAAGATAAGTATCGAAACGCTTGTTATTAAAGCAGATAAACTTGCTTTGCACGGTTGGGTTATTGATGCTATGGAGCGTGCAAAAAGGGCTGGTATAGAAGAACTTGCCATCGGTGTGAAAGAACAAGGTGGAGGAATTCTAACAGAGGATTAGTTTGAGTTGACCACTCGACCTTTTGAGGATAGGGTGGTCAACCCTTCTCTTTACTTACCATATATAATCTCACAAAAAAATGACTCTCTCAATTTTATCCAACGTTTATATTGCATTGCTCCCCTAAAGATGATATAATGAATTAACAAATATCCTAAGGCTATTTTTTTGAATAAATACCCAGAACAAGTCCGTTGTTTTGGATACTTGATCTATTCCTAAAAGTCTATTAACACACGGAGGTTAAACAAAACTATGGCAATTACTATTGTTATGCCTCAACTTGCATCCACTATGGAGAGTGGTACTATTGTCAAATGGCTAAAACAGGTGGGTGATGCGGTTGTCGAAGGAGAGCCAATTATAGAGATCACAACGGACAAAGTTGACGTTGAGGTTGAATCTCCTGCTTCTGGCACTTTGCTGAAGATTCTTGTAAGTGAAGGTGATGAGGTTCCTGTCAAGAATCCTGTGGGGATCATAGGAGTTTCCGGAGAATCGGTTGGTGATGTTCCTGTAAAAGCAACACCTAAATTAGAAGAGAAAACTGTTGAGACTATACAAAAATCAGATATAAAACCTACTGGTAAGTTATTTGCTTCTCCACGAGCCAGACGTTTAGCAAAGGAATCTGGTATTAATGTATTTGATGTTATCGGAACCGGACCAAATGGTCGAATCATCGGTCTTGACGTAGTAAAATTCGCTCAGGGAGATAAAAAAGTTGCTTCTGAAGCGAAACCTGTAGCCGGGCAAGTTGTTAAGCTTACATCAATTCAAAAGACTGTCGCTGAACGTCTGACGATGAGTTATCGTACTGCACCACACATCGAGCTTCTTATGGATGTGAATTGTGAAAAAATGATCGCCCTTCGTACGTTTCTCAAATCACAGGGATGTAACGCATCATACAATGACATTCTTGCTAAATATACAAGTATTGTTCTTAGACAATTCCCAAAATTCAATTCTACTTACGCAGATGATGGAATTCATCTGTTAGAGAATATTAATATAGGTATAGCTGTTGCTGTTGGGGAAGAATTAATCGTTCCAGTCGTTAAAAACGCAGATAAAAAGAATATTAAAGAGATTGCTCAAGAAAGTGCAAGGCTTATAACCTCCGCTAGAGATAAAAAACTGACCCTTAATGACTTAACTGGTGGAACTTTGACTATTACAAATTTAGGAATGTATGGGATCAGGTCATTTAAGGCTATTATCAATCCGCCACAAGTGGCTATATTGGCAGTCGGAGCAATTGAAGCAAGGGCTGTTGTTGTTCCTGGTCAGATCATTGCTCAACAGATGATGTCTATAAATCTTTCTATTGACCATAGAGCAGTCAATGGCGCACAGGGTGGAGAATTTCTAGCACGATTAAGAGACCTTCTCGAAACAGCATCATTGGATTTATTGATGAACAGACCAACGGGTCTATAAATATGTGGGAGGAAACATCTGAATGGTTAAGCAGATTGATGTTAAAGCAGACTTCAATCCCGGATTCATAGAGAGAGATGTTAAAATACCAATATTTCAGTATACAAAAACTGTCGAAGATGAGCTAAAAGATGGTAATATTACACCTGAGTTTTGTCTCGATCTCCTTGAGTGTATGCTTCTTATCAGAAACCTTGAGGAGATGATTGTTGAACTTAAAGACAATAAAGGTAGATATGGCGCATTGAAGCAATTTATATATGTTGGTGCATCTCACGTCTCTATCGGTCAGGAAGCAATATCCACCGGAGCGATATCCGGTATTAGTCCAACTGATTATATCACAAGCACACACAGAGGTCATGGCGATAGTCTTGCAAAGGGATTTTTTGCGATTAAAAACATGACTAACGAAGAGTTGATCAAACGTTTTGAAGAAGTTCCAAAAATGTGCGAACAACTTGGTATTAATCCTAGTGGCAAGAATAGAGAGCAACTATTAGAGGATTCCATAACGCTACATCTGTATAGAGCCATAGCTGAACTTTTTGGAAGTGAGGATGGTTATTGCAAGGGCAGAGGCGGTGGGATGCACATTGCGGACTTTAGTGTTGGTCATCTTGGTGCCAATGCAATCGTTGGCGGAAGTATGGGGATGGCTGTCGGTGCCGCCCTGTCGTCCAGATACCTTGAAAATGATAAGATAGTTCTTTGTTTTGCTGGAGATGGCGCATATAATAACGGTATTGCTCACGAATCCCTGAATTTTGCATCTATGGATCAATTCTCCAATGGGCTTATGTCTAAGAAATTTGGTATGCCTATTATATTTGGTATCGTCAATAATCAATATGGCATGACTGGTCAACAGCGTGGTGAAGTTACAGGCATAAATTTTCTTGCTGAACGTGGCTTGGGATATAACGAAGTCGGTATGCATGCTGAAGTAGTCAAAGGTATGGACGTTTTGGCTGTCATGGATGCGACCAAAAGAGCGGCAGAGATGGTAAGAAATGGTGAAGGTCCTGTCATGCTGGAATACTGGGGATGTCGGTTCAAGGGTCATTCTTTGAGTGATCCAACAACGGCGTATCGTTCTGATGATGAGTCTAACTCATGGTTCTGCGTTGATCCGTTGTTATCTTTCCCTCAGCAACTTGTCAAAGCTGGTGTAATTACTGAAGATAAATATCTTGAAATCAGGCACAAAGCAAGGCAACGTAATGAAGATATGGCATTTAAAGCCTCTCAAGGTCCCATGCCTGAAGTAAGCGATATGTATTACGGACTTCATAGCGATACCAACTCTAACGTAGTTCCTTCAGAAAATCAGAATGTTACAACTTCAAAAGAATACAAACCTTTTGAGCGTAAAGATGGAAAAATAACATACAAGGAAGCAATTATCGAGGCTATGGTTGAGGAAATGCTTCGCGACAACAGGGTTCTTTTGTATGGTGAAGATATAGCTGAATATGGTGGCGCCTTTGGTGCAACGAAAGGTATTCTTGATATATTCGGCAGAGATAGAGTTTTTAATACCCCGATTTCGGAAGCTTGTATCATCGGTACCGGCGTAGGCGCATCAATGACCGGTTGCAGACCTATCGTTGAGATTATGTATATTGACTTCATCCTGCAGACCATGTGTCAGACAGGCAATCAGGCGGCGAAGTGGAAGTATATGTCTGGTGGACAACCGACATTGCCATTGACGATAAGAACAACCGTTGGCGGTGGAAAAGGCTATGCAGGACAACATTCGCAAAGTCTTGAGGCAATAGCCGCTCAGTTCCCCGGCCTGAAAGTCATAATGCCGTCAACAGCTTATGATGCAAAGGGATTGCTTAAATCTGCAATCAGGGATGATAATCCGATAATGTTTATCGAGCATCAGAATCTCTATGGTGAAGCGTCAGGCGTATCTGTCGTACCGTTAGAGGATTATTTGATCCCCATTGGCAAAGCGGATATTAAGCGCAAAGTGGAATCACCAAAAGAGGGTCAATGTGCGACTGTCATAGCTTATGGATATATGGTTCCGATTGCCATGAGCGCTGCAAACAAGCTGGCAGGAGAAGGCATTGAAGTTGAGGTTATTGACCCAAGAACATTGCGTCCATTAGACATTGACACTCTGGTTGAATCGGTGAAAAAGACGGGACGTGCAGTTGTAGTTCATCAGGCGTGTGAGTTTATGGGATTCGGAGCGGAAATTGTCGCTCAATTACAGCAACGTGCATTTGATTACCTTGACGCCCCGATCTTGAGAGTTTGCGCCCCTGATACTCCGCCACCATCATCTCAGATTCTTGAAAAAGCTTTCCTCCCCAATGATGCTAGAGTCATCGCCGCAGTGAAGGAACTGCTTTAAGATAAAGGGGCAGGCGTATAAGTCTGTTTCTACTATAATTTATTTCAAATCTGTAGGGGGAGAACCTGTGTGTTCTCCCTTTTTGTCATAATTATTTGTCAAAGCGAGGTGAGAGCTTTGATAGTTTCAGCAAGAGCTATTTATAAAGATGGGAAACTAATCTTTTATAATTCAGACGAAGTTCCAGAAGATGGTACAGAGGTTGTAGTCAATTTTATTAAAACTCAAGAGAAACCTGTGTATTCATTACAAGGTAGCTGGGCAAAGTATTTTCCAGAAAACTTTGATATTGATGAGGATTTGAAAGAGATACGCAGGGAATGGGAAAAAGAAATAGATGAGTTTTTTGAGAATGATAGCTATATATCATAGAAAGTGGTTATGTCGAAGCGATTTGGAACTAGAAACAATATGAAAATAACTAATGTCTGTTCCACTTTTGAACAGCAGAGCAATGAGCCTAAAATAATAGAATTTGTGAATGATGGCTGGAATATCCATTCAGGTGGGCATTTTCAGGGAATTCAAAGAATAGACATTGCCGATTTTACTTACTTCATCATTACTGGAAGTTCTGAAGACGAAGCCTATTTCATTATTGTTGGAAAAACATCAGATAAATACGAAATAATACAAAAGAAAGAGATTAGCAAAAACCCATACAGGCATGCAGGTGGTATTCAGGTTGTGGGAGACTATCTTGTTTTAGGTATAGAAGATAACCAGAAGCAGAATGTGTCACAAGTGCTTATATTCGATATAAAAGAACCAGATAAACCGATTGGAGAACCCATTTTAGCAATTCATCGTGAAGGAAAGAAAAAGCTTGCCACAGCAGGGGCAGTGGCTATGACGAAGATAGGACGTGAATACCTGTTAATCGTTGGCTCATGGGATTCTGATACTCTGGATTTTTACAGGTCTAATGGCAAGAATCTTGGCGAATTAAACACAGACGGAAAGTCTCTATGCGAATTCAGCTATTGGTTTATGTGGAATAAAGACGAATCAAACAGAAATGGTTGGTGCGATAACAAATGGGGGAATTATCAGAATATTAATCTAATAAATGACTTGAACGATAACATATTCCTGATCGGATACTATTTTGACGAGGAAAATGGCTTTGATTATACAGATTTATTTTCACTTCATCTTGATAAGCCAATATCTGAGATGATAAAGAAAGAAGGTAGCAAGCGAATGGTCTGCAAAAACGGCGCAAGTTTCAACTATTGCGGAGGTAGTTTCGTCAAAGATGAGAATATCATTATTAGCTACGCTTGCAGTGCCGATTGTAATAATCATGGGGTAATCAATGAGTTTTTATAAGGATACGAGTTTTCCCGCTAATTTATGAATAGTCATAATTCATGAAAAAACACAGAGACACTGAGGCACGGAGAGGAAAAAATTGAATATATAATTCCAATGATTCTATTGCTTAACCGAATTATTATTTAGTTAGTTGATGTAGAGCAAACTGCCAGTTTGCTTTATATTTAATTTTAATTCCTTAATTGCTTTCTTCTCCGTGCCTCAGTGTCTCCGTGTTTAACTTCTTTTATTTCTATAAGTGAAAAACTCGTAATTAGGATATAGTAATGTTACGTTCAGTGAATGGCTGAATAGAAAGGAGTGAATCCTATAGGAGTGCAAGGTTTAGGACGATATATAATAGCTGATCCTGAAATATGTCATGGTAAACCAACCTTTCGTGGCACACGAATTTTTGTGGATGATGTACTTGAGCAGATAGCCAGAGGTATGGATTGGGAAGTAATTATCGAGCAAAGGCTTTGGATCATAAATGGTTTCTTGTGCGCAGAACCGCATTTGAATCTTTCGCAAAAGGGGGAGCAGATGCAGTAGAACCATTGGTAAAAGCATTAAAGAATGATGATTCCGAAACTCGCATAAATTCTGCAAAATCATTGGCAGAGATCGGCGATAAAAAAGCGATTGAACCGTTGAAATCAGCACAGGCAGAGGAAAAGGACGAGGATGTGAAAAAAGCATTTGAGGAAGCTATTGAAAAGCTTAGTAAATAAGGAATGGTAGAAATGGAAAATACTATGGAAACGGTAAGTCAGCAAACTTTAATAGAAAAACCTAAAGAAATATTAGATCGGATTGCGGAAAAACATATACCCACGTTGGTTACTATAGATGATCATCCAACAGTGGTAATATTACCCTATGAGGATTATCAGCAGTTGACTAAATCACGACAAGAACGTTTGCGAGAAGTATATGATCATATGCAAACATTGGTTGCTAAAAATTCAGAGTCTTTAAAGGGATTGGATTCAGTAAAGTTAGTTAGAGAGACACGAAGACATAGATGATAGTCGTTATATATGGAGGCGTTTCCAATGCTAAGTCAAGATGAAATCAAAAGTATACTGGACAAGGTGATGGCTATATCCACTGCGGATGAAACTGAAGCCTACGTGGGTAGTTACCGAAATTCACTGACACGTTTTGCTGAGAATCACATACATCAAAACGTGTCTCAAGACAACGTTTATCTATCCGTAACGGCTATATTGGGTAACCGTATGGGCGAAGCCAGCATTAACAAAATGGATGATGATTCCATTAAGAGGGTGGTAGCTGATGCCATTGAGATCGCTCAACTTTCCCCGCCTGATGAAGAATTGCTTCCCCGTATGAGTCCACAAAAATATCAGGAAGTGCAGGCTTATGACCCTGATATTGACGATCTCACACCTATGGATAGGGCAAAGGAAGTTGCTCATGTTGTCAAAGCTTGTGAGAAAAATGGATTAAAAACTGCTGGTGCTTTTACTGACAGTAGCGGTATCAGCGCAATGGGTAATTCAAAAGGGCTTTTTGCATCATATAAGCGGTCTGATATAAACTTCAGCGTCTCTGCAATGGGTGATGATAGCTCCGGTTGGGCTGATAAATCATCTTTCAAAAGATCAGAGATTGATGTTAAATCGCTAGGTCAGATAGCGATTGATAAAGCAATTAGTAGCCGTAACCCAAAGGATATACCGCCGGAGAACTATACCGTTATCCTTGAGCCTGATGCGTCATCTGAATTGATAGGCTTTATGTTATATGGTTTCAACGCTCTTGCTGTTGACGAAGGCAGAAGTTTTCTTACAGACAAAATTGAACAGAAGATCGCTGGTGATTACATTACACTGGTCAGTGACCCATATCATCCGCTTCATCAAGGACGACCTTATGATGGTGATGGCATACCGACAAAAAGGGTCGAATTAATCAAAAACGGAGTGGTACAGAATCTGGTATACGATCGTTTGACAGCTAAAAAACATGGCGTGGAACCAACTGGTCACGGCGGTGGTGGTAGAAACGCTTATGGTGCATATCCATCTTCCCCGGTTATGGAGGGTGGAAATTCCACACTAGAAGAAATGATCGCTTCTACGGATAAAGGTATCCTCGTAACTAGATTCTGGTACACAAACTTTGTTGATCCGATGAAGCTTCTAATTACAGGCATGACGAGGGATGGTACGTTCTGGATCGAAAACGGCAAGATAACTCATGGTATAAAGAACTTCAGGATCAATCAGAACGTTCTTGATATGCTAAATAACGTCGAGATGATGTCAAAGCCTGTTCTAGCTGGTGGTATTGTTATTCCTGCTATGAAAGTAAGAGATTTCGACTTCTCAAGTGTTACTGACGCAGTTTAACATTTCATTATCAAGGAGTTGCAAAAAATGAAGCGAGGAGGTTGGTTTTTTAATCCAGACAGTGGAGGAGTGAAAATTCCAGACGTTGTTAAGAGTCGAATTGAATTCCGTATTCGCAAGTGTGCTGAAGAGAACTTCTCTGGAAAATATACTCGACTAGATATTCGTTTTCGTGGACAGTTTTGCTATATTGACGCATACACTGAACCAGAATTGGCTCCTGGATGGCCTCCGGCGGATTGGGCTGAAACACGGGAAGTATATATAGAACGCATGCGAAATATTCCTACTCACCTATGTCGTCTTAGATTTTTTCACGACGAAGATAAATGGGGTTTTGCGTTCTACAGCTACGCCAATGAGAAATATGAAATGTCAGTATTTCCTGACGGAGAATTCACTGGTAAGCCTGAAGATGCGTTTCAGGTATCGGCAGAATTATATTTATTAGAAAGCTAAGGGGGGATAAATCTTGGAAATAAAACAGGTCGTTGTGACAGGTCAGAATCAAGTTGAGATTCAAAAAGCAACAATAGATGAAAAAAATCTTGGACCTAATGAATTGCTCATTGAAACTGAATACACTTTTATTAGCACAGGCACAGAATTAGCTAACTATACTGGTAAAGAGCCAAAGGTTTTTCAGCCGGGTGCTTGGTGTGCATATCCATGGAAATCAGGTTATGCTAACGTTGGGATTGTCAAAGCTGTTGGCGCTCAAGCCAAACGTGCAAAGATCGGTGATAGAGTTTTTACTTATGGCAATCACGCTTCTTTTGTTCGAGGAAATGAAGCGAGTTTGGTGATAAAAGTTCCAGATGAAATTGATCCGGGTATCGCTACTGCATCAAGAATGGCGGGAGTTGCCGCAACAGCGTTTATTGTCGCAGAGATAAAGGGTAATCCATGGGTCGCTGTATTTGGGCTTGGTCTAGTTGGAAATCTAGCCAGTCAGTTGCTAAAGATTAAGGGATGCCATGTCATTGGCGTTGATCCTGTCGAGTTCAGACGCAAGTTAGCTGAAAAATGCGGGATTGAATATACTCTTGGCGGTAATGCCGAAGCTATTCATAAAGGTATTGCTGAGATCACTAATGGCAGTATGGCAAATATCACTGTTGATGCTGTTGGGCATAGCGCAGTTGTGATGCAGGCTCTCAAGGAGACCGCTTCTTTTGGGCAGATAGTCATTCTTGGATCGCCTAGAGTCACTGTTCAAGGTGATTTAACAGAATTACTAGGTGATGTCCATATAAGATGGATAACTATTCGTGGCGCTTTGGAATGGTGTATACCCATATATCCCGAAGGCGCAGAAGGCATATCCCAATTCACTAAACAGCAGATGATATTTGATTGGCTTAAAAACGGTAAATTGGACGTCAAATCATTAATTTCGCACAGGCTGAAACCAGAACAAATAAAGCAAGCTTACGACGGGCTTCTCAATGAACCACAGACTTATACCGGCGTATTGCTTGAATGGAAATAATAATACGATTTTTTTGCTTATCGGAGTAAAAGGAAGTTAAACACGGAGACACGGAGTCACGGAGAGGAATTAGTGATCAGTAAACAGTAATCAGTGATCAGTTTTTGCCATACTGCTCACTCATCACTGATTACTTTTCTCTCCGTGCCTCTGTGTTTTTTTCATATTTTACAGTGTCAAATTCTAGAATGAGGGAGACAATTATGATAGCAAAACCAACGACTCAACAACTTGCATGGCAGGAAGCTGAATTGACAATGTTCCTGCATTTTGGTGTGAATACATTTACTGATCGTGAATGGGGAGAAGGTACAGAGGATCCAAAGATATTTAACCCGATAGACCTTGATGCACGTCAGTGGGTTCAATCCGCCAAAGACGCCGGTTTCAAGTATATGATACTCACAGCCAAACATCACGATGGATTCTGTCTGTTCCAGAGTAAATATACAGAACATTCCGTCAAGAATAGCCCATGGAAAAATGGCAAAGGTGATGTTGTAAAAGAGTTGTCTGATGCTTGTCGTGAAATTGGAATGAAGATGGGATTTTATCTTTCACCATGGGATAGGCACGAACAAAGCTATGGTGATTCGCCAGTTTATAACCAGTATTTCAAGAATCAGCTTGCGGAACTACTGACGAGTTATGGCGAGATGGCAGAAGTCTGGTTCGATGGTGCCTGCGGGGAGGGACCAAATGGCAAGACACAGGAATACGATTGGGCTGGATTTTATGGTGTTGTACGTAAGCATCAGCCGAATGCGCTAATTGCCATCTGCGGTCCTGATGTAAGATGGGTTGGAAACGAAGACGGTTACGCTCGAGAGACAGAATGGAGTGTTCAGGAACCTAATCCTACTTTCCATCCGGGTGCTACTGATAAAATATGGTATCCGGCAGAATGTGACGTTTCGATACGTCCTGGTTGGTTCTGGCATGCAAGTGAGGATGAACGAGTAAAGTCACTTGAGCATCTGGTTGACATTTATTACAAATCCGTTGGTCGTAACAGCGTTCTACTTCTGAATGTACCGCCAAACAATCGAGGGCTTATCGCTGATCCTGACGTCCAAAGACTTAAAGAGTTCCGTAAATCGCTGGATGAGACGTTTACCGTTGATTTTGCTATGGGTAAACATATATCTACTGACAGCGCAGAACTCCCTGCATCTAGTGCAGTTGATGGTCGTAGAGATACTTATTGGACGCCAAAAGAAAAAACTACTGGTAAGCTGGAAGTGGATTTAGGTAAATCAGTGACATTTAACGTATCAATGGTGAAGGAATACATCCCGATGGGTCAAAGGGTCGAAGAGTATTCCATCGAGGCATGGGACGGAACAGAATGGAAAATATTTTCCACAGGCACAACCATTGGGCATAAGAAACTTGATAGATTCTCTGATGTTACAGCAAGCAAGGTGCGCCTGAATATCCAAAAATCTCAATTTACACCGCAAATTCGTGCCTTTGGATTATTCAAAGCATCAAGATTCTAAGATTCTAATCTTTCAATCTTCTAATTCCTTGTGTACATGAATCCTGTTAGTAGAATTATTTTTAGCAATATACATAGCCTGATCTGCATATTTGAGTAGCGTCTCGCTATCCATCTCTGCTGTAAGTTCTGCTATACCTAAACTCAAACTTACATCATTATAAGCTGTATCAGATAATTTTTCAACTATTCTATTAGCAATACATACAGCCTGATCAGATTTGACTTCGGGAAGTATTACAGAGAATTCGTCTCCACCGAAACGATATGCAGAGTCAATTTCCTTCCTTATGCTTTGCAAAATGCTCTGTGCTACTGCTTTCAGGATTTCATTTCCCCCCGAATGCCCATAAGTATCATTATAGCTTTTTAGATTATCTACATCAAGGAATATGAGACACAGCGGATGCCCCTGTCTCTTGTTTCTGGCGACTTCTTGTTCCAATCTATCTTGAAAATATCGCCAATTATATAATTCGGTTAATTCATCCCTGATGGACAGTTCTTTGAGTTCCCTGTTATCTTCCTGAATCAATGTTAAATGTTTTTTTACAATCTCAAGCTCTTCTCTTAAATTTTTGATAGTTTCTTCTGCTATTTTCAACTGATTATTTTTATCTAAATACGGCATCATTTCTCCAAAATTAGACAGAATATTTTGTTTTAATATATGGATGGTTTAAACAGATAAACGATATTCTGAATTATGAGATTACACAAGGTACGTCAAAATTTGTAGACAAATATGTGGTTATTATTGTATAATTACTTATGTATATAAAAACACCCTATTAATGTAGAAAGGACGTACACAGTCAATAACCCACAACTAAAGATCCGTGGGCTTGTAAAAGCCCTTGTTGACTAGCCTAAGTCTTAACTGACTACGTTGTGTGTGAATTAAATAGGTACTTCGGGATATTCAGTCTAGTGCCGAACACTACGGTATATGGTTAAAAGTCCTGAGAGGTAGGGACGGTGCTGTATACAAGTAAACCACATACAACATTGGCGAAGACTGCTAACGGGTTTTGGTAGTTCCTGGCGGGATTAATTGACTCGCACAAAAACTGCCTCTTATTTTTAACATTAAAGGAGAGGCAATTCCTCTCCCGCATAAAAAGGTGACGTGTCACGCGTCACTTTATTAAATGCGAGAGTATCCCTGCCGAAATTATTATGAGCAAAGTTGATGAAGCTATCAAAATTAGTCTTGGATTAATAACGGTTTAATTTTTTATGATGATTATGTTGACATTTTGATCGGCATGGTGTATAATCCGTAATATATTAGGATTGTATCAATATTTGATTTTATATGGTGTAAAATTTCAATATGTCATCTGATGTTCTCGAAGCTACGAAATATTGGCTTGCGCTTAATTCGATCAAAAGTGTAGGAGCAAGAAAAATCCAAAAATTGGTGAAGAAATTTGGCTCGCCAGAAGCAGTTTTTTCTGCTCCAGTGATTGAATTATCAGACCAGCTAAAAAGTTATGACTTAGCTTGCGAGATTATTCAGTCTGTTGATGAACTGACAAAGTTTGAGAATATAATCAAGCAAATAACAAAATCGGGAATTGACGTTATTTGTCCTGATAGCCCTGAATATCCACATTTGCTAAGATTTATAAAAGACCCACCGCCTATTCTGTTCAAGAAAGGGGTAATGCCTAGTAATAACGATATAACTGTTGCTATTGTAGGAACTCGTTTCCCAAGTGATGTCGGCGTCAGATTTGCAAGGGAAATGGCTGGCAAGCTTGCACAAAGAGATGTTGTCATAGTAAGTGGATTGGCACATGGAATTGACACCACAGCCCACGTTGGAGTATTACATAAAAAAGGAAGAACTCTTGGAGTACTTGGTTCTGGTCTAAATATGATATATCCACCAGAGAATGTTCCGTTAGCTCGAAGGATATGCAGAAAAGGCGCTATTCTTTCAGAATGTCATCCAAATGAGACCGTATCAAAAGGCAAACTGATACAACGGAATCGCATAACTAGCGGTATTTCGCAAGGTGTCATCCTTGTGGAACCCGAAAGAGGCTCAAAAAATACTGCTAATTGGGCTTCAAAACAAAAAAGACCTATCTTTATATATGATCCTGAAAATAAATATGAGAGTCTGGCACTTCCTGCAAATTGTCTGGCAATAAGAGGTTTAGATGAGATTGATGTGATTTTAGATAAATTGGGAACTGTTGAAATCTTCTCTTTATTAACTGATTCTAGTGATCAAGCATTTTTATTTTAAAAAAAGGCATTTTTTTGTTATTTCATTAAAAATTTCTCTTTACAAAACTCTTTAAGTTTGTTAGACTAATGGAACGTTTGGATATTGAAGCGGTAAACGTAGATAAGAACACGATTTTCAGAGCAATATTAGCTTATTATTTTAATTAATAAAAAAATGTCATTAGAGAAAAAATCTCTGGACATGTGTTAAAGGAGGTGTTATACTAGAGAATTGTTAGTTAAATTAACCTGAGACCCCATTTTTTGTTTTAAAAGCAAAAAAACTTGATTTAGTTTTGCCTTCATGTTAAAATGTTCTTGATTTCGTGTAAAATGTTCTTGATTTCGTGTAACAGTTGTGTTATATATATTATTATTGTTACACAGACAAGTGATTTAATTTACATTGCCAAAAGATGTAATAACGTGATGCCATTTATTTGGTTCCTTCTCTTAGTTAAAGAGAATTTACACTCGGCCCTATATAGCTTTGCAATTTCAATCCTGGGTCGAAAAAGGAAAGGGGTGATGGATGAGGAGTGCTCTTGGTTTGGCTTAGGCGATACTAAAAAAATTGTTGTATTGCTAACGCCTCTCACAGTTTGGTCGAATTATTTTTATAGGTTTACTGTGAGGAGTGGCGAAAGCTCGAGGATAAGGAGTGACACTAATGAAGAACGTACTTAGAATTTCTGCTTTGTTGACTGCGGCTTTGATGGTATTTATTATGGTTGGTTGCGGTAGCAGTGATGATGATACTGAAAAGGATACAACTGTACCGACATTGATTTCTACTACTCCAGCTACCGGTTCAGCTATTGCCGCTAATGGCACCGTCGCTATGGTATTTAGTGAAGCTATGGGTGAAGTAACCGTTGCCGGCGCAGCCGGTGCAGTTGCTCTTGGCGCCGACGGTAAGTCTGCAACATGGACTCCCACTGGTGAAATACCAGTTGGTACTGCCACATTGACGATCAATGGAAAAGATAAGGCTGGAAACGCATTGGCAGCGGCTTCAGTTGCTTTAACAGTTAAAGTTGCTGATAAGACCCCGCCCGACATTGACAAAGCTAATAGCTCTCCAGCAAATGGCGCAGCCGGTGTTGATCCTGCTAGTGTTACCAAGATCGTTGTCGTATTCACCGAAGCAATGGGTGAAGTAAAATTGGATTCTTTTGAGCCAAAAGACGCCAAAGTTGATTCGAAATTTGATGGGGACAAGACCCTTAACATTTCATTCCTTGGTGGATACAAACTCAGTAACGAAATGGAAATCATAGCCACTGTCAGCGGCAAAGATGGCGCAGGCAATGCTCTGGCAACGACTAAATATACATTTACTACGATGAAGAAGGCAGAATAAATCTTTTTCAAACGAGGTTTATGTTTGTCTTTGCTCGTTAGGCAACAAAAAGGGCAATGTGTTAATTAAGCACATTGCCCTTTTTTCTGTTTACTCTTAATGTTAAACAGACGTGATATCGTGTTGTAGGTATTTGTGAATAAGGAAAAAACAAGGATGGGAATGATGAAACTTTTTATGAAAAGCCACTGTGTCGCTGCATTATTTGTAATTGCTGTCGTGATGTTCTGGACAAATGTTAGCATGGCTACTCCAACAACATGGGTTAAGTATTCCGGTAATCCGGTACTCGATTCGGGTTTAAATGGATCATGGGATTCTAGTGGAGTTACGGCTCCTACTATCATATTTGATGGTAGTGAATATAAAATGTGGTATACAAGTGAGATTATTGGAAACTATTTACGTAAAATTGGTTATGCAATCAGTACAGATGGAATTAGTTGGACGAAGTATTCAGCTAATCCAGTGTTTGGTAATGAAGTAAATGGGGCATGGGATGATGGCGATGTTGCAGATCCTAGCGTGCTTTATGACAGTCAAACTGGAAAATATAAAATGTGGTATTCTGGCACTGTTAATAACCATAGCCAATGGAAAATTGGTTATGCGACTTCCGATGATGGACTTACCTGGGTGAGGAATCCTGCTCCGGTGTTGGATTTAGGTTTATATGGATCATGGGATGATGATTATGTTTATGATCCTAGCGTGCTTTATGACAGTCAAACTGGAAAATATAAAATGTGGTATTCTGGCAGTGATGGTTCAACACATAGAATTGGCTATGCGACCAGTTTAGACGGAATTAGTTGGGTAAAATCTCCTGATCATGTTTTGGACATAGAGATTGGCGCTTGGGATAATCATTCTGTTTATAATCCTACCGTCCTCTTTAATGGTACTGAATATGAAATGTGGTATTCTGGTTATAGCTTCCAAACCGTGTACTCAGACGGAGTTAGGATTGGCTATGCGATCAGTTCAGACGGAATTAGTTGGGTAAAATCTTCTAATCCTGTTTTGGATAAAGGTCTGAATGGAACTTGGGACGATGGGGCTGTCCATTCTCCTTTCGTTCTCTCTGATGGTGCTGGATATAAAATGTGGTACTCTGGTGATGATGGTCAAAACACTAGGATTGGCTATGCTACATCCGAACCCGTTCCCGAACCATCCACTATCTTGTTGCTAACTACAGGCTTGGTAGGAATGGCTGGTTGTGCTGTAATGAGATTTCGTCGAAAGAAATCATAACAAACGATCATATTTCGGAAACAGAAAAAGGACAATGTTTTAGCTCTTGACATTGAATCGAACTTACTTTAAAATATTCTGGAAAATCTTAAAAGCAAATGCTATACGAGTTTTTCACAACCCCCTAGCCCCCTTTTTTAAGGGGGAATAAATCGAGTTGGCATCAACATTCCCCCTTAAAAAAGGGGGCTAGGGGGTTGTTTTTAGGACGTTTATGTATTTTTTAACGATTACAACTAACTGAAAAAGTTGTAATGTTAAATATTTTTTTAGCATGAGTTCTGTAGTTATTCACTTTATTGGGATAAGTTGGAAATATGCTGTCTGTTTTTATAATCGGAAATGAATATGATTCACGAATTGATCTTACGGATCTTCTGGAGCAACACGGCTATCGGACTAAAAGCTTCTCAGATGTAGCTGTATCTCTTGGGCAGATCAAAAGCGACGATTGCGACCTGATATTAACCGATATGAAGATAGGTGATGTGGATGCGACAGAGATACTGAAATCTGTAAAGCAACTCGACCCTAACATAGAAGTCATTGTTTTTGCGGAATCTGACTCAATCAAATCTGCTGTAGAAGTCATGAAGCTTGGTGCTTTTGATTATATGCTGAGACCTGTGGGTCTGACGTCTGTGGATTTGGATGAGCTTCTTATTAAGGTAGAGAGAGCCCTTGAGCGTAAAAGAATGACAGAGGAGATAGAACGCTTACAGTCGCAATATCGCAATGAGTACGGACTGGATACAATAATAGCTGAAAGCGGGGAGATGCGTAACGTACTTCACAGCGTTTCCAGAGTAGCTGAAAATGACAGTCCTATTTTACTTCAGGGAGAAAGTGGCACCGGAAAAGAATTAATAGCACGAGCCATACACAGTAGTGGTCGCCCCGGCAAACCATTCGTGCCGATCAACTGCGGAGCAATACCCGAAACATTACTCGAAAGTGAGTTATTCGGATATATGAAAGGCACATTTACCGGAGCTAAGTTTAATAAAAAGGGGTTGCTTGAGGAAGCTCATGGTGGTACTATCTTCATGGATGAGATCGGTGATATGTCAAATGCAATTCAGGTAAAATTACTTCGTGCAATGGATTTCGGAGAGATCAGACGGCTTGGAAGTAATACACCTGTCTATGTTGATGCAAGAGTGGTAGCTGCAACAAACAAAGATATGAAGTCGCTAGTCGCATCAAAAAAATTTAGAGAAGACCTTTATTATCGCTTGAATGTTATTCCCATTATGATCCCGCCACTAAGAAAACGAAAAACCGATATTCTTCCGCTTGCACAACACTTTCTGAAAATCTATAGCTCCAAAATGGGGAAGGAAGTTTTGAGACTTGCACCTGAATCACGCCAGCTTTTGTTAAAATATGATTGGCCCGGGAATGTTAGGGAATTGGAAAATGTTATAGAAAGAGCAATAGTTTTGGCTCAATATGACACGATTTTCCCTGATGATTTGCCGTCCACATTTCAGACACAACATCCGGGTATTCTCAGGCAAGCTATATCTGGCAAGTGGAGTTTTGATAGATTGGAAAAAGAGTATATTTCCAGCATCCTTAGCGAGTGTTCTGGTAACCTTTCACAAGCAAGAGAAAAGCTTGGTATAGCACGAAATACTCTCTGGCGTAAGATAAAGGAATACGGCATATCGTGAATTAAAGCGAGGTAGATTTACCTAAACATCAAACCAACTTTAGGACTGCGAATTAAATAACTTCCGTGTTTAATCGTTGAAAGTTGGATTTCGTTTCCCAATCCAACCTACTTTTTCTCTATCTATACGTTAGTTCCAAATCGGGAAGTTATTTAATCACGGATCCTTAGCATCTTGTCTATCGTGTTCCATGCCTTGACTCTTATATCCTCTGGCACAGTCACCTCGTAAACCATGTCTTCAAGCGACCAAAGTATCTTCTCAAGAGTGTTTAGCTTCATGTTGGGGCAGTCAGCTAATCGTGAGGCAGGATAGAACTTTTTATCGGGATTTTCTTTTTGTAGTGTGTGCAATAATCCGATCTCTGTCCCTATGATGAATTCTTTAGCATCTGATTCTCTGGCAAACTTGCACATCCCACTGGTGCTTAATGCCTGATCTGCTAATTCCACTACGTCAGCGTTACATTCTGGATGTACTATTACTACTGCATTGGGATGCTCTTTTTTCATGTTTATTATGTCTTGTACAAGTATACGGTGATGAGTTGGACAATAGCCGTCCCAGAGGATCATGCCTCTTCCAGCTTTTTTGGATACAAAATCACCAAGACTTTTGTCGGGGATAAATATTATCTGCTCATCTTTTGAGATCGAGTTTACGACTTTGATAGCGTTTGCAGACGTACAACATATATCACTCTCGGCTTTTATTGCGGCAGTTGAGTTCACGTAGCAGACGATTTTAGCTTCTGGATAGCGTTTCTTCATCTCTCGAAGTTGACGTACAGTTATCATATTAGCCATAGGGCATCCTGCGTTTTCGTCTGGTATGATCACTGTCCTATCGGGGCATATTATCGCCGCTGTCTCTGCCATAAAATACACTCCGCAGAAAACAATCACTTTAGCTTTCGTCCTTGATGCTTCGATAGATAAACCTAGTGAATCACCAGTAAAATCGGCAATATCCTGCACTTCACCGATCTGATAATTGTGAGCTAAAATTACAGCGTCACGCTCTTTTTTTAATTTTATAATCTTTTGAATTAATGCCTCATCAGACATTTGATGAATACCTCTCTTTTATTGACTATTGGTAGATATGGCGTAACTCATCTAGATTGTTTGCAGTTTTGAGTCTGGTATTAATAGCTTTTAATAGATTAACGTCCTCGATCTTGGATATTTCTGGTAAAAGATTTAATCCATCTCTGCCAAATCTAATTTCTAATACAGACTCAATTCCTATTAATAATCCTCGCTTTAGTCCTTGCTCAAGTCCCTTTTCCATTCCCTTTTCCATTCCCTTTTCCATTCCCTTTTCCATTCCAATTCTTTCAAAACTGGTTACATAAGGCATGTGCTTTTCCTCCTCATATTCTCTTAATTTCTGCGAAAGCTCTTCTTCCAATTCCTTCGGTAGTTGCAACAACCAGTCAATGAATTTTAATAACTTCACAATATCTTCTTGTTTATATCTACGCTCATATAATCTGCGTATTAGGATGAACTTCCATAGCTTACGTTCCTCATCATCTCCTCGTGTTTCCTGTGCCTTCAGATGTGCCATAACTACCATTGCGAATGGATTATCGCTTTCCTCTAACGTTGACCATTGCTCACGGTAATCCATAAGCTTTACTGTGGGAAACTCAAATCCTACTTTGCATCTCCATAACTCATAATTAAAGGATGATGGTCTCCAGTTATTACGTTCATCACCCAATACTGCAAAACTTGCGACATTACGATTAAACTTATCGAATATGCGATAGTTATAGACATACATTCGTCTTTCGAAATCTACATCCGGCTGACTTTGAATCTCTATATGTATTAAGACCCATGCTTCTTGATTATCTTTTCTATATATTTTGACTAACTTGTCTACGAAACGTTTACTTGTTTCGGAATCCTGAGTTATTTGTTGTAACTCGTTATCCAGAAATTCTTTATTATTATTCCAGTTTATGTCATTATAAGCATAAGGAAAGAAGAACTCGATAAATTCTTCAAAATATTCTTCCAGTGCTTCTTTCCATGCGCCATCATAGTCAACTTGCTGTTCAGTCATTTTATACCTCACACATATTCAGCACTCCCAAGTGCCACTAGCAAATATTGACTGGTTCACCCTTTTTACTCGATTCACGGATTGCTGAGATTATCTTTGTGACGGCTAAACCATCTTTTCCGGTGACCATTAGTTCTTTATCATTGACTACACAATCTATGAAATGCCTTATGCTTTCAACTCCGAACCCCATCTGTTTTCCGTGGATCATTGGGGCAACAAATACGTCAGGATTGCTTGCCTTTTCGGTGTATTTTTGTATAGTACGATGGCTGCTGACGTCCATATAAACTGCCCCTTCACTTCCGATAACCTCGCATTTGAAGTCTATCACAGTTGGCAGGGAATCAGGAAGTATCCAGCAATTTTCTATTGTCGCTACACCGCCATTTTTGAATTCCAGTATCGCTTGATAAAAGTCTGGCGTATCAACACCTTTAGCCTTCAGCACTTCAGATCGTGATACTGCGTAAACTTTACAAACCTCGTCATCAAAAAGCCATCTTGCCAGATCAACAACGTGACTGCCAACGAACCAAATTACTTCGGATTTAGAAGCCCAACTGAGCATGTGTGTCGGCACAAAGATCGTATCATTCAATCTGATATACATGAGCATTGGTTTGCCAAGTTCTCCGTTCTGTATGGCATTTTTTGTGCTAACAAATGGCGGATTCCATCTATTGTGAAAATCAACCATGAGTTTTTTCCCGTCTTTAGCAGACGAAAGGATTTTTTCGCAATCCTCAACTGATGTAGCAAGCGGTTTTTCGATAAGGACGTGTTTTCCAGCTTTCAATGTTGCTATTGCTATGTCGGTGTGCGCAAAATCAGGTGTAGCTATGGATACCGCAGATATGTCGTCTCGCTCAATAAGCTCCTTGTAATCTGTGTACCAGTTCTCTGCACCGTAATTTTTTGCTATTTCTTTTGCCCTGTCTTCTCTCAGATCACATACAGCCTTGAAATCAACTTCTGGATAAGTGGAGTATACATTAGCGTGCATTTCACCCCAAAGACCTGTTCCGATCAAACCAAAACCAGTTTTTTTCATAGATGATTACCTCTAAATTAATATTGTGTTTTTACCTTTCCCCAGGATGTTGCTAATTTATCTGTAGAAGAGACTGCATTTGCTCTTTCCAACCCATTTTTCATAATCGTGTTTATATCATTTTCGTTTAATGCTGTATTAAACATGATAACTTCATCAATGAAACCATCAATGATCTGTGGGCTTTGACCTCCTATTGCAAGAGGTCCTGCAATGGCACTTATCGGACCTGCTGTGCTTACGGCTGTCTTTATTAATGCACCATCAATGTAAAAATTCATTTCGCCTTTGACATTCCTTGTAAATGCTAAATGGTACCATTTTTTAAGGTCTATATCAGTGCCAGACCAATTATCAAATCTGGTTCCACCGACGTAAACCAGTCCACAAGGTTGTCGTGGCACTTGAATCCACATCAGGTAACCGTTAGCATAGGGATTCTTTCCTGCCAGAGCATTCCATGTACCTGACGTAACCTCTCGTCTCAGATAAACCCATGATAGAATCGTGATCTCATTAAGTCCGTTTAGATTATCACTATCTGGAATGTCTATTTTGCTAGTTGCACCGTCGAACTCTAAAGCTTTACCGAATTTACCATCTATCCATTTTGCTCCGCTAATCTTGCCATCATTGCCATTTTCAGACCAGTCTTTTACTGTATCGCCCTTGCCTTCATCAAAAAGCCATGCTCCAATGAAAGTTTTTGGGTCAATCTTGGCGTAACTTATGTTAGCGAAAATCAGACAAATAATTGATACATAAATGCAAAATAAAATAAATTTTGATTTCAATTTAATACCTCCAATAATTTATGCTGGCTTTAGTGTATGGAAAAAGAGGGATGTTAGATAACATCCCTCTATATTTGAAAATTACGATACTTCGACTTTTTCCAACGGTTGCCTGTTACCAAAAGTGACCTGTGGACCTTTTACTGGAGCCGCCCAGCGTACTGCATTGGCTATTATCTTTAATACCGTTTCGTTGTGATAAGTCGGATAGCTTTCGTGACCGGGACGAAAATAGAAAACTTTGCCCTGATTGCGATAGTAGCAGCATCCGCTTCGGAAAACTTCTCCGCCCTGAAACCAGCTTACGAATACGAGAGTATCCGGGTCTGGAATATCGAATCTTTCTCCGTACATTTCCTCGTGCTCGATCTCCACGTATTCATCGAGTCCTTCAGCAATTGGATGTCCGGGTTCGATGACCCATAAACGCTCTTTTTCGCCGATTTCACGCCATTTGAGATTGCAGGTTGTACCCATGAGTTTTCTGAATATCTTTGAGAAGTGTGCGGAGTGCAGGCAGATAAGTCCCATACCGTCCAGAACACGATTGTAAACTTTTTCAACGATAGCGTCTTTAACTTCGTGGTGTGCCATGTGACCCCACCAGAGCATGACGTCGGTTTTTGCCAGAACGTCATCAGTGAGTCCATGATCTGGCTCATCTAGTGTGGCGGTTCGGGCTTCCATACCTTGAGCCTTCAGGTATTTTGCAATGACTGCGTGCATACCATCGGGATATAGTTTTTTTATTTGTTCATTTGTTTTTTCGTGACGACCTTCATTCCATACAGTGACTTGTATCATAATTATTGTCTCCCTTTATTAGTTTCCATTTTAAGCCATTTACCATTACGTTAATGTTAACATCATATTAGCACATTCGATTCGACTTTGCAATACAAACAATTCCAAGCATAAACTTCTCGTCCGCGGAAATCTAAACACCAAGTCACAAAGACAAAAATGATTAAAGATTAGATAAACTTTGTATTTAAGCAAGTTTAAAAAGGTTTCTTAAAGTCGTTTAGCTATTCCCCCTCAATTATTTAACCTTCATCAGCTATGGGGAAGAAAGATTGCTGTGTTGTTCTAAACACAGATATTCCTTGACAAAATATAAAACTTGTGATATAATATTTGTTGTAGACTATAATCAAGTTTACACTAGGGCTGGAATAGCCCGAAGTTACGCTCGTGGAGAGGTGGAGTCCCTCAGTATTTGATCAGTTGTTGATCAATTACAAATTGATATTTGTTCAAATACAAACTGAGTTTGATCAATTATTGCTGAGTAGCCCTTCGTTGAAGCAAGAAGCCCCTGCCTTATGAATGTTAAGAAAATAATCGGGTAATAGACTTTAGGCGATTAAAGTGACGTTTTAAACATGTTGAAACGTTTAAAATCCCCCCTTCCGCCCTTTTCAATGGGGAATAGTCAAGTTTCCTTTTTCAAAAGGGGGATTTAAGAATTTTTGACAAATATGAACTCCAATCTGTTTATTCCCCGATTAATTATTTAACCTTCATTAGGCATGGGGTAATTCACCTTATTGCTCTTACTAACAAAGCAATGTATAATTAATATTAATATAATCTTAAAAAATGCCATTATGACATAGTGTAGGGGCGAAGCAGTTTTAGCTAGATCAAGATTTATCGCTAATTTATATTAACAAAAAAATGCTTCGCCCCTAGTATCATGCTATATAGAGTAATAAAGGCTGTCTTCGCCCCAGAGCATTAAACTCGTTTCGTAGATAAGCCTACTCACTCTATATAGACAATGTAAACGTTTTTTATTCGTTGATATTAACTCAAAATTTATTGTATAATCATTGTTCAGAAAGAGTCGTCAAGAATGATATAAACCGTTGTTTATCGCCCCTGGGCTAATTGAAAATAAAGCCCGTTTGTAGAAAGGTTATAATCTCTGGGATAATGTAGAGAATTTAGGGTATAACCCGCATACTAGGATATTTTGGCAACCCCAGAATAACATCAGAGAAAATAACATCAGAGCGAGAAAAACACAATAGAAAACACAAAATATGGAGAATACAATGAATAAACTGATTATTGGTATTGACGTTAGCAAAAATGACCTTGATGTTGCCTTTTGGCAAAATGATAAGTCCTTCTTCTTGGGTAAGTATCTCAATAATCAGAATGGTTTCCAAACCATATACCAAGACGTTGAAGCAAAAAAACAAAAAATTAATGCCGATACTGTCCTTGTAGTCATGTAACCCACTGGTGGATATGAACAGCACTTCGCATACTTCGCCTTTAACAAAGGTTGGGAAGTCAGTCTTCCTAATCCAGCTAATGTCCGAAGCTGGTATAAGGGGATAGGCAAGAGAGCAAAGACCGACAAACAAGATGCCATGATGCTTGCTCATTTCGGAGTTGTCCAACAACCATTCCTCTGGAGACCATTGCCTGATGATGTTGCGGAGCTTGAGTCTATACTTGACAGGCTTGATGACCTTAATGAGATACTTCGTTCTGAACACAATCGTCTTGAATCTCAAGAGAATCGTCAAGTATGCCACAATGTGAGTCAAAAGAGCCTTCAAGATAACATATCCTATCTTCAGAAACAGATCGAGATATTGGAAGAAGCCATTAAGAATTATTTTGACACACATCCACATCTCAAGGAGCAACTCAAGAATCTCAAGACAGTTCCCGGAGTAGGAAACAAGATCAGTCCTTTTCTTGTTGTAGCCTTGAATCGTTTCAATGTTTTGACAGAAGGTAATGGGACAAGCAAAGCGATAACAGCGTATTATGGACTTGATCCCCAACCCAAAGAGAGTGGCATTAGTGTATACAAAAGACCAAGTATCTCTCGTCAAGGAGACCGTCATATACGTCATCTTTTGTATATGGGTGCTTTGGGTGGCATAAGAGGCAACAATCCATTGCGAGCATTTTACCAGCGATTGGTTGGTAAAGACAAGAAGGCTAAAGTGGCAATAGTAGCTTCTGCACGCAAGATCATAGTATGGTGCTGGGCAGTATTCAGGCAAAATTCGTCCTTTGATTCTTCTCGTTTTGAATGTGTTAGCTAATTGATACATATTTATACAATTAATATTAAGTTGGTATTGTCAACTAATGGTGTAGATTCACTCATCACTTTTCCCTTGACTTTCATGAGAGAATCTACACTATGTCAAAATGGCATTTTTTAACGATTACATTAATACAAGTTTTTCACTTATAGAAACAAAAAGGAAATAACCACAGAGAACACGGAGAGAAAATAAGAAAAAAATTCCTCTCCGTGTTCTCTGTGTTCTCCGTGGTGAAAAAAAATCTAAGAAAATAAGTGAAAAACTCGTATTAGTAAAGTAAGGGATAATAAACACAGATATTCAGGAGGACATTTATGATCAAAGTTATCGTTATAGGTGCAGGCGGGCGAATGGGCAGAATGCTTGTGACGGGTATTGCCAATGAGAAGGACATGGAACTCGTCGGTGCTATCGAGGCGTCGAATGTTCCGTTTCTCGGCAAGGATGCGGGTGAGTTAGCAGGGATCGTAAATCAGGGCGTACCGATAACTGACGGATCCCATTTACCCGAACTGTTTGAGAAAGCTGATGTCGCTATTAACTTCATCACCCCAAAAGAAGCGGTTATCGGACATCTGCGTACTGCTGTGGAGTATCAAAAGCCAATGGTTATAGGTACGACAGGTTTCACTGTTGATGAGATGCATACCATAAAAGAACTTGCGTCACAGATACCATGTGTGATGTCACCCAATATGAGTATCGGCGTCAACGTAATGCTCAAGGTACTAAAAGACATGGCGAAAATACTTGGTGATGATTATGATGTGGAAATAATAGAAACTCACCATAATAAGAAAAAAGATTCTCCAAGCGGAACTGCTGACCGCATTGCTAAAGTGCTGGCAGAAGCTCTGGATAGGAATCTGGACGAAGTCGGTATTTATGGTCGAAAAGGGATCGTTGGGGAAAGACTGCCAAAAGAGATCGGCGTCCATGCTGTAAGAGCAGGGGATATAGTTGGTGATCACATAGTCCTGTTTGGAGGCGTCGGTGAGCGTCTGGAACTCATACACAGGGCGCAAAGCCGTGAACCTTATGTCAAAGGCGCAATCCGAGCGGCAAAGTGGCTTGTCAATGCACCAAATGGATTACACGACATATCAGAAGTTCTGGGATTGCTGTAGAACTCTTTGACTAAATTAAATGTTCGTATTTCACAATGGAGGATTTATTAATGAGTGATCAGAAAGTAAAGATAGGTTTTGTTGGCGTCGGTTCAATGGGACAATGCGCCCATCTGAAAAACTACGCCACTGTTCCTGAGTGCGAAGTTGTGGCAATAGCCGAAATGAGGCAAAATCTCGCAACTAGAGTCGCACAAAAGTATGGAATACCAAAAGTATATTCTACTCACGAAGAGATGTTTGACAAAGAGAAACTCGATGGGATCGTATCTGCTCAACAATTCACTCGTCATGGCATAATCGTACCACAATTACTCAAAGCTGGTGTGCCGATATTTACAGAAAAACCTCTGGCAGGATCGCTTCAAGCAGGTGAAAAAGCAGTAAATGCTATGAAAGCAAGTGGAACGTGGCACATGGTCGGTTATCACAAGCGCAGCGATCCCGCAACTATGTACGCAAAAGCAGAAATTGAACGACTTAAAGCTAGTGGAGAGTTGGGAAGGCTGACTTATGTGCGCATCTTACATTGCGGGGGCGATTGGGTTGCTAATGGCTTTATTGATCTTGTTCACAGTAATGATCCGGGCGCACAATTAGAATGGGACCCACCAGCATCTGATATGGATCAAGGCGCCTATAATGAATACGTTAGTTTTGTAAATTACTGGATTCATCAAGTTAATTTGTTGAGGCATCTTTTGGGAGAGCCATATCAGGTAAAATATGCTGATCCTCCGGGCAGATTATTAATTGGTCAAAGCGAAAGCGGAATAACCTGCACAATTGAGTTAAGCCCATTCCGCACAACAGTTGACTGGGTAGAAACCGCTCTGGTCGCTTTTGAAAAAGGTTACGTTAAACTCGAATTACCTGCTCCGCTTGCCAGTAATCGTCCCGGTAACGTGGAGATATTCAAGGATCCGGGTGATGGCATTACTCCACAGAAAATGTCTCCTCAACTCCCATGGATACATGCAATGCGTCAGCAAGCGATGAACTTCGTGAGAGCTATCAAGGGTGAAATCAAGCCTATGTGTGACTCCGTTGAGGCACTTGAGGATCTGAAAGTAGCACGAGAGTATCTCAAACTCTGGCGAGGGGTCTGAGTTTTTTATTAGCCACGGATGAAACACGGATTAGAGATGATACATTCTGTGTTCATTCGTGGCTAAATTTCCGTTAAAAAAAGTGGTGATAATATTTATGGATAGCCCTTTGGGAAAAGCAATAGAGATAATTGTTCAGGTAGCTGACCCAGACAAGATCATACTGTTCGGTTCTCGTGCAAGAGGGGATAATAAAAAGGACAGTGATTACGATATATGCGTCATAAAACGAGACGTTGAACATAGACGAAAACTTGCCCAAAAACTCTATAGATCATTATATGGAGTCAGGATATCAATTGATATTATTGTCGAAACACCTGAAAATTTTGATGAGTTTAAAGATGATCCATTTCTTGTTTATAAACAAATCGCAAGGGACGGAGTATTGATCTATGATAAGCTTGTATAACGTTGAAGAATGGTTGATACGAGCAAAGAGTAATTTAGAAATAGCAAAAATTGGTAGAATTTCAGAAGATATTCTTTATGAGGATTTATGCTTTAACTGCCAACAAGCAGTTGAGAAAGCCCTTAAAGGATTGCTTATTTTTCTTGAAACTGGTTTTCCTTTCACACATATTATTGCCAACTTGCTTGAGCTTGTTGAGGATCAAGGCATTACAATACCAGAGAAAATTAAAGACTCAATTGATCTCACAATCTATGCAGTTGATACACGCTATCCATCAAGCAAAAAAGAACTTGTAAGCGAAGAAGAATATAAAGAAGCTCTCGAACTGGCAGAGCAAGTTTATCGTTGGGTTATAGAAATATTAGACAAATAGGTAAAATAATCTTATGGATGGTCCATTAAAAAAAGCAATAGATATAATTGTTCAGGTAGCTGATCCTGATAAGATAATCTTGTTCGGCTCTCGTGCAAGAGGTGATAATAAAAAGGATAGTGATTACGATATATGCGTCATAGTGCAAACTCCAGATAAATTTGATGAGTTAAAAGATGATCCTTATTTTGTTTACAGACAAATAGCAAAAGATGGTGTAACTGTCTATGAAAAATCTATGATTGGGTCAGAGAGGTATTAAAAATAGGTGAATGAAATGTGGAATGAAAATTATGCATTATCAGAATTGCCTGATGATGACGAAACTGAAGAAGAAGTTGATTTTATTGATAGCATCCTTGATCTAAAGGACGGCTCAACTATACTCGATCTGTGCTGTGGTCAAGGCAGACACGCACTTAAATTGGCAGAAACAGATTATTACGTAATCGGATTGGATTTTTCCAGTGTTCTTCTTGATATAGCTAATGACTCATCATTGTCTAATCTATGGTTCATCGAGGGTGATATGCGAAATATCCCTCTCCAAAAAAACTCTTGCGATGCTGTTATTAATATGTTTACCAGCTTCGGGTTCTTTGATGATAAAGATAATCTACAAGTGTTAAAGTCTGCATCATCTGTGTTAAAGCGCAAAGGGAAATTACTTCTGGATTATTGGAATCCCTACTCCGCTGTTCAACTCGATGGCACAAAAAATTGGTGGTGGGTGAATAACAAGATTCTAAGCCTTGCTGAAGCTAAATTTGATTTTTCTTCTGGAAGATTACAGGATCACAGAACTATTATTGACTTTGAAAAGGCTTCTATGGTGAATTCCGTCAGAGATATAAAGTTTTATACGCTTCCTGAGCTTGAATCAATGCTGAACTCCGCAGGATTAAGTGTTATCGAAGTCTATGGAGATATTGACGAAAGAGATTATGACAGTAATTCCAGAAGGCTGATAACGCTATCAGAGAAAATGAAATGAAAGTATCCACTCGCCTATTAAAATATATCCTTCCGTATAGCGGATCCATAGTGTTAGCGATAATATTCTCTTTATTTATTGCTCTGTGTGAAATGGGCTACATAAGTATGCTCTCGGAAACTATTGATACTGTTAAAGTTATTGATAATAAAGGTCTGCCTGCTGAAGTGACTTTTTTCAAAAACTTCTCCCTTAATAAAGCCTCCAAATTGTTCAATCAGCCTTCTGAAAATACTGATTCTGGCTGGAAAGTATATCTCTCAGATTCCAATGACGCTATCAAATTTATAACTTATATCGCCCTTTCAATATTAGCTGTTTTCGTTCTGAAAGGCATTCTGTCTTTTGGCAGTACGTATATCATGTCCAGAGTAGGTCAAAAGCTGATCCTCAATCTCAGGCGTGAGTTTTATGATAGATTAGTGCATTTTCCGCTCAGTTTTTACACAGAGAAACGTGCTGGCGATATTATGTCTCGTGGTACTAATGATATGTCAATGTTGCAAAATTCCGTCAACTCACTTGCGGATGCTGTTCAGGCATTTGCAACGTTGTTAGTTTTTATAGTCATGATGTTTTTGGTAAGCTGGCAGTTGACGCTTTTGACTGCAATTGTATTTCCACCGGCAATATACGTCATCAACCGTTTTGGAAGTCGGATCAAAAAGGCAAGCACGAAGATTCAGGTTAAATTAGCTGACATATCATCATATCTTGAAAGGACGATCTCTGGTGTGAAGATCATAAAGAGCTTTGCGGCGGAGGATTGGGAAAAAGAGCGATTCGCCAATGAGAACAAAGCGAAATATGTCGCCGCTATGAAACGTGTCAGGTTATCCGCTTATCAGATGCCTTTGATTGAGATTATAAGCGCTATCGGGATGGTAATAGTCTTTTGGTTTGGGTTCTGGCAGGTGATAACTGGTAAATTGACAACTGGATGGTTTATCGGCTTTATCGCTATGGTTGGTATGGTCTATAAGCCGATTAAGACGATAGGCACCTTTAATTCGGCATTCCAGCAGGCTTCGGCTTCTGCTGAACGAATATTTGAGATACTCGATATACAGCCAGAGATTCATGATGCTCCTGACGCAATTTCAATATCGAGAATAAAAGGTGACGTGGAACTGCGAGATGTATTATTCTCCTATAATGGCGGTAGTAGTCCTGTTTTGAATAATATTAACCTGAAAGTCAATGCAGGGGAATCAATAGCTTTAGTTGGTCCAAGCGGTGCGGGTAAAACTACGCTTGTGAACTTGCTAATGAGATTTTATGACGTCAAAATGGGTGAGATTACCATAGATGGTCACCAAATATCAAATATTTCGCTTAAATCACTTCGCAGTCAGGTTGGGTTGGTTCCGCAAGAGACAATACTTTTCAGTGGTACGGCTAAAGAGAATATCGCCTATGGTCGTTTTGATGCAACTGACGAAGAGATTACACAATCAGCGAAAAGTGCAAATATCCATGAGTTTATCATGCAACTTCCAGACGGTTATGATACACCTCTGGGTGAACATGGGATGCAGTTATCGGGTGGACAAAGACAGCGAGTATCTATTGCAAGAGCAATACTCAAAGACCCAAGAATATTGATACTTGATGAGGCAACGTCCTCTCTGGATACAGAATCGGAATCATTAATTCAGGAAGCCCTTAACAATCTTATGAAAGGCAGGACGACTTTTATCATTGCCCATCGCCTTTCGACAATCATGAATGCCGATAGGATACTTGTGCTAAATAAAGGCGAGATCGTTGAGTCTGGAACACATAGCCAGCTTCTTGCTTTAAACGGTTTGTATAGAAAGCTCTGTGATGCGCAATTCAAGTTTAACGAGAACAGTCAAGATTAAATCAGTCGAATGCTGTTCTGGATTTCTTGACTTTATGACCATGTTATGTTAGAATCCATTTGGTTACTTGGCTACTCGGATGATTTTGGTTAGTTTAAGTAGTCATTTGATCATTAGGGAAACGTTTTTTTATGATCAATACGATCTCTAAAAGGGCATCCGCAAGGGATTGCCCCTACGAGAATTGGGCATTTACAAGCTATAGCCCTTGTGTTAGAAACTATGTTGTTTGTGATGTTACTCCCTATCTTAACTAACGTTTTAGGTAATATCTCCTATTAGTTGAAGATACAGGATTAGAGATTAGTAATGTTTTCAATTTTGTAATCTTTAATCTGCAATCTTCTAATTGATTTTCTATATGTCGCTCCGCGGGAGCTAATAGTTTTGCCTTAACATAACGCTCCTTTGGAGCTTAGAACTTGTGTTGTAGTGCAAATAATAATCACTAAATAATCACTAAATAATCACTATAAGTAACACTATTTTTTTTAAGTCCGTGTCATTCGGATTATGCTCCATAGTATATATCGAGGTATATGGCGTTAAATGTGAAGAAGGATTTTTATAGGTGTTGAAAATAGGTTTACGATTGATAAAATACAAGTCCAAGCATAAATTTGTCGTCCGCGAAGTGGATTAAGCTGCTTTATGCTTATCCCAGAATTGATCCCATTCCCCATTGAGTACCATGATACGAATGTTCTCAACTGCATCCGAACCATACCTACTCCAACGCATTCCTCGTAACTTCATCCTCCGACAGATTACTATATCTCCCGCTTTATCTGCTGAACCACTACCGATGGATATACCTAACACTGGGTATTTGTGACAACACGATTAAGTTTGAATGGGAAGCAGATAATCCGGACTTAAGAGTTGCGACCAGAGATAGAAGAGGATCACCGTCAATGGAAGATTGGACAATGGGATATGTCGAAATTTACATCAACGAGTATGGTACAGATAGTCTACCATATCATAATCGTATTATTGGCATATAATCTAATGAAGATATATTCCAATACACAAGCCGGACAGAAATTTGCCCAGAAGACACTACGACAAGTTCGCAGGGAGCAGATGCGGAATCATGAAATAGCTATGATAGTGTATACTTATGATAGTTATGCGTTATTTAGTGCCAAGTATTTGGTATGGCTTCTTTTGGGATTACCTAAGGATATTCAACAACGATTGAAGGAACAAATGAAGGGATATTTTGGTTTTACCTGACGTTTTGTCTTGAATTAATGGTTATGATATTTATGTAGTTGGTATAGCAACAGAAGTTGTTTTGACAGGTTCTGTTCTTCCGTTACTCGTCGGAACGAGAATAGTCTGTCTTTATTCATGGTTTTTGTTTCACATAAGGTTCAATAGTTTCGTTTCTATTGTAATATTTTGGTTATATTTTGACTTTTTTGAAAATGACATAAATAATTGAGTGTTTGGTGTAGATTACCTTTCCGAATTACAGTTCCTTTTTTGAATTTAGATTTGACATTTAGAGTATAGTGTGTTATTATGAGAGTGCATTAATCATTTATTGTAACTTGATAATGTTTTCATATTATTGTATGGACGCTTGAAAATCCTTAAAATAGTTTCTACCATTTTTTAAGGGGGTGGTAAGGGCTGATTTTCAGTTATTTAGAACGAAAGCTTTGCTTTGTTGATTATGATGAAAAACTCTTTAACTTGGATACAAATTTGATAAAGGTTAAGATAAAATAAGGAGGTTATGATGAGGAAGTTTATAAATATATTTACCGTTATGCTATTCTCCATACTGGTTATCCTATATACAGGATGTGGAAGCTCTAAAAGTATTGCACCAGCAGCACCACAAGCAGTAGTCAGTCCTCAGAGTACACAAGAAGGTATGGAAGTACAGGTTCCGGAATGGTTTGCCAAACCACCTTCGGATCCAAATTTCCTTTATGCGCCTGCAACGTTTAAATCCACAGATATGGGACATTCTGTTGAGCAGGCAAGGCAAGCTGGACGTGACGAAATTGCCCGACAAATATCAACAAAAGTCACAAACATGATGAAACGTTTTCAGGAAGAAACTGGCGCAGACGAAACAAGCGCTGAATTCCTATCTATGACAACCACTGTCTCAAAATCAATATCTTCAGAGGTAATAAGTGGTTCTAAATCCTTAGAGCAAAAGATATACAAAGAAGGTACAAAATCCTTCAGAGCTTATGTACTTATGGAACTTCCAATTGGAACAATGAACTCCGCTTTGGTTGATAAAGTCAAAGAAAACCAAAATATGTATACACGATTCAGGGCGTCACAAGGATTCCAAGAATTGGAAGAAGAATCACAGAAATATGAGCAGTTTAAGAAAGAACAATCACCGGGAACAGCCCCACAATAAATTAACAATATATCATTCTTAAAAGGATCGCATAATACGCGATCCTTCACATCATAAAATGCTTTCAAATCGTTTATTTTATATTATTAATCTGATTTTAGCATTGACAATACTTATGTTTTTGTCTGGATGTGGTTCGACTAAATTAAGTCAAGTTCCAGTGCTTACTGCGAATCAACAAAACAAGAACCCGTATCAGTCTAATGCCAAACAATATCCCGACTGGTTTTGGGAAATGCCATTAGATGATACTATTTATGCTGTTGGGTACAGTGAAACGTCAGCTATACACATCAGCGATTCTGAACAGCGTGCAATTGATGATGGTCTGAAGAATTTATCGAAATTCTATTCTGTTCGAGTAAAACTAGAACAGAAAAGCATCAGAGGCATAGGAGTAGATATATTAGACAATAATGAAATTCCGGAGGAAGTTTCTTCGGAAGCTGAGGCTTATGTCAAGGAAAACTATCAAGCCATAAAAAAGTTTGTCAGCCCTGATCATACGCTTGTCCTCATAAAACTAGGCTCTAAAGATGAATCAGAACCCGAAGATAGTATTGGGTCTGCAGTGATACCGACGGAACCTCACTGGGTGGCGTCGCTTCCAAAAGAATTGGGTTATCTATATGCAACTGGTGAGTCCACTCTATACTTTCGTGAATTAGACTCATGGCATATAGCAGAAAAAAAAGCCCTTTTGGCTTTGGCATTGAGTATGGGTGGTAAAGTCAGAGACCTTGTAAAGTCTCTTGACGATCAAATGGTGAATATCTCTAGTATCAGTGTGGATACTGAATTAAGTAACGTTAAAATTATCTCACGCTGGAAAAACATGGCGTTCGGAACCTGTCACGTACTTATGAAGATGAAAGTAGATAACGAAATTATCTCAAGAAACATCCAACAATCCGATCAAATTAAGGAATCAGAACAAAAAAAGGAAAACGAACCATGATAATAGATTCACATACCCATGCTTGGTTGAAATGGCCATATCAACCGCAAGTTCCAGATGAAGAAAGTCGTGGGAAAGTAGAACAATTGCTTTATGAGATGAATCAAATAGGCGTAGATATGGCAGTCTTAGTTTGCGCACGTATAGATCATAACCCTGATAACAATGACTATGTTTTTGACTGTATCCGAAGCTATCCGGGACGCTTAATTCAGTTCGCTGACGTGGACTGTTCATGGACAAAAACATACCATACAAATGGTGCTTCTGAACGTCTAGCAGAAGCGGCTATCAAGTATTCTTTAAAGGGATATACTCATTATCTTCGAGAGGACGATGATTGTTCGTGGTTCTTCTCAGATGAAGGTAATAAATTCTTTAAGACTACCGCAGACTTTGGTCTTGTTGTAAGTATGGCTTTGGCGCCTCATCAACAGGTAGCTTTGCGCAAACTAGCAAAATCGTTTCCTGAGATACCTTTTCTGTGTCATCACATGAGTCTGGTAAAGGCAGGAGAACAGCCACCTTACTACAGATTCAAGAATGTTTTAGAGTCTGCAAAAGTTCCTAACATTTACGTGAAAGTGTCTGGATTTGCTTATGTTTCTCAAGTGTCATGGGATTATCCGTTTAGCGATACAGGCTGGATTGTGAAAGCGTTATATGAGCATTTTGGTCCTGAACGGCTTTGCTGGGGATCTGATTATCCTGTGGTAAGATCATCTATGACTTATCAGCAATCTCTTGAGGTTCTCAGAACTCACTGTACATTTATTCCCGAAGATGATAAAACCCTGATACTTGGCGGAACGTTGTATCGTCTATTTACGGAATAAAATAGTAATCAGTAATCAGTGATCAGTAAAACAGCTTTATAGAAAATACTCCTCACTCATTACTCATCACTTGATTTCTTCGTGTTCTTTGTGCCTTCATGGCGACAAATTTAATAGTACCTAATTATTGGGAGGAGATTATTTAAAATGAAACAAACGTTATATTTAGTTTTGATCTTTACAATGATTATCTGCTTGGGTTGTGCAACAACAAAGCCTGTTACAACAAATGCGAAAAATACAGAACCTACAGCTGTAAGTTCTGACTCTGGAGCAACAGGAACAAAAGAACTGCCAAAGTCTTATGCACCGACAGAGCAAAGTAATAATAAAGCACGTCAAGTTGCAAGTGTGTATGGTCAAGTAGAGGCTTTGAAGACAGCACAAAGTTTCAATCCTGTTATTCTCAAAAATATCAATGGAAGTTCTAGTTTTACTGGTGGGGTGCTTACCAGATGCGATTTTGACGTAATTAAGGCTCTCGTCGTCGCAGGATGGACTCCTGTAGTAATTATTAGATCACCTACTGGGCAAAAACATTTAAGAACCGTATTGGGATACAATGACCCACCTGAAGAATTGATACTTGCTGACCCGATGGAAAAAACTGAGGTAAGACAGCTTAAAATCAGTTATTCTGATTTTGATAAAACGTGGGATGATCCACAAAAAACATGCCTACTGATATTTCCACAATACGTCTCTGAACAGCTTATCAAAAGCAAACTACTGAAATATTTACCAAGTGAAAAGCTTAGTTCTGTTACAATACAGTCTAAGGCTCAGTAGTGCTTAACCAGATTAATTATAATAGCACACGGATTAACACAGATCTTTTTTAATGACTACATTAAGCAGTTTTGAGTTTTCAGTTAGGAATAGAACGCGGATGACGCGGATTAAACGGATTTTCGCGGATTTTTCTTTATTTCTTTCGATTCGCGCAAATCCGCCTTATCCGCGTTTATCCGCGTTCTATTTCCTAAAGTTTTAAAAGGTTTCTTAAACGTGCTTAATCTGAATCAAACAATAATGGAGGCTTATAGAATTGACAATTGTTGACTCAGAAACAAATCTTGAGATAGGAGACCCTGATAAGCTACCTTTTGAAAATATCGAAAAACTAGATTTAAATAAACTTCAGGAAAATATAGAGAAACGTATTAAGTTTGGGATTGCATCTCCATCAGGTATAAGACAGGTTTTTGACCCAACTTATGGAGATGACTTTGCTGAATATGCAGACGGCACAGGCACAGAGATAACAGATGCGGCAAAAATTCATATAGCTACCATTGCAGATTGCTTTGTTGAGATTTTGCAAGAACACTTCCAAAAGCCACATCTGAACGTAGTTATCTCCATAGACAGTCGCCACACAGGACCCGCCATTGCAGACATTATTATCAGAACTTTAATATTTCACCATATAAAAATCAGATATACTTTTATCACCCCAATCACAGAATTAGCAGTCTATTCAAGAGAAGTATCAGATGGATTTATATATATTTCAGCAAGCCATAATCCAAAAGGATATAATGGGTTGAAACTTGGATTAGATGATGGAAGATTGCTACCGGGTAAACTCGCATCTAATTTTATTCAAAAATACCAGTCCAGATTAAGAGATAAAGAGAACTCTATCGAGATGATTCATCGGGTAAACAACGCTAATCCGAATGATATACGTAATATTTATAACAGCATTGATTATGACAGAACTGATTCTCATAAGACTTATGCAGAATTTTCTGATATGCTAATAACAGGATTCAAAGACCCACAAAAAGCTAACAATCAAAAGAAAAAACTAAAGGAAGAGATCAAAAGCAGAGACATCTGGATCGGTGTTGACTATAATGGAGGAGCAAGGAAAGATAAAAATTATCTCGAAAGCTGGGGATTCAATGTTCTTGAAATCAATCATCATCCCAGATTTGATATGGTTCATGACCTTGCCCCCATCCCAAGTGCCTGTAAACAGGCTTTTGATGAGTTAGTAAATCTTCAGAAAGATGGAAAAAACGTGGTTGCTTTCTTTGTGTTTGATACTGACGGTGATCGGAAAAATATCGTGATACCTGATGGAAAAGGCGGAGGAATAATTCCGGGAGTACAGATGATATTTACACTAGACGTTCTCTGCGCTATATTGAATGCCCAAAATGCGCAGGAAAAAGAAATTGCAATAGTTGTGAATGATGCGACTTCAAGCATCATGGAACAGCTTTCTGATTATCTTGGATTCAGAGTGCGAAGAGTTGAAGTTGGTGAAGCAAATGTTGCAAGCGCTGGCGTAAACTTGAGCAAACAGGGGATATGTATGCCCATAATGGGTGAAGGCAGTAATGGTAGTGTTTTTAATCTTGATCTTTTGGTACGAGAGCCGCTTCTTACTGTTAAGACTATCATTGATTTTATTACAAAACCAGAACTGACAAAATCACTACTGAAACAACTCAATTGTGAAGATGTTTATAATGACTGGCATTCTCTTGAAAAAGTTAAAGGTCTTTTTGCCAATATTATCAATTCTCTACCCCCTTCAAATACAACAGATTTTTTCACAGATGAAGGCATACGAAAAGGAAAATATGATTTACCGCAGGAATTGTTTATAGCTAATTTTGACATTTACTTTGAATCTAAACTATGGCATATTATAGCAGAAGAGATCAAACGCAATTATGGCGGAGAATCTATCGCAGAATTTGTTTTTTGTGATGGTGAAAATGAGATACGTGGATTAAAGAACAGAAAAACAACGACAGGCGGGTACAAAATCGAGTTTTTTGTTTATACTAAAGATGGAGTAAAACATCATTTAGGATGGATATGGTTTAGAGCATCAGGCACAGAACTAGGTATAATGCGTAAAGGCGTTAGTGTATCGCATTGGGAAATAACTTCTGAAGCCGTAAATGTCGTTGACAGAATGTATGAATATCTTGATAGAATTTTTTCTGATGCTCTGGATTATGTCGAAAAAGAGACACTGAAAGGAAATGTAGTATGACAAAGCAGGTTGCTCCTGAAAAGAAAAGTAAGAAAAAAGTAGTAGTTGTTGGACTTGGTTATGTTGGTTTACCATTAGCACTTCTTGTTGATCGAAAAGGTTATGAAGCTATTGGCATTGACATTAATGAAGACAAAGTTAAAATGCTGAACGACAGAAATTTTCCATTCGTTGCAGAAAAAGAAGTTATAAATCATTTTAAAAATGGTTCTCTCAAGGCAACGACTGACTTTAAAAATTTGATTGATGCTTCTGTAATTATTATTTGTGTGCCGACTCCAGTTCATGAGAACAATATGCCTAATCTAGAACCTCTGGAAAATGCTTGCAAAATGATTGCTCCAAATCTGAGAAAAGGTCAGCTTGTTATTCTTGAATCAACAGTTAATCCGGGTGTTTCAGAAAATATCGTTCTACCAATATTTGAGAAAGGCTCTGGCTTAAAAGGTGGAAAAGATTTTTATTTGTCTCATTGCCCAGAGCGAATAAATCCCGGTGATAAAAAATGGACAGTAGAAAATATACCAAGAGTAGCTGGAAGCCTTGAGAAGACTGGATTAAGAAAGACTCTAAATTTTTATAAATCCATAATTTCAGCAGAGATAAAACCTATGATGTCCCTGAAAGAAGCGGAGGCTGTCAAAATCGTTGAAAACACTTTTCGAGATATAAACATCGCCTTTGTAAATGAGCTTGCGATGTCGTTTTCTCGTCTTGGAATTGACGTTGTGAACGTTATTAATGGAGCCGCAACAAAACCTTTTGCTTTCATGCCACATCTTCCTGGTTGTGGGGTGGGAGGGCATTGCATCCCGGTTGATCCCTACTACTTGATTGAGTATGCAAAAAATAGAGGGTTCAACCACGACTTTTTATCATTAGCCCGTCGTATAAATGAGGAAATGCCTGAATTTACGGCAAAAACGGTCGTAAGAGCATTGAATGAAAAAAGATTAGCCGTTAATGGAACAAGGGTCGCTGTACTCGGTTTGTCATACAAACCAGAGATTGACGATTGCCGTGAAAGCCCGGCTTTTAAGATAATAGAGTACTTAAAAGAGTATGGTGCAGAGGTTGTCACTTATGATCCTTTTGTGCCGGGCAGTTCGTCAGCTAGTTCTTTACAGGAAGCTCTCAAGGGTTCTCCGGCGGTTGTTGTTGCGACAGCACATAATGAGTTCAAAAAATTAACTCCACAAGATTTTCTGCGTAATGGTGTAAGTGTGATTGTAGATGGTCGTAATTGCCTTACAAAAGAAAAGTTTGTAAAAGCAGGTATTGTTTACAAAGGTATTGGTAGGTAATAGTATAAAAACTTTCATTTGTTATTTTGGGAGGAATGATTGTGATTAAAGTGCACATGATCGGTAATGCACATCTTGATCCCGTATGGCTATGGCGATGGCAAGCTGGTGTTGGAGAGGCAATAGCGACATGTCGATCTGCTGTTGATAGGATAGATGAATATCCTGATTTCGTTTTCACCCGTAGCGATATGTGGATCCATGAGCAGATCGAAAAGCTTGATCCAAATCTGTTTGAACGCATCATTAAACATGTAAAAAGTGGACATTGGCAAATCGTGGGTGGATGGTATATCCAACCAGATTGTAATTTACCAACTGCTGAGTCTTTTCGTAAACACATATCAATGGGGAAAGCCTATTTTCAGGACAAGTTCGGTGTGGATGTGACTGTTGGATACAACGTTGACAGTTTTGGTCACAATGCCATGATCCCAAGCTTTTTACAAAAATCGGGATACGATAGCTACGTCATGATGCGTCCTATGGCTCACGAAAAGGAACTGCCATCAGCATTGTTCCGATGGCTTGCTCCTGATGGTGCGGAGGTACTTGTCTGGCGTATACCAAGGGCTTATACAAATTCTCAGGAAGACCTTACCGATCACATTAAGGCTTCCCTAGAGCTAGCAGACAATGAGATCGGTCATGTTATGTGCTTCTACGGCGTAGGAGATCATGGCGGAGGTCCCACAAAAAGACAGATAGAATGGATAATCAAGAATCGTAATGCGATCCCTGATGCGGAACTCATATTCTCACATCCTCGCGCATTTTTTGATGCAGTAAAGCCTTTCACTCAGAAATTATCTGTTGTTGAAGAAGAGCTACAATATCATTCGATTGGTTGTTATACCGTTGTGCATGAAGTTAAACAGCAGATGCGCCGTGCAGAACATGGGCTGGTATCGGCGGAAAAAGCTATCAAGACTTACCCTGAAGATGCTACAATAGAAGACTCAAAAATACTTGATGAAGCATGGAAGAAAGCTCTTTACAACCAATTCCACGACACCTACGCCGGAACAAGCCTTGTATCTGCTTATGATGATGCTCGTGATCAACTTGGGTCTGCTCGTGATACTGCCGATAGTATAATCAATGACACACTTTTCCGAAGGATGCGCCGACTACCCGATGATCGTTTCCAACGCATTTTCGTATTCAATCCATCTGATCGAGATTTCAAAGGATACGTTCAACACGATCCATGGCTTAATTGGGGAAGCTTTGATGGTTGGCTTGCTGATGAAAAAGGTGATCAGGTGCTGTGCCAAAGGGTGCAACATGAATCTGTTACTCGTGATAAACAGCGAATTATCTGGAACGCAGAAATCCCTGCTGGTGGAGAAAGAATATATCAATTACGCACCGATGGAACTAAACCAGACTTTGAAAGTGATCTAAAGCACGATACTTACAGCATATCTAATCGTTTCTGGAATATTACTTGCGCAGATGATGGCTCTCACTTAATTCAAATACAGCGTAAATCAGATGGAGCATTGCTTTTCAGAACTGAAGCCCTTGAAATAATAAGCCAACATGACAGCAGTGATACATGGTCGCATGGTATTAATGCTTTCCGTGAGCGAGTGTCAGGGAAATTCCGTGTCAGACGAACTACAATAGAAGAAACGGGACCTATTAGGTCTGTAATCCGTATTGACGCCAAATATCGTGAAAGCTGGCTTGCAATATGGGCAAGATTATATGCAAATGATCCTCGTTTGGAACTGCGAATCTGGGTTAATTGGCATCAGCATCTTCAGATATTAAAACTAAATATGCCTTTTGTAATGCCTATTTTAGATCGTATGGACGGAATACCCGATGGCTTTGTACCTCGTTTGCAAAATGGACAGGAGTTCCCCGTTATGGATTGGACGCTTCTGCGCATGGGAGATGGTACTTCGTTGGGGATCGCTTGCCCTGATTGTTTTGGATTAGATGGTACGGAGAACTTACAAAGGTTTACACTTTTACGTTCACCAGCTTATGCCTGGCACGATCCAACCAAGTTGGAGCCTCATGGTTTCTATCGCTGGACGGATCAAGGAGAGCATGAGTACCGATTCGTTCTATTGGAAAATGCTACACACGAATCGCTTCAATCTCTAGCGATTTCGGAACATCGTCCACCGATTTGCTATGACTGGACAAAGGGAATGTAAAGGGGAACTTAATATGTCGCCACGAGAAAGAGTTCTGGCAACCTTCGAACGCAAACTAACAGACAAAATTCCAATACATAATATCGGATTCTCGTCTCATGTTGCTTCGATGATTCTTGGTCGAAAGGCTTACGTTGGTGGAGGAAGTCAACAGTGGCATGAAGCTAAAGCCTTATGGGAAGGAGAGGAAGCGCACCAAAAATTTTTAGAGCGAAGTGCGAAAGACGCTTTTGATCTATCTATTGAGTTGGAACACGACATTTTGCGACTTGAATACTGGCGCATGTCTGAAAAACCGACGAAGAAGCTAGATTACTACACATTTTTGTATGGCGATCCTGACAAAAATTGGCGATTGATGCGTTTTGATCCCAATACTGAACTCTATCAAGTGGTTGACCAATATCCTCCGAAGGTCGAAGATACTTTTGACGGCATAGAAAAGTCAATCTCTGCGCAGGAGCGCTACCTTGATAACTATCATCCGGGGTCAGAAGGTTCTCCACATACAAAATCACAGATGGAGAAATATGGCTGGAACTGGGTTATACGAGTAGGTGGTGGAGGACTTGGAATTCCTTATAGCTCACAAGCGTGGTTTGAAGCTATTGTTGCAAGACCTGACCTGATAGCACGCTATCTGGACGTTCAGGCAGAAATGGCTGTCAGGAGTATAGAAGGTTTCGCTAATACTGGTATAAAGATGTTGTTTGGCGGTGGTGACTTTGCGTCTAATCAAGGACCTTTCTATTCACCGGAGTCATTCCATGAGCTTATGCTTCCAAGACTAAAGCGAATTACTGACGCCTGCCATAAATACGGCATATATTATCTATTCGCAAGCGATGGCAATCTCTGGTCTGTTGCTGATGATCTATTCGGCAATTCTGGCGTTGATGGATTTTACGAGATTGATGGCAGAGCTGGCATGAGTCTGAGTAAGCTTAGAGAACGATTCCCGCACCTTACCCTCATTGGAAACATAAGCTCAATTACTCTGCACACAGGTCAAAAAGAAGAAGTGATCTGGGAGACAATAAATTGTCTTGAGGAAGCAAAGAAAAGTGGAGGGATCATAGTAGGAGTATCAAACAGCATAGTTCCCGGAACCCCGGAAGAAAACATCTGGGCAATGGTGGAAACCCTAAAAAGAGACAGAGATATGTAAATTTTTCTACAAACTTTACTCTGAAGAACCGAAAATTTTTTACGAGGATGTAATCGTTAAAAAATACATAAACGTTCTAAAAACAACCCCCTAACCCCATATTTCAAAGGGGGAATTGTATATTCTCCTCACATTTGCATTAATTCCGCAGAGAACTTCGTAAGAAATTGTTCCTATCTTATTCGCTACCTCATCAGTTGTTATTTCTTGCTCTCCCTGCTTACCGATTAAAACGACCTCATCACCAATTGACACATTGGGTATATGCGTAACGTCACAAAGGCACTGATCCATACATATCGTACCGATGATCCTCACTCTCTTGCCTCTTATAAGCACTTCGCCTTTGTTTGATAATTTTCTGCTGTAACCATGACCATACCCGACTGCTAAAGTAGCAACCTTAGTTAATTTTTCGGTTACATAAGTACGCCCATAACTGATGCTGTGTCCTGCGGGGAGTTCTTTCAGGTAAACAACTCTTGTTTTCAGGCTTAATGCTGGTTTGAGATCAACTTTTTTATGTGGGTTTTCGCATGGATAAAGACCGTATAATGCAAGCCCGGGTCTGACCATATCATAGTGGGATGACGGAAAATTAAGTACCCCTGCACTGTTCGCAGAATGCCTGATAGAGATATTTATGCCTGTTTTGCTTAAATCCGAAAGTACTGTGTCAAATCGTTTGATCTGGATTTTTGTAAAAGCTTCGTCAGTATCTGCAACAGCGAAATGAGTGAAAATACCATCCATAACAATGTGTGGAAGTTGAATTATCTGTTTTACTAGCTCAACAGCCTTATCGTAAGCGATACCTATACGTCCCATACCTGTGTCAACTTTAACGTGAACTTTAGCTTTTATACCGAGTCGTCCAGCAGATTCCGATAGTATTTCACAGGTACGCAGATCGCATACAGTTTGGGTTATATCGTATCGTACAACCTCATCAGCTTGCTCTGGAAGGATACAGCAGAAGATCAGTATAGGGGTTTGAATGTTTGCCTGACGTAATTGCACAGCCTCCTCGACTGTAGCAACGCCAAACATTCTGACGTTAGCTTTTTCTGCCATACGAGCAACTTCTATGGCGCCATGTCCGTAAGCGTTGTCTTTGATGACAGCTAACACACTGGAGCCTTCTGGTTCAACTATGTTTTTTATCTGTTGCAAATTATGAGATATAGCGCTAAGATCAATTTCTGCCCATGTTAGCATAATTATTTGTAACCCCTATTGAAACTACTATATTGATTCAGTACATGAGTTTTTCACTTATAGAAATAAAAAGAAGTTAAACACGGAGACACAGAGGCACGGAGAAAAAGGATGAAGGCGGAAGGATAATGGATGAAAAAAGACGAAACGAGTATTATAATTTCATCCTTCATCACTCATCCTTCATACTTTCTCATTCCTCTCCGTGCCTCAGTGTCTCCGTGTTTTTTCATGAATTATTATTCTTCAACTAACCGAAAAAGTCGTATTATCAATTCAACAGATCATCTCTAGTAAAAACAGAAGAGACGTCATAGCCTTTGCCTTGGAGAAATTCTTTTCCGCCTTCGAGCCTGTCTATCAGGATGAGGACTTTGACGACCTGACAGCCTTCATTCTCAATCGCTTCAATCGCTTTTAGCAGAGAACTTCCGGTAGTCATTGTGCCGTCTGTAATGCACACTTTCATGCCTTTGGATATGGGACCTTCCACCTGCTTGCCAGTGCCGTGACCTTTCGGTTCCTTGCGGACAATGAATCCGTCTATTGGTCTGCCTTCAGCATAGCTTATCCCTGCAATTGCGCTTGCTATTGGGTCTGCGGCAAGCGTCATACCACCAATGGCATCAATCTCAACGTCCTTGATCATGTCAAGCATGACCCTTGCGGTTAAATAAGCCCCTTCTGATGATAGAGTCACAATTCTTTCATCGAGGTAATAGTCGCTTTCCTTGCCAGAACTAAGGACGAATTTTCCAACCTTCAAAGCCTTTTCTTTAATTAACTCAAGCAGTCGTGACTTACATTCTTCTATACTTAGTATTTTCATATTCCCCCTCTATAAATTACTTATTAAACCAATTCGTAAAGCACTATCGCCAATCCAGCAATAGAGGCTGTCCCCGTCCTCAAAATGTTGCATCCCAATGAGACAGGTATTGCATCAACGGATAATGCATCATTTATTTCATCATTAGTGAAATCGCCTTCGGGTCCAACAATTATTTGAACTTTCTTTGCATTAGTTCTTTGGCGAAATATATCTTTCAACTTTTGCGAACAAACAGAGAATTGATCAAACTCAGTTTGAAACTGATCAAAATCAATGGATGGTACTGTGAAGATAAGCTTTAGATCAGCTTGAGAGATATTTAAGGAATCATTAAACTTAGTAATATCGTGTATTTTTGGGAAAAATGGTCGTCGTGACTGTTTCGATGCCTCAATAGCGATCTGATTCCATCGAATGACACGCTTTTGTGCTTTTTCGGTGGTAAAATTAGGCACGGTACGTTGACATAAGGCAGGAATTATCTTGTATACACCCAATTCAGTGGCTTTCTGTATTATCATATCCATACTGTCGGATTTTGAGATGCCCTGAATTAAAGTTACTTCAATCGGTGGCGGCTTAACTTGCTTCCATGACCTGATCTCACCTGTCGCCAGATGAGTTGACACAGACACTAGCAAAACATCATAAACACCGCCAACGCCATCAAGGACAGTGATCTCATCACCTTTTTGCAGTCTGACGACGTCCATCAGATGATGTAACTCAGAATTAAGGAAGCGTATTTGATTATCAGATATTTGTTCCTTTGGAACATGAAAGCATCGCATTAATACCTTATTGCTAGTTTCCAACTGAGCTTATAGTGATAGTTACCGTAGCGCCTCTTTTTATGTGAGAACCCGATTGAGGTGACTGGTTAATGACTATATCGGGTGCGTTGATGTCAGGATTGACTTCTTTCTGTATCAATCCGGGGCGCAATCCTCTCATCTTGATTAGCTCTATGGCTTCGTCCAACCACATTCCTGACAGATCAGGTATTGTGTATTGAACGATGGGTCGCCCCATACTTATAAGCAGGTTTACTCTTGCGCCTTTCTGAACTTTTGCCTGCGGAGGAGGGGTATGAGCTATGATTAATCCCTCTTGTGGGAAGTCATCAGTATATACTTTGGTTATCGTACCAATTTCCAAACCCAATGATTGCAATGATGGTTGTGCATCGTCAATCACTTCTCCTATGACGTTTGGCACAATACCCGCTTCTGTACCTTTGCTCAAAAATACCTTTATCTCACGCCCTATTTTGACTCGATTTCCTGATTTTGGTTTTTGCTCTACAACGTAGCCTTCTGGCATACTTACGTTGTATTTTTCGCCTTCTATTACTGGCGTGCCGAGATGACTTTTATTAAGTATCTGCGTTGCTTCGAGAAAACTCTTGCCAACCACGTCCGGAACTTCTACTATTTTGCCTTTGATGGCGAATCGCATTACGACGAAGAAAGCTAACAGCAAAAGTACAAATGCAATGGTGAATACGATTGTTACTCTTAATACTGAACCCAGTGATGATTTTTTAGATTGTCTTCCCATAATTCTCCGCGATTTTTGAGTAAGTATAATGTTTTCTTGTCTATAATCTTAGCAAATAGTATAGGTATAAGTCAAGAGCAATTTCAATCCCTTGACTTTTATTAAACTTAACGACTTGTTATAGTTCTCATAGATTAAGAATTTAAGGCACTTTGTAGCCCGACCTTGTTAGCTCATCCACTCTTTTTGTTTCAGCATCCCTTTAACGTATCCTAAAGCATAAGCAGTAGCGATCTCGTTAGCTCTTTCATCAGCAACTTTTGGCGAATGTTCGGGAAGAACTATCGGGTCTGCGCCTGTGCGTTTAGAAACCTCTACAAATCTATCCATAAGCAAAGGCAGATTGATCTCTCCCTGACCCATAGCCACGTCAACCCATTTATCACCTTCTTCGACTTTAATGTCCCTTATGTGAATCATGAATAAGCGATCTCCAAGTGCTTCCAGAGTATTGTCAATATCCTGCTGAATATCAGCAGGAGACACGATCTGAAGACATCCAAGACACAGATTAAAGCCAATATACTGGTTGGGAACAGCATCCAGAAACTTCTTGAAAGTCATCTGATCTCTGATTATATATTCAGGCGCCCAGCCTACGTGGTTAGCGATTTTGACTTTATTTTTCTCTGCATGATTGCCTAGTTCCTGATAGAAGTCAGTTATCCGCTTCCATTCCTCATCAAGATTTCCATTTGTCCTGAGTGCGCAGAATATGTGTCCCATCTCAATCCCAACATCACCAAGACGTTTTACTCTGTCAATGAAGCCCTGTAATTCAGCCTTTTGGGACGCATCACCGAAGAGCATTTCTTCTTTCAGCCAGCCAAGTTCCATCATTGCCAGCGTTATATCCTCTTTTGCGAATTGCTCTTTGAAAGCGATCAAATCTTCTGCCAAATGTCCAGAACTTAGGTATTTAATATCAAGTGCGTGGCAATAGTCTATTGTTTTGCCTATGTCATTTCCGATCACACCAAAATGCGTTGCTAGTCTCATTAGTATACCTCCAACTACAATATTGGCACTGTAAAATATATAAACACAGAGGCACGGAGTCACAGAGAGAACTTAGAAGGTATGAAAGATGAGTGATGAAGGATGAAACTGTAATAGTTTTTTCTCCTTTTTCATCCTTCATCCTTAGGA
>Ga0247841_10000806_pt1 | contig 77963 bp, 67 predicted proteins | sample LaCruzMarch2015__2_FD_192410 | JGI IMG/M metagenome (GOLD analysis project Ga0247841, IMG submission 192410) | Freshwater microbial communities from meromictic Lake La Cruz, Castile-La Mancha, Spain - LaCruzMarch2015_18m | ecosystem: Environmental > Aquatic > Freshwater > Lake | place: Spain... | reverse complement strand
TGGACATGAAGCCCCCGTACTCCATTCCCGCGCCTGCAGTCAGCGGCGTCGAGTACTATTTCCAGTACTTGAAGAACGATCATCTGATGGGTCAGCCGTCAGACATCATCGTCGTGAAACTGTAAAACCGAAAATCCTCCCGGGGGTTTCCCGTCCTCCGGGAGGGTACCTTTTTGGAACCGCTAATGAACACGAATGGACACGAATCACCAAATACCATAGCACAATCCGCAACTTTATCTCAACCTTACCTCGACCTTATCCCTACCTTACCCCTACCTTACACCAACTTTATCCCCATTCAACCCAATTAACCGAATCCTACCTAATTAACCATTTCCTGAAATTGAACAAGATTCTTCGTCGCTATGGACTTTCAGGCGTTTGATTCTTCATAGATTCCTGTCCGGTTATTGCGTTTCTATTCGATTTGTACCGCTCCTCAGAATGACAGCATCGGCGGGCAACCCCCAACCTTATCCCTACCTTACCCCAACATTATCCCCATTCAACCCAATAAACCGAATCAAACCCATTCTACCAGTTCCCCAAAAAAACACTTGCATTTTGTGCGGAATATTCGCAGAATTATCCGGTTTTTGGGTATAGGCTATTTAATAAGAGTGGATAAGATCATGTCGCGTTGCTTCTCACTGAACTTCTTACAACCAAAATATTCACAAATATCATCACATATTAACTCTTTATTCCGGGGGAAATCATGAAAAAGTTTGTTTATGGCATTATGGCGCTGGTACTGGTAATCGCTATGGCGGAGGTTGGCTGGGGACAACAGGTAATCGGATCGTTTCCTTATATGAATGGTGGATTTGAAGGTCAAACTACAGGTGCGTTAGGTACCACATTATCTGCGACTAATTGGACAAGACAAAGTCAAAGTGGTGCTTCCTCTAGCATAGTAACAACAAACCAGAGAAGTGGTGTCAATTATGCAACTGTAACAAATGTTACAACAGTATCACGAGGGTTACAGAGCCCACAACTTAATCCTTTTAACGCAGAATCTGCCCCACTAAAAAGTACTGCATATATTGTTCAATTTTTCGTAAAAAATGCTGCTACAGTTGCAAGTTTTCAAGGAGGTGTAACGACAAATGGAACAACCAATCCTGTATATAGTACAGCAGCCACACTTGCAATTAATAGCATATGGACTAAACAAACTTTTGCATTGACAACTTCATCCACTACTGTAGCTACAGCTGGTATTGCTATTGTTGGACGAAGTTCTATCGGAGTATTTGATGTTGATGATGTTGTGATCTATTCTGGTTCGGCAGTAGATGAGACTGCCCCTAGTACTCCCGGGGCAGTGACGATTTCCAATGCCACGACCAATTCGCTCGATGTCAGTTGGAGTGCAGCAAGCGGTGGAGTTGACGGTGGTGGTTATGTGGTTGTAAGATACGCAACAAGTCCAAATGCTGATAATGATCCCAACCAAAACGGAATTTATGCTGTTGGAAACACGCATACGAATGGAACGGGTAGTTTAACCGGAACAGTACGATACATCGGTACAAGCACATCATTTACCGATAATGTGGGTTTATCTTCTGGTACAACATATTACTATAAAGTTTATACAGTCGATAAAGCATTTAACTATTCAAGTGAGTCAGGGGGAAATGGTGCAACAACCTCAGGAGCAACACCCACAATTACTCTTACTACAACGTCATTCAACGGCATATTTGGTGTTGTAGATATCGGTAGCTCTTCGTCCTCTTCAAGTTTTGTCGTTTCCGGTTTAGATTTAACTAATAACATTACAATTACGCCTCCAACCGGTTTTGAAATTAGGCAAGGGACAGATTCATTTTCCAGTTCAACCGTAACGTTGACTCATTCCGGTGGTGTAGTTGATGAAACAACAATTGATGTTCGTTTTACACCTTTATCGGCTCAATCTTACAGTGGCAATGTTACCTGTATCAGTTCGGGCGCAACAGAGCAGGATTTGGCGGTAAGCGGCACAGGTACAAAAGTTGAACCGACCAATCACGTCACGGGATTTACGGCTACAAAAGACGGTAGCTATGGATATAGCCGTATCGATTTAGCATGGACAGCAAACGATGGTTCTCAGGTTCCGGACGGTTATTTAATTAAAGCTAGCACGGCAGATAATATCTCTGATCCGGTTGATGGAACATCCGTTTCTAATAACACGACGATAGGCAGTAACAGCGGCGCAATCAATATTACATATGGTACGAATACTTATGAATGGACTGGGCTGACAGGTGAACAGGCCTATTATTTTAAAATTTATCCCTATACGAATTCTGGTAGTAATATCGATTATAAAACGGATGGCACTGTTCCTAGCGCGAACGTTACAACTTCAATAGCACCACCTGGACCATCTGCATCGGTGGTTTATATCAGTGAAGTTGCCGATGCAACTACGTCTTATAATTGTGAGTTTATCGAATTGTACAATAATAGTTCAAACGTTATTAATTTGTATGATAGCAAACTGATCCGATCCGGTTACATATTCGATTTTGCTTCAGACGGATCAGGAGATACACAGATACCAGCTAACGGTCTGATTGTCATTGCTCGGGGAGCTACTAAAACAGCTTTCGAATCGGAATGGGGTTCACTCCCTTCTGGTGTCAATTATAACACCGGGCATTCAAATTTATATTTTGGAACAAGTACATCTTATGTATGGAGTCTGAAAGATGGTGGCACCGCTAATACTGATGACGGTACTGTGATTGACAATACCGTTCAGGGTGTGGGTGGAACTAGTAAAAGACATTATCAGGGTCCAGTCGGAACATGGACCGAGAGTACGGTTGCATCTGCGACTCCAGGTACTCTTGATACAGGCCAGGATTCATCTCTTCCCATCGAACTCCAAACCTTCACCGCCAAGCCTTCCGGCAATTCGGTGGCGCTGGCCTGGTCAACGGAATCGGAGATCGAGAACATGGGCTTCATCATTCAGAGGAGACAGGAGGCAGAAGACGGGAGACAGGAAACAGGAGAATGGAAACAGGTTGCGAGTTATACGACTGATGAACCTCTACAGGGTCATGGCAGTACAACCGAAGCCCATGAATATTCCTACACAGACGCGGCTGTTCAGCCGGGCGCAACTTATACGTATTTACTGAGCGATGTCAGTTACGACGGCGTCGTAAAGAAACACACGGACAAGGCGGTCACGGTAACGATACCCGAAGGCAGTGCGGCGATCACGGGCAAGTTCGCGTTGTCGGTTCCGTATCCGAATCCGTTCAACGCACAGTTCACCATCCCGTTGACGCTGAAAGAGTCCATGCCGGTACAGATTTACCTGTACGATATGAACGGCAAGGTCGTCCGGTCGATCCTGAACCGTCAGGTTTCCGCAGGTGAATATAAACTGAGAACCGATACGGGCGATCTGAGTTCCGGCATTTACATCGTGAAGATGAATATCGGCGGAGCGTTGCGGACGGAGAAGATTGTCCTCATGAAGTAGGGGAGAATTCACCACAGAGGAAGTAAGGAAGGTTAAGGTTGAGGTTAAGGAAGAATAGAGATTTAACCGCGGAGAACACAGAGGAAGTAAGGAAGATAAAGGTTGAGGCGGGCGGCGATGTCCGCCTCTTCCGTTTTAAAATAACTGTTGCAAATGAGCAAAAAGGTGTGCAACCTTAGGGTGTTCTTTTTGAACCTGAAGTAAGGCAATGATTCTTCCCTTGGGACGGGGAAACGATCGTTTTTGGATGACAGATAGGTATCACTGACTTGTTGACCGAACCGATACGGGTTCGGCGCAGTTAGTGTCGGAGGTTAATGGTTTCTCGTACGTTCCGAAAGGCGTTCGCCTTTCCGGGGCTAATCACATATATTGTTTTGGCTGTTTGCTCCGGAATGTTAAGCGCGGCGCCGATCAATACTGTCATCGGTCCCGGTCTCACCGGGCAGGAACTGCTCGATTATATCGTTGCCAATTACAAGACTTCCACGACGCTGGGTTATGACAGCGGCGCGCGGGATACGTTATACCGGTATATCGATCTGAAGAGCGGCAACCAACTCTCCTGCGTCTATTCCGGTTTTACCATCACACTCGATACGAATGCCGACGCCAGCACCGACGCCTACAATAAAGGCATCAACTGCGAACACAGCTGGCCGCAATCGGTGGGCGCCGAGAGCGAGCCGCAGAGAAGCGATATGCACCATCTTTATCCGGTGAAGGACAACGTCAACTCTTCGCGCGGCAACGATCCGTATATGGAAATTACCGATGCCAATGCCGATGTCTGGTTTCGCAATGACGTTTCCCAGACCGCCATGCCGAGTTCCAATCTGGAGGAATGGGCGGAGAAGGAGAACGGCACGCCGACCGGTTTCGAGCCGCGTCATACCAGCAAAGGCAATGTTGCCCGAAGCAGTTTTTACTTCTTTGCGATGTATCGTGCGGCGGCGGATACGAACTTCTGGAATCTGGAAAAGAGCGTCCTCTATCAATGGCATTATACCGATCCGGTCGATCAGGATGAATACGACCGCACCTACCGCATCGCGCACTATCAGGACGACAAGCCGAATCCGTTCGTGCTGGATTCGACATTGGCGCGGCGCATCTGGTTCACGGATGGCGGAAGTTCGACGCCGCCATCGGATTCGCCGACAACCTTATCCGCCGGGGATGTCGTTATCATCGGCGCGAATTGCGACGATCCCGATGATTTCGCCTTTGTGCCGTTAGTCGATCTGGGTACCGGTACGACGATTAACATCACCGATAACGGTTGGCTGAGTACAAACGCATTCCGTACCGGCGAAGGTACTAAAACCTATACAGCACCGAACGCCATTTCGGCCGGAACGGTAATTGTTTATAGTAGTAATTCCGCCAGCTTCAGTTCGAGCGGCAGTTTCGGACTATCGACCAGCGGAGATCAGTTGATCGCCTATCAGGGAACGACCAGTTCGCCGACGATGCTCTTTGCGGTGAATATTTGTGGTGCGGCGGTCTGGCAAGCTGATGCCACGAGTTCGAATACTTCCGCCTTGCCGCTCGGCCTGACGAACGGCACTAACTGTGTCGCCGTAACCGAAAAAGATAATGTCAAATATACCGGCTCAATAACCTCCGGGAAAGACGCGATCCTGGCAGCCGTCAGCAATAAAGACAATTGGGTTGGCGATGATGCGGCGCGCTATGATTTTACAACGCTGTCCGATTATTCATTGCCCGTCTCTCTCACTTCCTTCACCGCCAAGCCGTCCGGCAATGCAGTGGCGCTGGCATGGCGCACGGAGTCCGAGATCGAGAATCTGGGCTTCATCGTTCAGAGGAGGCAGGAGGCCGGAGAATGGAAACAGGTGGCGAGTTATACGACTGATGAGACATTGCAGGGTCACGGCAGCACAACCGAAGCGCATACATATGCTTACACCGATGCGGCGGTCGTGCCGGGCGCGACTTATGCCTATCGTCTCGCCGATGTGGATTACAGCGGTTCGGTGACGTGGCATCAGGAGGTTGAGGTCAAGGTTAAGGCTGAGGATGGACAGACGCCGACGATGTACGGCTTGCAGCCGGTTTATCCGAATCCGTTCAACGCACAGTTCACCATCCCATTGACGCTGAAGGAGTCCATGCCGGTACAGATTTACCTGTACGACATGAACGGCAAGGTCGTCCGGTCGATCCTGAACCGTCAGGTTTCGGCAGGTGAATATAAACTGAGAACCGAAACGGGCGATCTGAGTTCCGGCATTTACATCGTGAAGATGAATATCGGCGGGGCGATGCGGACGGAGAAGATTGTCCTCATGAAATAGAAAAAGGTAACCGCGCAGCTCACTAAGAGTGCGGAGAATCAACGAGAAAAGAGTATCCAGAATAACTTAAATTTTTCTGATCAGATTAAATGGAGAGTCGGTCGCTTAATCCTTAACGCATCGAACTGAAAATCCATAAATCTTACCACAGTTATTGTAATCCTGAACACATTGGGTCATCGCGCTGTTCAAGTAATACATTATTGGCCACGGCGTGGTGGCACTCGTCCAGAACTTAGCATAATAACCCTGGTACATGAAATTTCCCTGGATACCTGTTGTGCGATAACCACCTGGTAGAGCGGTAAAACCGGATTCATCCGTAGCGTCCGTATTCTCGGTAAGCCAATGACTGTTTCCAGTTTCTTTCATCTTGCTTCCAGCTAGATCCCGGCCTCCGAGGAAGCTTATCAGTGTCGCCCATTCAGCATCGGATGGGACGTGCCAGCCTTCCGGTGCCAGTCCCCGGCTATCGGTAACTGCGTACCAGTTATAAAGCCGACCATATGTCGTTGCATTATTTGGATCGTTACCATAATCACAATAAGCCCCGCTTGTCAATCCGTACCACTCGGCGCCATCCGTGACATTGGGAATGGCGTCACCGTTGCGGTAATGGGTCACATCCAGATTCTCGGCCATCCAGACCTGAGTCCCAATTGTCACAGACTCATAGACATCCTCGTCGTCATCGTCGTCCTTATCATCCGTTGTTCCATCCTCACAACCCAAATACAGAAGTAGTCCTAAAGTCAAAATACAGACTTTAATGAGCGTAAAATTCAATTTACATGCCAAAAAAATATTTCCCATATGTAGCCTCCTTATACTATCGTTTTGATTCTTTTAGTTTAAATAATATCAAACTAAACCAAGATCTTCGGGTTGGCTAAGGACTTTTATTGCAGAATAAGTCGATCTTGACCGCCCTGACCTCTTCCTTATTATTTACTTTCATCGCCGGATATAATTTAATCGGTGAGGAAATTAGGAATATATTTCCATTTCAGTCAAGAGAAATATCCAAAATATTAAAATAGTCATTAAAAGGATTCCATTAACTCTTCCTTAAAATATCCCAAATTTTTTAAATAGAGGAAAATGGACAATGAAGAAATAGAGACTGGTTATAGTTTCATTGAATTTCGTCTTTGTGACATCACTTTTTCCTTCTGAAGTAGTGCCGACCCAAGCCATGATGATCAGTGAGAAAGTTGGTATTGGTGCCGGTATTCGTCTCGGATGCGTCGGGCTTTACATTCCGGCGTCTATTTTGTTAGGATAACAGTCAGGAATTCAGCGCACGTCGAAAAGATCGTTTTGATGAAGTGAGCGGATTGCTTAAGACCGGTCGGCGACCCGGATGGATCACCACTTTTTCCGTTTCCAGAAAAACATGAAGGCGCCGACGGAAATCACGGCGAATCCCATGATAATCAGGAAGGCGTACGGATATTTTTGGAAGGGAATTCTCACATTCATCGAGAATGCGCTAACAACGAATGTCGGAACCATAATGCCGATCGTGATGATGTTCAGGGTTTTCATCAGTACGTTCAGGTTGTTGCCCACGATGGAAGCGCGGGCGTCCATCAGGCTGGCGAGAATGTTCGAATGAATTTCCGATTGCTTGTAGCACTGGGTGTTCTCGATCAGGATATCATCTAAAAACTCTGTCTCTTCCTGTGAAAAGCCGATCTTGACGGCGTTGATCTTCAACTTCTCGATGAGTGCGCCGTTGGAATTGATGGCATTGAGATAATAAACGAGGCTCTTTTCGAGACTGAACAGATCGATCAGATATTTGTTTTCGAGAGCGGAGTTGATTTTTTTCTGAAACTCGTCGGTGATCATGTCGATCGCTTTCAGGTGTTCCAGGAAGTGAAAGATCGAGCGGTAGATCAGTTTGATCATGATGTCTGTATATGAGACGACTTTGTTGAATTGCTTGCCTTCAAACACCGAATAATCTTCATCGGTGATGATGAAGATGCGATCCTTAAACAGAAAGATACCGGCGGATGAAACCTTGAAGACGATGTTTTCCATCGCGGAAAAACTCTTGGGGCGTTTGAAAATGATGGCGATATGGCTGGGTTCGTATTCGAGACGGGACAGTTCATCCGGATCGAGTGCAGAACTCAATGTATGTTCATCGACGAGATATTCATCAATCAACCATCTTTTCTCTTTTTCATCGGGATTGATAAACTGAAGGATCGGAGCGTTCGGCTCGTCGCTTTCAACAATCCTGTTTTCCACTATTTTATATCGACGGATCATATTGACCTCTTCATTAGAAATTCTCTACAGAGCCTATTTCCAATGCCTCTTCAAAGAGCGCGTTGCGAATGTAAACAATATTTGAAAAAAACAAAGCGGTTTTTTTACGATCCGCCCGATTTATTGTTTCGTCATCACAAAGTTACGTTTTCTTCGGTAATCGGAACTTGATGAATCCGATCGCTCGCCAGACGATCCACAGAATCACCAAATAGGCGAACATCAATCCGAAAGTGATCCAGTAACCTTTCAATCCATATGACGCGAGGAAAGTCATCGGAGCGTTGAGGAGAATCAGTAGCGGAAAACCGATGAACAGCGCGATGCCACCGCCGTATGCAAGGTCTTCCGCGGCGGGCGATCTGTATTTGGGATCCACGATCCGGATTAAAACCAGACCGGAATTGATCGTGCCGGTCATCTCGCCGAAAATCCCGACGAACCGCTCGAAATGATAGTCGTCGAAGGCGCGCTTCGATGTGTAACGCAAAAGCCAAAACGTCACCAATCCTGCGGCAATGCTCGCTATCAAAATTATCGACCAGTATTTGATCACAATCGGCATACTGATAGCAACAATGGAAGCGACGACAAGGTAATCTACACAGACACCGGACACACGGTTCATGAGTCCGAGATCGATGACCGAACTGGTTTTTGTCAGATCCAGTATTTTTCGGACGCCGACCGCTACGAGCAACGCGATAATGAAATGAAACGACCAGAGTGTTGCGGTGAACTCGCCCAATCCACCACGCGTCATCAGCGCCGCAATTCCGTAGATCAACCAATAAGTGGCCATGTAAACCAGACCGATCAGTCCGACCTGAAACGCCAGCGGTTCGATCGCTTCCGGAGCCAGTGTCAGGCGTCCGGCGATTTCCGGCTCATTGTCCTTGATGATCCCGGTGCGAATGTCGTTGGTGATGCTTTCCGGTCCTTTGATGATGACCGTTTCGCGCCGTTTGATTCCCCAGTTTACAATGGCGACGCCGACGAAATACGCGATCAGAAAACCGATGGCGGCAAACGTCAATCCGAGCGCCGCACCGCCTTCAAATCCATTGTTCACTTCCCAGTTCTTTCCCATCGTGTAGGCGATTCCCGGTCCCATTCCAAAACCCAGCGGCAGGAGAAAACCGATTCCGGCAAACAGGTCCGGTTTGACAGTATAAATAAATCCAAAAGCGACAAGCAGACCGATCATACCCTGCAAAATATAGGTCGATAGCTCGATGAACGCTTTACTAACCGGTCCTTTGCCGAACGAATTTTTCGATTGCCGTAAACCGAGTGTGATGAACGTCAGGGCAAGCAGATGGTAAACGTACTGTCCCAGCCGGTTTTCATCGAGGTAAACTAAATTCAGCACCTGCTGGCTGATGATCCAGCCGATGAATCCGCCGATGATATTGTTCGGGACTAAGAACTTTTGAAAAAACGGAATGTAGCGTCGCAGAATCGTCCCGACGACGAGAAAGGCGCTCAGATAAGTAAAATCCAGCACCAGATCTTTCAGACTCAAAGTCAAATCCCACGGGTTCATATTTGTCTCCTTCCCTCGGTTGTTAAAGATACAGAGTACCAAACCAACGGAAAATTATCGAGTGTTTTTCAGACATTCAAGGAGATTAACGAGTTGACGCCAAACCGGAACAATTCCGGCGTTCCCACACTTGAAAACTTGCCGGTCGTTTCCTTTCTCTTTGGGATTCGATAAATTACGCCGCTTTTTTTCGATAGATGTCGTCTCTTTTCGTAAACCAAGGATTTTATATGATTCGAAATTACAAACTGATCCTAACAACTCTCTTCTTAACGACCGTACTTTTCGGAGCGTCGGAAAATTTTCAGGGAAATGTCACGGTCGACGACAAACTGGCGTTCAGTTTGACGGGTCGATATACCGAAAAGAACGGATTGGCGACCAAGACGACCAATTATTTCACATCTTCGGGAAAACGGATTATCTCGGAGAAAGTACGTTATAAAGACAGTTCCTTCGACCTGATCGACTACACCTCCCATGATTCCCGCACAGGCCGGCGTGAAGAGATCGTTCGGAAAGACAATAACTATGTCGTTCGCTTCCAGTCGAATTCGAATAAAAAGATCGAAGAAAAAATCTTCCCCGGTGAGAGAAACATTCTTCACGCATCAAATGTGGCAATGTTCTTTCTGAAAAATATCGATACGATTCTCCGGCAAAATCAGATCACGTTCAAACTGTTGGTTCCGGAACGCATGATGGTCGTTGATTTTCAAATTGAGCACACCGGCTCTAAAATCATCAACGGCAAAGATTGCAATGAATTCAAAATGGAACCAACCTTGCTGGTTCTCAAACCGTTAGTCAAGCCGATATTTTTATATTATGAAAAACAAGCACCATACAAAATCCACACCTATATCGGACCCATTCTCCCAAGAAATAATAATGGCCGGCAAAGTGTTGGAATCATCGACTTCAAATATCAATCGCCGTCATGAGTTGATTGGGTTGATTACGTAGATTTAGTTGGGTTGGGTTAATTAGGAATAGATAAAAAACCGGTTCAGTGAGTTCCCGGCAGCAAAAGTATCATAACCAAGAATCAGTACCACATGTAATCATTTTTATATATGATGCCCCCTGACAATAACAACATATCTAAACTGCATATCACCAACTGTTACTACCAAGTCATTCTTAATATCAGCCTTACTGATATAAATCCCATTAAGACTCAAATCCCGATTCCATGTTTTTCCGTTATAATGCAGGAACTCGCCCCAATGGGTAAAGGCATATACATCATTGTACCCGGTTCCGCGTACTAAAAATGGATAACCATTCAAACGGTTGTCGGGCCCATGCACTAAGTGACCTTTGCCATTCTTAACGGATTCCTTCCAGAGTCCGGAATTGGATGAAATATAGACCGTATCCTTAAATACCCATACCGAAGCCATATAACCTTTAAGTTCGGTTGTACTTCTTTCGGTAATGTGACCTGCTAAGGATTCGTATTTTCTCGCCCATTGTTGACCATCACAGAATAGAGTAACACTTTCGTAGCCGTTCGGATGTTCATCATCCAATCCGTCTGTCATTCCCGTAGCCCAGATATGGTTGGCGTCGGTGCCGCAGATATCGATAATCGGGGTGTCCGTTCCGCTCGTCGTCTTCCGGAAGGTTGAACCGTCGTAGTGGACGATGGAACCAAAGTCACCAACGAAATAGATATTAGAAGAGGATGAGGCCCAAATGCCATATCCAACACAAACATCCAATCCCATATTCTGAAGGTGATACATTTTCCAATTATCTCCATCTCCATGGATTGGAAAGCCATAATTGGTAACCCAGATATCATTATCATTAAAATAGAAAATACTGCATAGTGGATCAGGATTTACTATAAGCACTAGGTTCCACTGTTTGCCATCCCAGTGAGCGGCGTTGAACATTTCCCGGCCGCTGCCATCGAAAGAGGAGTCCGGGTCAGCGATATAGATACTGCCGACAACCCAGATATTATTCTCATCCACGACCCAGACGTCATTCAGGTAACTGCCATAGAGACCCAGCGTGTCAATCTCCCAGACGAAATTATGGCTGGTCGTGTCGGCTTGGTTGTCATCGGGTTTCATGGATTTTTCCGGGCATTGGATCAGAAAGGTGAAAAGACAAGCGATGAAAACGATAAGATAGGTCATTTTTTCTTTACCGATCACAATCATGGTTAAACCTACGAACGAATTCAAGGAATATCAAATTGTATGTTAGAAATTGAAGATTGAAAGTTTGTTTTTAGCGAACAGATACCGAATCCGGAACCCGCAACCCGGAACAGTTTATTGCGGAGCGCGACAGAGTGAATAATACGAATTGGTTTTGGCATCGTAATATCGTTCAACGATGATCGAGTCCTTAAAATACATATCGTAGTCCTGTCGCATGATTTTGGAATGGCTGCCGGTGCGATCGGTCCTTCGAATGACAATAATCGATTCGGTGTTAATGCTCGTGTTTTTACCGAGATCGAAGCGGGCGTATTCATCGGTATCGCGCCATGCTTTCGTCCAGGTTGAATATTTCGCGGCAATACCGATGCCGTAACGCCATTTTTCAGACTCCGGTGTGTTCTGAATCCAGTCAGGCGGTGGGCCCCAATTAACATCGTCCGAAGTCACGTTTTTTTTCGTTTTGGGAGAAGCGATCAGTACGAAATATCCATCCGTCGTGATCGATGAATCGACGACCGAGTAATTATCCCGAACCTCGTCAAAGATGTCCTTTTCGTAAATCAGTTGAAAAATAGGATTCATCAATGACATTCGCCCGTCGTTGATCTCTTCGATATAAAACTTCAGGTGAATGGATTTCTGTTTCGCCAGCGTGTTCAGCGCAACATCGACGGCTTTCTTTTTTGCAGAGTTCTCATTTTGATATTTTCCGCAATAACCAACGGCGTACATGGTGCCTGTCGGAGCATCCGGTAATTTTTTGAACCATGAGGGAATAATGGTTTGCGAAGATACTTCCGTCAGAAAAACGAGTAAAAGAATTGTACTGATTTGAAGGGTTTTTTTCATGGAAGACAAAAACGACCAGTCCGGCGATCGCCGGACTGGTCGAACGGATGTCTATTTCCCAACGCCTTCCAGCTTTTGGACTTCTTTCTCGAGGTCTTCAAAACTCAGATTGGCTTTGGCTTCATTGTAAAGAGCCTTCTGCTTCCGGGCTTCGTTGAGAGTTTGCTGAACGAGGCTGTTGAGATTATACTCGGCAAGAGAATAGGCATGATAGATATTGCCTTCCTGCTTCATTTCTCTCTTCACGATCTTGCATCCGGTCAGGACGGTATTCGCAACCTGTTTGCTGACAGATGAAGTGAATTCCAATGCCTCGGCCTCGGCTCCAATGCCGCTTTCCTGCATGAAATTCTTCAGCATGTTCGAGACTTTAACTTCCAGCGTTCTGGAAATGGCATCGCGAGCACGAGCGTCGGCGGCTTCTTTCGCCAATCCCATGCTTTGTTTGGCCGCATCGCCCGCTTCATAATAAGCGTCTTCAGCCGATGGCGGGTTTAAATACCATTCCGGAACATTGCTCATTTTCGTCGGAGGTTTTGCACCACCACAACCGACCATCATGAACATAAAGGGAACTAACAATGCAAGAATGATGACTTTTTTCATTTTTACTCCTTCTGTTAAGATACACACAATGAATGATTACCTCACCGCACTCTGTAAAAACGCGGCGAATTTCTTTTTCGATACTTTAATATTCTTGAACGATTTTTCCGTCGCAATGATCAAAGAACCTACATCCAGACCTTTTCCGCTTCCGTCGGTCGTTGCCAAAACGTTGCCCGTAGATTTCTCCACGAGATTCAGCGTCAGATTCGATTCGACAAAAAACTGTTTTCCAGATGGCGATTCAATTTCCTTCTTATTTCCCACCGTTGCAATGCCTTGAATCACAAATCCGGCGTCTTCCGTCACAACATATCCATTTTCGACGACGAGATTGGAAACATCTTTCTCGATGAATTCCAGCCGCTTTCCCGAATTGTCCGACACCTTCACGGTAAATTTCAGGTCGGCGACGATGATGTCGAATCGAACGGTTACCTGTGATTTTCCGATCGCAGGGCGGTATGTTTCCGGGATTTTTAACAGATTCAGATAAATCTGAACCGCGCCGGATCTTCCAAGGTTGTCGGTCGGTGTCGCGACAATGCCGAACTCGGCAAAACCGTCCGAATTCGTTTCCGCTTTACCGATAGATTCGCCGTTTTCAAACTTCGTCGCAATGGGAAAACGATCGACGCCGATTTCACGGTTATCGGACGTCTTGTAAATGACGCGGACTTTGATTGGCTCCGGAAGCGGATTCCCGGCCTTACTTTTTTGATCATTTCCGGAAACGATCTGCAACTCGATTCGTGACAATACATCGCGCAGTTCGGCGAGAATTCCGGGTCCGGTGAATTGATCGATGTTCGGATATTGCGTTCCGGTCAGCGCTGTGTACAATGCGCTTTTGGTGTAAAATTCCGGAATCGTGTTCTGTGCGTCGGTGAAATTTTCTATTGCAGCGAACATCTTTCCGTCTGCGATGGATTTTCGCCCGGTCTCGACCAATTGCCCGGTTTTCGCGAGCGTCTCGTCCATCTGGACTTCCAGCCCGGACAGATATTTTTGCTTATTCAAAACCGCCAGCGCATAATTTTTTCCTTTGACCTCTTTTGTCTCGACGATTTCCATCCCGGCGATGGTTTCCGACGCCGCGCTCTTCGTTCTGGATTTTACTTCGGATGAAATGTAACTCTTGTCGCCTTCACGGAATTCACTCTCGATGGTTTCGAGTTCCGACTCGATTTTTACCTGAATCTGTTTGGCAACGTCTGCGCGGGCGAGTTCGGCGGCTTCGGTTTTGTCTTCCGAAATCCCGACGCCGAGGAAATATCTGGCAGGCGGATATTTTTTATGAGAGTTGGTCTTCGCCCAATCGGGAACCTGCGCGAACATCATCGATGAAGTGATGAAAATGATCCAACCAATTCTGATTATTTGTCTTTTCATTCCGGCCTCCTTCATTCGTCCGCAACGTTCAGCAGGATCAATTTCCGGCTGACGGACACTTTGGTCAACTCGCCGCCACCTTTATAGTTCTGCTTTATAAACCGATAAATATCCGAAGACGATTTGTACTGTGTCGCGTCGCACCAAATCCGGACATCGTATGTGTAGTCGGCGACGACGTTTTCTTTGTAAGTTTTTGAGACCTGCTTCAATAAGTCGCCAAAACCGAAGATGATCGTCTCCGCGTCGTCTTTATCGAAAGTGTTCGCGATGCTCAGAACGAGTTTGTACTGAATGCCCTGCTGAATGTCCTGCTTCCAGTAATTCGTGATGCGGCTGAGGACTTTATCAATGGCGTCGTTCATCGCCTCTTCGATCAGAACCGCGTCGGCCGTCGCCCGTTCCGGGCTGTAGCCGGTTTCGGTTCCGAGCAGACGCGCGGTTGTCGTTTCGTAAGCGCGGCATCCGACGACGCCTTTTTTCACGACGGTCGAACCGACTTTTCGTGTCTCGATCGTCACGTTATATGAAATGTAAACGTCACTGCCGATGGACAACGCCAATAAATAACTGTAATCATCTTCGCCGCCCTGAAGTGCGTTCTGAGCCGACGAAAGTTCCTGTAAAACCTGTTGTTGCTCAGGCACGATGACTTCATATTTCCTGGCAGTCAGATAGGATTCGATGACCTCAGCACCTTTTTTCAGATTCGCATCCGTTTTCAGCAATTCAAGCGGCGCTTTTCCGTCCTTGGATTCGGGGATCACCATGATGGACGGCAATCCAACCGAACCGGCGACGGTGGCGACTTCGGCGAGAATTCCTTTTTTTACCAAATCTTCCTGCAGAAGCGCTTTGTTGATCTTGAAGGTTTTTTCGACTTTCAGTTTCTTCCCGCCTTCGATTTTCAGCCGCGTGTCGTAGAAATCGGCTTCCCATGACTTGAACTGCTTGAGGTTTTCTTTTGTGAAAAATTCTTCCTGAATCGGCTGAAATGCAGCTTTCTCCTGATCGGTCTGAATGAGTGGATCGGAACCGCCAAAGAGGACGAACCAAACGGCCGCTTTGAAAGCGTCGTTGTTGGCGCGTTTATCCAGTTCGGAGGCTTTATCCGAGCCGGAGCCATAACCGGTCGCCCGAATCATCACTTCTGACGGCGACGTGCTTTCGACGAGCACGGCTTCCCGCGAAACCGGCAGATTCGACTTTGCCATGAGAAAACTGACACCAAATATTAAGATCATGAACAATCGTGAAGTCTTCATGTGCATTCCTTAAAAATTTCCAATTTTTTTATCGATCCCTTTTTGAAGCATTGCGCCCGGATTGACCGACAGCGTCGGAATCGAATAATGAATATAAAAACCGTATGTCGGCGAGATGCTGGAGATTCGCGGCGCTTTATAACCGGTATAGTTTTCAACATCGATTTCTTCATCTTTGTATTTCACCGTCCACCAATCCATTGCGGGAAATAGGTTCATCCCGGCAAAAACGCCGATATTCCAATCGATGTTCACGGCATATTCCAGTCCGAGATTCACTCGCGCGCCGAGACTGTTGTTGGAAATCGTCACGTTTTCATCTTCCCACGTATCCGACAGAACCAGATGTTGAATGCCCGCAAGTGCTTCGGCGTGAACCGCCATCGGACCGAGGTAAAATTTCCGCATATAACCTAAATAGCCGCTGAGGATTCCCGCCGCCCAACTATCTTCAGGTACATCAAAATAGATATCCAAAAAACTATCGTAAATTGCACTTCTGATAGGCGTTGCGCCCACCGTTCCGCCGACCACTAAAAATGACTGCCGTTTTTTCGTCAACTCGGCAATATTCCATTGCATATCGAAATCGATCCCGATTGCTCCGCCTTTGTAATCGCCAAAGTGGATATAAAAATACTCGTCATTGAAAAATATCCCTTCTTTAATGTCCATTTTAAACCATCTCGGTTTCACTGAAATGTCAACTCCAATTCTCGGATGTTCAAGTATCGTCATGCCACGAACCCAATCGCCCTTTTTGACTGCCCATGCGGTGGAAAGTTGCTTGCCGGGCTTGTTCGGATCGGAAACTGTGCCGATGCGCACAAATCCGGATTGGCGGAATTTGATTTTTCCGGTCTTGGTCTCGGAATATTCGCCGACGAAAAACGGTTCGTCCATTCGTATTCCCTCCGATTTCGTAAGCGGGAAGCGAATTGTTCGACCGTCAACATCGGCGATTGGAGCCGTCAGTTTGAACATGTCGATACCGCGCGTTAAAACTTGCAAATTCATTGTTAAAGTCTGGACGGCGGTACGGTAAGCGAACTCTTCTGGGTCGATCATTGCTCCGTCCAGGTTGTAATCCTTTTTCTTTTCGGCGCTCGATGTCGCGTCCGAGCGAATCGTCGCCAATTTTTCGACCTGCGGTTCATCGCCCGCGATAATGTGGAACCAGATCAGTCCACCGCTGATTGAAACACTCAGGTCTTTTTCATCTTTTTCCTTTTTGAGTTTGTACTTTGAGATAAAGGGCACATAAATATAGGAGGAGTTCATGACCTGTTCCATCTGTTCCGCCGTGACTCCAAGTTCCTTCGCCTTGACAGCAATGAACGAGTTTTTCTGAACTTCGGAGACAAGATTTTGAGCGCGCAGTTCTTTACTTACGTCGAGAAATTTGATGATCTCCGGCGCAATAATTTCACGAATGACCACCGCGATCTGGTCGTCTCCAACCATTCCTTTAGCCTGAAGTGATGTTTTGAACGTAGATTGAACCGCTTCGGGAAGCGGATTGTAATCGAATCGCGGAATCCGAATGCTTTCGTGAATGGCATTCAGCCAATACCGCTCGTTTTCTTCCGACAATCGTATGTCGGAATTGGTTATCATCAGCGCGTCCACAAAAGCTACCGATTTTCGTGTATACTTCCCGGCCTGCGGAAATGAAATCGCGGTAAACATCAGGATGAATCCGACGACAGCAAGAATTTTCAGTCGGGATGACCCGAGATTCGGTGAACAGATGATTTGTTTTTTAATTCGCACGATCAACACCTCAACTTTACAGATTCATAATATGGTTGAATTTCTGCTATGACCGGTAATAAATCAAACTTTTTTTTCTCCACACGGAAACGACAACTTTTTTATTGACAAAATGCAACTTTCGGATTAAACTTGCAAAAAGATTCAGGTATAATCCATGCGACACAAAAGCCTTTCCCGATTTGCCATTTCTCTCTTTCTCATTTTGAATTGTGTCCGGACGTCCGGTTCGACTCTCGTTATCAATGAAGTCATGTTCGATCCGGACGGCGCCGACTATTACGACGAGTTCGTCGAGTTATTCAACACCGGGGATTCGGCTGTTTCCGTCATCGGAATGCAGTTGAGCGTTAATGGCGTTTCATCCGGTCTGCTGGTAGTCGATTCCTCTCTTGGACTCGTCCTAAAACCCGGCGGGTTTGCACTTATCATGGAAAAGGATTACTTACTGAATCACAAATCCTCCACCTACGACGAGATTATTCCCGATTCCACAATTTTAGCCGTCATTTCGACAAGCGCCTTCGGAACCGGGGGCTTAAAGAATACCACGCCGAATCTCGTTGCGCTGGTTTCTGCCGACAGCGAAACCTTGAGCATCGTCACGACAACACCAAACCAATATTCCGGATATTCGGACGAAAGAATCGAACCGGACAGTTCAGATGTTTCGGAAAATTGGGGAAACAGTCGCCAGTTATTTGGTACGCCCGGTTTTCGCAACAGCATCTCGCCTTTGCCGTTCGATCTATTTCTGAGCCGGTTTTCATGTCTCACCGATTCTCAATCACTCGAAACCGGTAAGTCTATCGATTTTTCCATCGTTGTTAAAAATATCGGCGAAAATTCATGCGATTCCGCACTGATCCTTTTCGGTGAAGACCATAACGGCGACAGTATTCTGTCTTCACAAGAAACACTTTTCTCGACTTCCGTCGAACTCGCGCCGAAAGATTCGATAGAGATTTCGACAAGCATGACTTTCAATCATTCAGGCATTCATCAGTTGATTGCCGATGTGTCGTTTTCCCGGGATGACCAACCGGACAACAATCGGCAAACATTGGAAATCCGGCTACCTTTTCAACGACATTGCCTCGCCATCAACGAATTTATGTACTGTCCCGCTTCCGGTTCGGGCGGCGAATGGATCGAACTCCTCAATATTTCTCCTGACACAATCAATCTCCGAGATTGGACGATCAGCGATAATTCCACAACTGTGACTCTCACCAAGTCAAGTTTCTTCTTACCGCCTGATGAATTTGTCGTCATCGCAAGTGATTCATCTTTCCTGCGATTTTGGGGAAGTCCGCCACATTTTTTTAAAAGCGCGCAGTCCATTCCCGTGCTCAATAACACGAGCGATTCGATCCTTATCAACGATCTTTGCGGACGCCGGATCGACGGACTCGGCTATTCCAAAACATGGGGATACCGAACAAATTTCTCGTTAGAGAGGAAAAATCCGTTTATGCTCAGCAATTCGTCATCGAACTGGGCGCTGTCAGTTTCTTCGGAAGGCGGAACACCCGGACAACCCAACGCGATTCTTTTGAAAAGCCTTGATCTTCGCTGGGATAACCCGGATACATTTCTGAAGGATGATCAACTCCTTCCGAGCGAATGGCTCAAAATAATCTTTAGCATCGAAAACAACGGTCTTGAAACGGTCTCTCAATTCCAAATTTCATTCGACTTTCTTTCCGATACAAATATGTCCATTGTACCGGTTTCTTTTTATCAACAATCCTTCACAGATTCGATCATCTCGTTGCAGAAATTCCTGGATTCTATATCGGTTCCGATCGATTTTGCTGGAAGCGGTTTCATTCGAGGTAGGATTTCGTTCGCCGATGCCGATTCCATCAATAATCTCATTGTTCTGCCGGTTCAGATTGGTTATCCGGCACAAAGCATCATCGTCAATGAATTCATGTGTCAGCCGGAATCCGGAAACACCGAATGGTTCGAGTTGTTCAATCGTTCCGAATCATCCGTCAATCTTAGACACTGGTCAGTCAAACATGCTTCAACTACAATTTACGAGGTGACAGATTCCGCAATTTTCATTCCACCAAAAATATTTGCCGTGGTCGCTTTTGGTGATAATACTAGTTTTGAAATTCCACCCAACGTTCCGGTCATTATTCCCGGCTCTTTTCCGGCGCTGACCAATTCAGCGGATTCAATCATCATTATTGATGCCGCAGGACAACGGATCGACGCACTCAAATATGAATCCGCTTGGGGCATTCGAACCGGCGTGTCGCTCGAACGCATCGACCCGGACGGGAAAAGTTCAGATCGTTCGAACTGGAAACAGTCGAAAGATATTCGGTGCGCGACGCCCGGCAGTCCGAACTCCGTCTTAATCCGGGAATTTGACGCGGCATTGGATTCGGTTTTCATTCCAAAAAATGAACATCCGGTCGTCGTCGGCAAGCCCGTCCAAATTAGCGTCGCTGTCCGGAATTCTGGTTTGCAGGCCACCAATTCAATGAACCTTGAAATACGAATTTTCAACGAATTTTCAATTCTGGATACAATCATCCCGATCTCGCAGGTGTTGACTCCGGGTGAAAATCGGACGGAGTTTCTTACCTTCCAACCGGAAAAAGGCGGTGTGTTTTCTCTATTGGCTGTCGTTTTGTTGGAATCGGATGGCGATTCAAGCAACGATTCCGCCACCTGTTCGTTACCAATCGGTTACCCACTAAATTGCATCGCCGTCAACGAGATCATGTATTCACCAAATTCGGGTGAGACAGAATGGTTCGAGTTGGTCAATCGGTTGGCGTTTCCAATTGATTTGAATCGCTGGCGATTCCGGGACGGCTCCGGGAAATGGTCGCCACTGTGCGATTCATCGCAGACGATCGAACCTTCGAAATTTTTCGTCGTTGCCGCGACGAGCGATTTCCGGAGTGACAATCCGGAATTTACCGGAACCGTCGTATTTCCATCGCTGTTCCCGAATTTGAACAACACATCGGACTCGCTTTTCCTCCAAGACGCCGCGGATCATTTGATCGAGACGGTTCATTATCAATCTTTATGGGGGGGTAGTGAAGGAAAATCTATCGAGCGCCGCAACCCGGACAAGCCAGCCATCACTTCTGATAACTGGGGAACATCCGTCTCTGAAACCGGATCGACACCCGGAACCGCCAATTCGATTTTAAAGCGCGACCACGACCTCGCTATCATCTCGTTTACTCCCGCCGATTCCATTCTTGAACCAAGCGAGCGCGCAGCCTTTTCTCTGCGCGTGAAAAATATCGGCAAATTGCCCTCCACATCGTTTTCGCTCGAAATTTACTCGGACGTGAATTCCGACAGCCTTTGGGTGAACGACGAACAGATTTGGTGCCTACCGGCGATACAGGCGCCAGAACCGGATTCAACGGCGCTATTCTTTGGCGAGATTTCTGACTTCCGAAGCGGAAAAAATTCGCTGATTGCCCGTGTCGTACTCGATTCGGATAATTTTATCGAAAATAATATCGCATATTCTACACTGAGAATTTCCTTCCCTAAACAGTCTTTGGTTATCAACGAATTTCTTCCTTATCCGAATTCCGAACAGGTCGAATTTATCGAGATAATCAACCTGACCTGCGACTCGATCGATCTGGCTGAATGGACACTATCGAACTTACACTTTCAAACAAACCTCATTTCCGCCCGGATTCCGCCTGGCGGGTACTCGATTCTATCTGCGGACAGTTCATTTTTCACTCTATTTGCGCCGTCATCCGCCGGTATCGTCATCCCGGAAAAGTGGCCGGGAATGAACAATGTCGCCGATGCGATAATTTTAAAAGACCTGGCGGGCAAAACGATCGACTCTGTTTTTTTTGATGAAAATTGGAAACCAAAACAAGGGATTTCCTTCGAGAAATTACTGCCGGTCCTACCCGGAAGTTTATCCGATTCGTGGCGATTTTCCACTTCGCAAACCGGCGAAACAGCCGGATTTTTAAACAGCATTACGCCGTACGATCAGGATTTGGCTATCGATTCCATCGCAACATTTGACAATATCGGCGATACACTCACTGTTTTTTCGACCGACTTCATCATTCATAATACCGGAAAATTCAACTCATCTTCTGCAAATCTGATCATTGAGGAACGCATTTGTCAACAATTCACAGAAATATTGCGAATGACAATTCCATCGCTAACAGCAGGAGAAAATCGTCAGATTTTCTGCTCTTTTGGTTCGTTCAATTCCGGCATTCACCACTTACAGGCGATTGTTCAATTGAGTGGCGATGAACATCCTGTGAACGATACCATTCGCTTCGACGTAATCGTTGCTTTCCCACCTGCATCACTTCTGATTTCTGAATTTCTCGCATTTCCAACTGACGCCTTGACTGCGGGCTTGTCTATCGCCGAGTATGCCGAGTTTTACAATCCAACGAGCAAGAATGTCAGCCTGGAAGGTTGGACATTTTCGGATGAAAATACCGGGAGACCGGTGTCCATCGGAAAGACGGATTCGATTCGGGCACTTGACTATTTCGTTGTCGCGAACGACTCATCGATCTTCCATTTCCCCAATATTTCGCCGGAAAAAATCAGCATCATCGGCAATTTTCCCTCTTTAAATAACGACGAAGACCGGATTTTTATTTTCGATCCTTCGATGATGCCGATCGATAGCGTCTGGTTTACTTCCTTGTGGAAGATCGAACAAAATATCGCGATGGAGCGCGTCTTTTTCACAAATCCCAACAACTATCAAAACTGGCGTTCATCTGTTTCATTATCCGGCGGAACGCCGGGACAAAAGAACAGCGTTTCCATCAATACTGAAATTGCCAAACCGGGTATTCGAGTCGAACCGAATCCATTTTCTCCCGACGGAGACAGCCAAGACGATGAAGCCGTGTTTCATTACCGCCTGCCGTTCCCTTCCTCTAAAATCAGTCTGGAAATCTTCGATGTCGCCGGACGGCTCATTTACAAACCTGCAGATCATTTATCGACGTCAAGCGAAGGCGTCATCTATTGGAACGGAGAAAGCAAATACGGCTCAAAAGCGCGAACAGGTATTTACATCGTCAAATGCACCGCTATCGATTCAGGCGGAAAAAAAACTGTGGGATATGTCACGACAGTCGCATTAGTCCGCGGTTTATAAAAGAAAATTCTTGATTTTTCGTCCGTTTAATAATAACGTTTGGCCATCATTCATATTGAAAAATTATTGAAAAAGGAGTGTTGCAATGAAAAAGGGTACAAAAATTTTCTCGATTCTTTTAGTTTTGACCGTTCTTTTTAGTCTGAGCTTCGGAGAGTCGATCGAAGAGAAACTTCAGCAGATGGCTGCCGACAATGCCAAACTGTACGTTACGCCATTGGTGACCGCATTCGGTTCCGGCATGAACAGTGGTTGGTTCCATTCGGCGAAACCTCACAAACTGCTCGGATTCGATCTGGGCGTCAAGGCAATGGCTATCACGATCCCCAAAGATCAACAGACTTTTGTATGGGACATGTCGAAAATATCTTGGGATCAATCAGTAACGATTCCCGGGGTGGGAACCTACGACATCAATATTGAAGGAAAAGACCTCTATCAGGAGAGTGAAGTCCCAACATTTTTTGGTAAAGATAAACCGGGCACGATCGAACCGGTTGCAGCATCCGAAATTGTAACAATGCTGAAGAGTCAATTGGCGGCACAAGGAGTTTCGTCAGATGTTCTTAATAATGCAGATGTGACCGATGAACTAACTACGATTGCAAACGGCGTTGAACCGATGAACACGCCTCCGGGAATTGACTTCGAGATATTACCGTTGATGATTCCGCAGGCAGCGATCGGTATTAAAATTCCCGCAACACCGATTAATTTTGACATCGTCGTACGCGCACTGCCGGAAATGAATCTGACAGACATCGGCAAATTCAAATTCTATGGTGTGGGCGGCAAACTCGCTTTAGATCCGTTCATCCCGTTACCTATGTTCGGGATCGGACTTTCTGCCGGTGCATATTTTCAGAAAATGGAAATCGGCTCCGTTCTGGAATCCAACCATTCGATTTTCACATTGACGGCGGGCAGAGATTTTAATTTACTGGTTCTCGGCCTTGGCGTTTACGGCGGCGTCGGTTTTGAAAAATCGGACATGAAAGTATCTTACGAATATCAAGGCGCCGAGGGCGATGTATTGAACGGAACCAAGATCAAATTTGACATGAAAGGCGACAACAAATTCCGCACGACAGTCGGTGCTCGTTTGAGACTGGCCGTCATCAATATCAATGCGGACTATTCCACCGGTGCAGACAATGTGATCACCGCGGGTGTAGGTTTAACACTGAGATAATTCAAATCACGATCTGAAAAAATCCCTCCGGGAATTTTTTCCGGAGGGATTTTTTTATGAGCGGCTTGGTTTTTTTCTCAATAATACCTAATCTCTGCGGTTGATTAGATGATTGAAAGAAGGTACTAAAAGTATGGGAAAATGGACAGGAACGTTGATCGGCGGCGGGATCGGCTGGGCATTTGGCGGGCCGTTGGGTGCGCTGATCGGCGCTTACCTCGGCAATGTGATCACGGAAAATGGTCCGCGCAGAAAGGAATATTTTAACGGGACACCTGCTCAATCTGAAAATGTTTACGGTGACACGCGGGCGGGGGACTTCGCCGTCGCCATGCTGTCACTATTTGCCTATGTTAGCAAAGCAGATGAATCGGTTAAATCCTCCGAGGTCGCGTATGTCAAGAAATTCCTCATCGATAAATTCGGAGCCCGCAACGCGCAGGACATGCTTTACCTTTACAGGGAAATTCTGACTAAAGATTACAACATCTACGAGGTTTCCCTGCAAATCCGAAATCACATGGATTATTATTCGAGACTCGAACTGGTTCACATTTTATTCGGAATCGCCGCCGTGGACAGCGGCCTGCAAACTTCCGAACTCAACGCCATCGAGACCGTAGCCGGAGGCTTGGGCATCAAGACCGAAGATTTGCGTTCGATCCGCTCAATTTTCATCGGTAATACCGATCAGGCATACAACATTCTCAACGTCAATCCGAAAGACGAAATAGAGATCATTAAAAAATCCTATCGTGAACTCGCTAATAAATATCATCCCGACAAAGTGGCCAATCTCGGCCCGGAAATTCAAAAACTCGCTGAGGAAAAGTTCAAGTCCATCAACGATGCATATCAAACCATCCGCAAGGAAAGAGGTTTTTGATTTCCGTGAATCCCAATCATATCCAACTTACGAGCAATCTATCGATCATTCAACGAGATGTTATCCATTTTCCTTCTATTGATTCGACCAACACCTATCTACTCGGTAACCACACGCATCCGCATGGAACGATCATTCTCGCCGACTATCAATCTACCGGGCGCGGCAGACGCGGAAAGCAGTGGGTTTCTCCGACGGAATCCGCGATCCTGTTTTCCATCTACCTGCGCGAAAACATCCGCGAAATTCCGATCTATGCGTTTACATTTTTAGCGGCGGTCGGCGTCTTTGAAGGCATCGCACGATTCGTTTCGCCGGATTCGGTTTCGCTGAAATGGCCGAACGACGTGATGATCAACCATCGAAAAGTCTGCGGCATTCTCGTCCAAAGCAAAACGTCATCCGAAGAAATGTCTGTCATCGTCATCGGCATCGGTGTAAATGTCAGCCAGCCGGATTCATTTTTCAAAAACGATCTGGCAAACGCCTGCTCGATCCTCTCGGCGACCGGCATTCGACTGGAACGAATAGAACTGCTGAATTCCATTGCAGATGCGCTCGATGCTAATCTTGAATTATTGAATCGATCCGGCGCCGACGCGATCCTATCCAAATGGAAACGCTATTGTCCATACCTTGGAAAAAAAATCGCCGTCACCGACGATTTTCGCCGCTACGAAGGTATTTTTCGGGATATTTCGCCTTCCGGCGCGCTAATCCTTCGAACGGAAACCGGCGACCGAACATTTCACGCGGCTGAAGTTTCAATCGAAAAGGAGAAATTATCATGATTCTTGTCGCGGACATCGGCAATACAAACATCACGTTTGGTATCTTTGACGGAGAAAAACTGCTGAATTTCTGGCGGCTGAATACGTCGACATCTCGCACTTGTGATGAATATTGGATAGACATCAATCTCCTCTGCCGCGATGCGCAGTATGATCTTCGCCGGTTGGAAGCCGTCGTTATTGCCTCGGTCGTTCCGGATCTGACGCAGACCTTCCAAGAAATGACGACGAAATATTTAAAAATGGAGGCGATGATCGTCGCCGCGACTTTAAACCTCGGACTTAAATTACTCGTTGATGAACCGAGTCAGTTGGGAGCCGACCGGTTATGCGACATCGTCGCCGCGAAAGAAATTCTTTCCTGCCCGCTCGTCGTTGTCGATGTCGGCACCGCAACGACTTTCGATGTTCTCAACGCGGACGGCAATTACATCGGCGGAGCGATCGCGCCAGGATTGGTCACGGCCGCAACCAATCTCGTGCAAAAAGCCGCGCAACTCTACGACGTCGAGATCACCGCTCCGAAGTATGTCATCGGAAAAAACACGCGCGAACACATGCAGAGTGGCATTTTCATCGGACACATCGCCATGATCGAAGGCTTGATCGAACGAATCCGCTCGGAAATGACCACCAATTCGCTTTCGATCACGATCACCGGTGGTTTTTGCGATGAGATTGTCCGCCATTCAAAAATCATCACGCATGCCGACCGGCTATTGACCTTGAACGGAATACGACTGATCTGGGAACGAAATCGCAAACCAAACAAGTAGGAAATATACGCTGGTAACTTCGGCAACTGTATGATACTTTCTTTAATTAAGAGAGGAAAATTCACCGGCATCTTTGGTGTAGTAATCGTTTCATTTCTGCTGATTTTCCCGATGAAATCATTCCCCGGAACGGATGAAATGTACGATTACCGCGTCGATTTTATTGTCATACCATCTGTCGATCTTACGATGAAAATTTCACAGACGACATATGACGGAAAGCCTGTTGAACGGCTTCAGTTTTACACCAAGACCAAGAAAGTGTTCTCAACCTTTTTTTCAGTCAATAATTACTATGAATCTCTCTACGATCCGACCGATTTTTCCATTCAGTTCGGGAAAAAAACCATCGAACAGCCGAACGTCAAACAAGAGATTACGTCTGTTTACCGAAACTCGCACGTCGAATATTCAAACGGAAAATCCGTTTCTGTTCCACCGAAGACCCATAACTTTTTTTCACTTTTAATGCACATCCGAACACTGAGTGTTGACGAAATTCGCACATTTCACGCTCCGGTTGATATCGAAGGTAAACTCTTTAACGCAAGCCTGAAATATATCGGCGAGGAACGACTTCCCGTTGGCGATAAAACCCTCCGAACCGACCGAATCGAAATCCTACTTTCGGAGATGACCCCCGGCCAGTCGCCGGTGACAAAACTGACCGATATATTTTACTGGAAGATTGGCTCGGCAGAAGGCAAGCGGACGGTCTGGCTTGAAAAAGGAAATCGCCGGCGGATCGTTCGTACGGAATTTTACATTTCAGCGACATGGCTTACAGCGAGGTTAATCGATGAAGAATAAACTTTTAGTTAAATTGAAACCGTTCTGGATAAAATACCGAAAGTTGCTCATCACATGGCTGATCATTATCGTGGGCATTACACTGGGACTGCTGTTCCATGTGGATAAAGCCGTCATTGCCGTCATTGCGCTTGCGTTCGGCGTTTTTGCTAATGCCTTTGCAGGATTAATGGGCATAATCGTATTGGTTCCCTTGATCGGACCGATCATTGTCAAAGTTCTTTCTCTACCGTTTTTCTGGCTGATGAACGCCGTCGGTTATTATGTTTCGGTATTAGCAATTAAAAAGGGCTACAAACAGGATGTTCTTTCCTATCGGGTTGTAACTGTCATTTTCCTGATCGGTTTCGTGCTTGGCTTCGTCATCGCCAAACTCATCAGTTAGGACGTTCTAATCGCTCCAAAAAGACAGAATATAAGCGCCGGAACCCAAACCGATTCGCGGCACCGTTCCCTGATAACCGGAGTGGTTTTCATCATAATATTGCGGAATGAGTCCGTAGTTGTTCAACGATTGATCGACAATCCATTTCCTCACGTCGTGCATTCGGGGTGAAATCGGATTTCGCTGAAGTGCCGCCAAAATCCGCAGGTTGCCGAAAATCCATTCCTGTTTATCCATCCACACTCCGCCGGGAGTTCTTCGATAACCACGGTGAGTGCTTTTCATCGATAAATATTTATCATAAGCGGCAAACGTGCCTTTGGTGATGTTGTCCTGTGACGTATAAATCCAGTTCAGCGCTTCGACCGATGCGGCGTCCATGTAAATATATGGATTCTTGTCTTCAAGATTTCCCTTCAGCGAGTTTTCATCTGAGTCAATCAAACTTTTATCGATGTTCATCCTCAGCGCATTCGCGGCGTCTTCGTATTCCACAATTCGTTTCTGATCGTTCAGGAAGCGTGCCATCAGCGAAGCACTCACCAATCCGTTATAAGCGCAAGCTGATGAATAGAGATAATGTTTTTTCTCCGATTCCCGTCCCCACGGACCGATGTTGGAGCCGATCAGACCGGTTTCATCAACAGAATTTTTCAGGACATCGGCGATCTGGTTCGAAATTTTCCGCCAGTAATAGTTGAGAAATTTAATATCCTCGGTCTTCTCGACATACTGGCGAAGGTTCCAGAGCGTGAGTCCAAGCCCTTCGATCTCGATGATTACGCCGTAATCCGTCTGTTCCGATTCCTCAACACCATTTCCAAGATAACGAAAAACCGAAACGGCATAATCCTGCCCGATGCCGGTCGGATTTCCCTGCCAATTGAATCGCTTGTATTTTCCACATCGGCCGTTCATGATAAACTGCAAAGCTGCCAAGGCTTCCTCGGAATGCCCGGCTTTCAACAAAGCGCTGATCGAATATGCCTGATCGCGCACCCAGGTGGAATTCAGATTGGATGGTGGCAAAGAAGACACGATCTGACCGCGCGCCGGAAATTCTTCACGGCATTGCGCCATTTTAATCAGGCACAACGATTGATAATAAAGCCGTTTTTCATTGGCCGTGATGTTATTCGGCAGAACGGTCGCCTTGTGCCATTTTTTCCACCAGTCAATTTCCTCGAACAGCGCAGAAAATCCTGGATGCTCGTTCTTGAATTTCGTCAACGAAGTATAACCTTCCGCATGTTCTTCAGAATCAAACGAAACCAACGCCATCAACCATTTGGTTCCATTCGCGTAATATGCCCACTTTCCGATATTCACCTGAAGGTTTTGCGTGTTGACTTCGAAATTAAGCGACAGATTTCCGACATCTTTTCCTTCGAGAACAACGAAAAATATCCAAGCTGGTTTATCAATGGAAAATGGACAGAACGCATATTGCGTGAGCGTGAAATTTTCACCAGCAAGTTCGTGCTTCACAATGCCAGTATTTTCAACATAACCGGCGTCGGTTTGTGTTAGCGATTTCAACTGGATTTCTTCTTCTCCACGAAAGAGAATCGCCCGCGCTGACGAAATCACCTGTTTGGTTGGCGTCCTCTCATCAAATTTCCGATACACATGCGGGTAAAAATTATTGAAGACACAATTCTGAACGTCATAACTCGCCGTCGAAATTCCGTTAGTGAACGGAATCTGAAACCAACTACCGTATAGTTTCGGTTTTTTAATATCGGGCGCGGATTTATAATCCGGTATCAGAATTTTCAACGGCGGGCGATAGATACCACCGTCTTTTCCGGAATCGAACACTCGGACGGCAAGCACGTTTTCATTACGAAGCAGGCGTCCTGGAACGATGTATCGGCGGATTTTATCTCTGCCGGTTACATAATCGGGCGGGAACGAACCGCTTGCGCCAACCTTTTCGCCGTTAAAAAATGTCTCATCTACATCATCGATTTTCCCCAGAATTAATGCCACCGAATCGTTTTTACAGGTGGTAGAATCGAGTGAAAAATGGTAACGATACCAGCCATAGCCGTCGTAATTCTTATAACCCTGCGTTTCCCAGTAAGACGGGACTAGAATTCCCTGCCAGAGTGAATCGTTCAGATCTGAATTTGCCCAACTGCTGTCATCGCCGGTTCGGAAAAGCCATTTTCCCATGAGCGATACATCGCTTAAAGCAACCGAACAACAGAGAATGAGACAACAGATAATTTTAAGAATTTTCATGAAACGGTACGACCGCTATTATTAATGATAATTGGTAAATAATCATCCAACTTATCTTGGTTAACACGAAGGTAAATTTGCTAAATGCTTCTCTCAAGTTCAAGCAACTTCCGTTTCATCGCCAATCCGCCGCCGAAACCGACTAATTTTCCGCCCGCTCCGATGATGCGATGGCAGGGAATAATTAACGGGATCGGATTGTGATGCAATGAACTTCCGACACCACGGGCGGCTTGCGGCTGGTTCACCCAGAATGCGACTTCGCCGTAAGTTGCCGTTTTCCCAAAAGGAATCATCCATGTCCAGAAAAGAACCTGAAGCGAGAACGTCGAGTGGATCAACAACGGATGGATTTTCGGAGCCGGATAAAGCTTGCCCTCGGTATACGAACATAGAACTTTTTCCGCGATCTGTCCGGAAAAATCCGATGATGACGCCTGACGAATCTTCACACCGAGACACATCAATTTTTCTTCGGTTTCCATCCACTCATCTTCCGACAGACAGACGGCAACGACGCGATGTTCCGCGGCAACGATCTGAATATCCATCGTTCCATGACTTTCACCGACAGAGACGGTTTCGATTTTCTTGCCCGAATCGAATGAAAATCCCGCCTGATCCATCCCGCTGGAAAGCATCGCCCGGCAACCCGGACAATCGCGCCAGTGGAAAAAAGCATCCGTTTCGACGCCGGTTTCGACTCGATGCGCGATTATTTCTGTGGCCAATTGTTTTGTCAGGTGCGTCTTCATTTTCACTCCGATTGATCTTAACGACAGAGAAAATTTAACTATTGATTCCTCATTCGCGAAAAAAATCTTCACCAGAAAAATTTGATGGCACTTGCCGTCTATGTTATTAAATTCAAGCGCGTCACGAAAGGAAAAGAAACGATGAGAACAAATCCGCTAATCGAATACGACAACAAAATCTTCTCGGCCATCGCCGCCGCCCGATATTCCGAGGCGCTCTGGATCGCCGACGAGGAAGTGCATCTCGCGTATGAACGTTTCGGAACCGCGAATACCGAAACCGCTAAAGTCCTCAACAATCTCGGCTGGATTCACGACCTGATGGGACATGTAAAAGAAGCGGAAGAAAATTATCTCAAGGCGCTGGAAATCAAGATACTGGATATGGGCGCGCATTCCACCGACCTCATTCCGACGCTTGAAAATCTCGTGACGCTTTACATCAGTCAGAAAGAAAATGAGAAGGCGAAAACTTTTCTGAACAAACTCATCGCCGTCGTCGAAACGCTGAACGATCCTTACAAAATGCGGAAAAGCGTTTATCTATGCAATCTCGCCGAGATCGAAGAATCCGAAGGCGTATTCAACCGCGCGGAATGGTATTATCAGCAGGCGATCGGTTTTCAGGAGGCAAATTATTCATGCGATCACCCAAATATCGGCCGGACGTTCGGCAAACTCGGTGCGTTGTTCCAGAAATCAGACGATTTTCAAAAATCGGAGTTCTATTACTCGCGCGCTCTCCGGATTCTTAAAAAGCATCTTCCACCGAGCCATCCCGATGTTCAATTCACGCTTCAGGGTTTGAAGGAAATTTACGCCGCTTACGGAATTAAAAAGCGGGTTGGCTAATCTTTTGAAATCATCCATGAAAATCGGTATCTGTCAATTCGCGCCTGTTTTTGGTGAAATCGAACAAAATCTCACTTTAATCGAGCGGATGATTTCCTCTGAATCTGGCGTCGATCTGTGGATCCTTCCTGAACTTTGCACGACCGGTTACCTTTTTGTATCCGCCGATGAGGCCTCCTCGCTTGCCGAAGAATTCCCGGCAGGCCGAACAGCTCGTCGCATCATCAAATTATCCGCCGATCTCAACACGTCGATCGTTTTGGGCGTAGCCGAGAAACTCGGTACGAAGACATACAACTCGGCTGTCGTTTTCACCAAGGGCGACTTCATCGGCGACTATCGGAAAATCCATTTGTTCTTCGATGAAAAACGTTGGTTTTCACCGGGATTTGAAGTGCCGAAAATCTTTCAGATCGGCGATGTTAAAATCGGCGTCATGATCTGTTTCGACTGGATTTTTCCGGAAACGGCGCGGACACTGGCGCTCGACGGCGCACAGATCATCGCTCATCCCGCAAATCTCGTCCTTCCTTATTGTCAGGATGCAATGGTCACGCGAAGTCTTGAAAACGGCATTTTCACCGCCACGGTCAACCGCATTGGCACCGAAAGTCGTCCGACCAAAACATTGACTTTTACAGGTAAAAGCCAGATTGTCGATCCGCTCGGCAAACGATTGGCAATCCTCCCGTCCGATTCGCCAAAAGTCGCTGTCGTCGAAATCGATCCCGGCAAGGCGCTCGATAAAAATTTCAATCCGATGAATCATTTATTCAACAATAGAAAACCGGAATTATACCGGCTCTGATCGAAAGAAACAAAACGTAAAATTTGAAAGGAATTTTATGAACAAAACCAAGTGGCTGAAAATCGTTAATCCTTTATTGGCAATTTCCGTCATTCTTCAGGCGATTATGGGTTTCCTGATCGAATATCTTCCATCGGCTTTCGTCGGCGAAGTGCATGAAATCAACGCACCGATCCTCGTTTTGCTGGTAGTCGCGCATATTGTTCTAAACTGGGGTTGGATTCGGGCAAACTGGTGTCCGAAGAAAAAATAATCAATGGAATTGCTGGAAGAACAGCGCCGCCTGAACTGGCTCAGAATATATTCCGATTCCGTCGTGAAAAAACTCGACCACGACGGTTTGACAGAAGACGACGCGTGGGGATTGCTCACGGAAGCGAAACGGAAAATTCTCGAACGGTTTCCGACATGTGAAAATGAATATCAATTACTGTACGAACGCCGGTTTCGGCGCGTGCTGATCCGCCGGGGATTCGCACTTCCGCTCTATAACGACACGGCGATCGGTGTCTGAAAGGAAAATTATGAATCGTGAAAATGCCTGGAATCTTTTGACTGAATACACAAAAACCGACAGCCTGATCAAACACGCGCTTGCCGTTTCCGCCGCGATGCGCGAATACGCGAAGTGGTTTCATCAGGACGAAGATTACTGGGAAATCGTCGGTCTGCTCCATGATTTCGACTATGAAAAATTTCCCGACGCCGAAAATCATCCGTATCGCGGAAATGAAATTCTTGAAAAGGAAGGCTATCCGAAAGAGATGCGCGATGCGATCATGGGACATGCCGCCTACACCGGTGTCAAGCGCGAAACATTGCTGGCAAAAACGCTCTTCGCCGTTGATGAACTGGCCGGATTCGTCATCGCCGTCGCCTTGGTTCGTCCCTCGAAAAGCATTCTCGAAGTCGAGCCGTCTTCCGTCAGGAAGAAACTCAAAACGCCCGCCTTCGCAGCCAAGGTGAACCGCGAAGAAATCCGGCAGGGAATAGCCGAACTCGGCGTCGATGAAACGGAACATATTCAACGTGTGATCGATGCCTTGAAAAGTATCGCTCCCAAACTCGGTTTGGCCGGTCAGTAGTCGCCCATTCCGGTCGGGAACCTACACATTTTTACTCACGGCGCCACTTCCGACAGTCAGGAAATTACCTTGTTTATCCATGTCTATTTGCTTACCTTGCGCCTGATTTTTTATAACAGTTGAGTAATGCCGATTAAGAATGATCGTTTGATAGATAACTTCCTTTCTGAAGTTGAAAAACCCGGCCGATATGCAGGCGGGGAATTTGGAACCCGAGTCAAAGATAAATCGAAACCGCTGGCGACAATTGCGCTGGCGTATCCTGATTTATACGATGTCGGCATGTCTTATTATGGATTCCAGATTCTCTATCACATTCTGAACCGCGACGTGCAAATCGCCGCCGAACGCGTCTATACGCCGTGGCCTGATTTCGAGGAAATACTGCGAGCGCATTCCATTCCACTCTTCGCTCTGGAATCGCGCATGCCGCTTAAAAATTTCGATGTCGTCGGATTTACGCTTCCTTACGAACTGACCGCCACCAACATCCTGAACATGCTCGATCTCGCCGGGATTCCGGTTTACGCAAAAGATAGAAGTGATGGAGATCCAATTATTATCGGCGGCGGAAGCGGCACATATAATCCGGAACCGCTGGCGCCGTTTTTCGACTGCTTTGTCGTCGGCGATGGTGAGGAAATCGTCATCCCGTTGGTCAAGGAAGTCGCCACTCTGAAAAGGCAAGGAACGCCGCGAGATGAAATTCTTCTCCAATTATCCGCGCGATTTTCCGGACTTTACATTCCGAGCCTCTATGATGTCGATCAGCCAACCGGAAAAGTCATTCCGAAGATCTCCACCGCTCCGCAAATCATCCGCGCACTACGCGTTCGGGAACTGACGAACGATTTCTACCCCGAATGCCCGGTCATGCCGTTGGTCGAAATCGCGCAGGATCGGTTAGTGGCTGAGTTGATGCGCGGCTGTACGCAAGGTTGCCGGTTTTGTCAGGCCGGCATGTTGAATCGTCCCGTCCGCGAAAGACATCCCGACGGCGTTTTGAATCAGATCGAAAAATCCTTCACCAGAACCGGATACGACGACGTTTCCCTGCTCTCGCTTTCGAGTTCCGATTATTCCGGTCTGGATCGGCTGGCGGAAGGAATCGTCGCACACCGGCTCAATCATCATCATTCTGTTTCTTTTCCCTCACTGAGGTTGGACAGTTTCCGTGAAAACATCGCCGAACTCGCCCGCCAGACGCGAAAATCCGGACTGACATTCGCTCCGGAAGCCGGTTCACAACGCCTGAGAAATGTCATCAACAAGCGCATTACGGAAGAAAAATTGCTGAGTTCTGCCGAGATCGCCGTCAGAAACGGCTGGCGTGTGATCAAACTCTATTTCATGCTGGGATTGCCGACCGAAACCGATGAAGATCTTGCCGCTATCGCCGATCTGACCCGAAAAGTGATTGAGGTCGGAAACGGGCGGTTGAACATCAACGTGACGCTTTCGACTTTCATTCCCAAACCGTTCACGCCATTTCAATGGTCGGCGCAGGATTCCCCGGAAATCATCCAGCGAAAATTGGATTTTATCAAACCACGTCTTTCGGAGATGAGACCGGTAAAAGTGATGGCACGCGATCCGCGATTTTCCCAGATGGAAGGCGTCATCGCACGAGGAGATCGACGGGTAGCAGACGTGATTTATCGGGCGTGGAAAAACGGCGCGAAACTCGACTCATGGAAAGAGTATTTTTCCGCCGAAATCTGGGAATCCGCATTCATCGAATCGAGCATCGAACCGGCCGAATTTACATCGGATCGAAATCCCGACGAACCGCTGGCGTGGGATCATATCGATACGCTGGTTTCCAAAGACTTCCTGATTTCGGAGTTCAACCGTGCGCTGAAGGGCGAAACGACTCCGGATTGCCGGACAGACTGCAACTGTTGCGGCGTCTGCCGACCGCCGGAACTTCAGATGAAACTCTTTGCGCCGGATGCAACGGAATTCAATCAAACAACCTCGCTTTCACCCGATGAAGAACCGATCGTTAATCCGGTCAAATATCGTTTGAAGTACCGGAAATTAGACGTTGTCCGTTTCACTTCACACCTCGATGTTCTGCGCATTTTTCAACAGGCACTAAGACGGGCAAATCTGGATCTGGTTTATACCGAAGGCTTCAACCAGCGGCCTAAAATTTCCGCGGGATTTCCGCTTCCGCTGGGCTGTACTTCGGATGAAGAATTCATGGATGTCACGCTAAAATCCGAAACGATAAATCTGCAATCGAGGCTCAACGCAACACTGCCTGACGGTTTTGAAATCGTATCGGCTGATCGCCTGACTGTCAACGCAAAATCCGCTTTTTCGGACGTCGTCGGGTTTCTCTATGAAATCCGTTTTCCGAACGATGTAAAACCCACTGTCGAAAAAAACGTCCGTGATTTGCTGGAAAAAAAGGAATATATTATCCACCGAGCCGGAGAAAACACGACGACCCAGATTGACATCCGGCAATTTCTCAAAACGATTCAAACAGATGCTGGCTCACTGAGAGCGGAAATCCAAAACATTAACGGAAGAACGATTAAAATCCGTGAACTTCTTCTCGTTTTAGGATTGGAAAACGCTTCCTGCTCCGTAAGCCGCAGAAGAACTTATTTAACAACCAATCATCAATAAATGGATAGATAATGGAAAAAACAATTTTAATGAGCGAAACTTCCAAGGAAGTTCGCATCGCGATCTTAGAGAACGGCGATCTTGTCGAACTCTTTGTCGAAAAACCCGAAAAATCCCGAATGGTCGGGAATATTTACAAAGGCAAAGTCGAAAACGTTATCGAAGGCATTCAAGCTGCCTTTGTCGATATCGGACACGGACTCAATGCCTTTCTTCCCTTCTCCGAAATGAATAACGCCGACTCCGCAGTGACGATGCTGGAAAGCATCAGCCGCGACGAGGAAGAGGATGAAGAAGAAGAGGAATCGCCCAAGCCGAAAGTCGGTAAGAAAAAGTATATAAAAACCAGCGATATCACTATCACTAAAAATCAGGAAATTCTCGTTCAGGTCATCAAGGAACCATTCGCAAAAAAAGGCCCGCGCGTTACGACCGATATTTCGATTCCCGGCAGATTTCTCGTTCTGGTTCCGAACGTCGATTTCACCGGCATATCAAAGAAAATTTTCAACCGGAATGAAAAACGGCGGCTGAGAAACATCGCCCGCGTCATCAAACCACCCAAATTTGGGTTAATCATCCGGACGGTTGCTCAGGATCAGGAAGAAAAAACTTTAAAAGCCGATCTGGATAACCTGTTGAAGAAATGGCGCCTGTTGGAAGAAACCGCCAAGCGCGAACCTGCTCCCGTCTGCGTGTACGCCGACATGGAAATCGCGTCGTCGGTCATTCGCGACCTGCTTACGATGGATGTCGACAAAATTTTAGTCGATACAAAAAACTTGTACAAACAGCTGCAATCCTACATCAAATCCGTTTCTCCGGAATTCGTCAAGAAACTTGAGCATTATCAGGGACGCAATCCGCTCTTCGAACAATACAACGTCGAAAGCGAATTCACGAAATCGCTCAATAAAAAAGTTTGGCTGAAAAGTGGCGGTTTCATCGTGATCGAGCATACCGAAGCAATGACGACGATCGATGTTAATAGCGGCAAATATATCGGGAAAAAAGACCACGAGAACAACTCGTTCAAGATCAATATGCAGGCAGCTAAAGAAATCGCCCGGCAACTTCGCCTTCGCGACATCGGCGGCCTGATCGTCATCGACTTCATCGATATGGAAGAAGAAGAGAATAAGAAAAAGATATTTCTGGAACTTCGACGCGAACTTCAACGCGACCGCGCGAAGGTTTCTTTGACCAACATTTCCGACTTCGGACTTTTAGAGATGACCCGTCAGCGGACACGCGTCAATCTCCTATATACGGTCAGTGAAGAGTGCCCGCTGTGTCACGGCTCCGGACGTGTGACGTCCAAAGAATCCGTCGTAACGAAAATCGAAGGCTGGTTCCGGCGCTTCAAGGTCAAATCTAAAGATAAACGACTGCAACTTCATGTCCATCCCGATATGGCGAAGTATCTTCGCGAATCAACCAATAAAGTGCTGAGGAAAATCCAGTGGCGGAATTTCATCATCATCAAATTAGTTGAAGACCCAACCGTCAACATCGACGACTTCCACGTTTTTCTGACCAAGACGGGAAAAGACGTTACCGACGAATATTAACTTGCCTTGTTTAAAGGAATTCCCTAAATTTGCCCGCCTTTTTGATAAGGAAACTAAGAGAGAAATATGAGAACAAATTATTACGCTATTGCAGAAATTTCCGGTGATCAGGTCATCCTCGAACCCGGGAAAAAATTATCGGTACCGAAACTCGAGTTAGAGATTGGTGCGACGTTCGTTGCCAACAAAATTCTGTACCTGCGCAAAGGCGATGACATTCAGATCGGAATGCCTTTCGTCAAAGACGCAGAAATCGAGACGACGGTTCTGGAACAGAAAAGACTTCCGAAAGTGATCGTCTTCAAGAAAAAACGCAGAAAAGGTTATAAGGTCAAAAACGGACATCGTCAACCTTACACCGTTCTTCAGGTCTCCAAATTCGCAGGTCAACCGGTAGACACAAATCCGGTTGCGGAAACCACAAACGAACAACCTACTGAAAATCAGGAGAAATAGTCATGGCACATAAAAAAGGTGTTGGAAGTTCCAGAAACGGTCGTGACAGCAATTCTCAACGGCTTGGCGTCAAGAGATTCGGCGGCGAATTCGTCACGGCAGGAACGATCATTCTTCGCCAGCGCGGCAGCAAAATCTATCCCGGCGACAATGTCGGAATCGGTAGCGATGACACGCTTTTTGCCCTGAAAGACGGACATGTCAAATTCGAGCAAAAAAGTCGCGTGAAAAAGACCGTCAGCATTCTTTTAGACTAATCGTATCCCGCAATTTCGGAAAGGATTTGACCCACTTATCCTTTAAAGTTGCGGGATTACTGTTTTCATTTTAGGGAGGCGATGATGGAAAACAACTCACCGGAATCTTTTCAGGAAACCCGAAAATATCTCAATGAAATCGTTTTGAAATACGCGGATAAATCCACCAAACGATTCTTCAGTTTAGATACTCACGTTTATCAGGACGGCGCTCTGCCCATAAAAACGAAAGAACTACTCGGTCTTGTCGCCTCGCTCGTTCTCCGTTGTGACGACTGTATCAAATATCATCTGTCACAATGTAAAGATGCCGGCGTTTCCGACGCCGAACTTGCTGAAGCAATTTCCGTCAGCCTGATCGTCGGCGGCTCGATCACGATTCCGCATATCCGGCGCGCCTTTGAATTCTGGGACGCGTTGAAATAACCGCGACTATTTATAAAAAAGATATTTTTCTGTCATCGCGCGGAATTTTTCATTTTCCGTCTTCCATTTTGCAATCAATTCAATAACCGGCTTGCCGCTGTCGATGGCGAGTTTAAGTTCGTCATTTCCGTAAAGTCGGTCGATGCTTCCGCGCCATTTAAAATCATTCGGATACATTTTTTTCGTCTTTTCGATAATCAGTAACATTGTCGATATCGGCTTGAACAGATCGCGGTCGGAAATGATGAGCATAACACCGTTGCAGAGCTGATTTTCATATTTCGGTTTCGCGGCAACGTTCGGTATGCTGACCGGCGTGAAAGTGATCGGTTCGAAACGAACACCTTGGCAGTTCAGTGCATTCAACGAATCGGCGTAGGTTTTAGCATCGATATACGGCGCTCCGAATTTTAAAAACGGTGAATCCGTTCCGCGACCTTCAGACAGATTCGTTCCTTCCACCAGACAAAATCCCGGATAGGCGATTGCCGTTGACAGAAACGGCATATTCGGAGACGGAGCAATCCACGGTAAATCCGTCTGATCGTACCACAAATTTCGCGTCCAGTCTTTCATCTTGATGACTCTCAGATCGGCTTTCACGCCATTTTCAAGATATGATTCACCGTTGATAAATTTGGCAAATTCGCCGATCGTCAATCCGTAACGGATCGGCGTTGGATGCGGCCCGACGAATGACTTGAACTTTGGATCGAGCATCGGTCCTTCGATCCGGTCGCCGCGAATTGGGTCGGGCCTGTCCAGAACATAAAACGGAATGCTGTCTTCCGCGGCGGCTTCCATGCATCTCGTCATCGTCGTGATGAAAGTATAAAAACGAACGCCGACATCCTGAATGTCATAAACCAAAACATCGACGTTTTTCAGCATTTCTTTCGTCGGTTTATTGATTTCACCGTACAGGCTGAAAATATTCGCACCGGTCAGAGAATCGATTTCATTGCAAACATCTCCACCATCCGCCGCCAGCCCGCGAAATCCATGTTCGGGTCCGAATATCGCAGAGACCGTGCAAACGCCGCTGTGATAAAAGAGATCGACGATATGATTTCCATTCCTATCCCGCGCCGTATGATTGCAGATAATCCCGACCTTTTTTCCTCTGAACATCTCGAAGTTAGATTCAACGGCAACATCCAGTCCCGTTCTAACGGAATAAGTTTGACCGAAAGCCGGAATGGAAATCCAGCCGAATCCGGACAAAACGAACCACAAGATCAATGCGGATCGGTTTGGGATCGATTTCATATATTTTCTCCTCAATTCAACTGTCCTGAAATGAAAATATTTCCGAACCGCCAGCTGGTTTTCCGGAAATATTTTCTAAGAAACGGATTGTGTGGTTCCGTAAACGGCGATATTGTTATTCAGCGGAAATAGCTTCTACCGGGCAAACTTCTACACAGGACGCGCAATCGGTGCATTTTTCGGCATCGATGACGTATTTATTATCACCTTCACTGATCGCTTCAACCGGACATTCGCTTGCGCAAGCGCCGCAGCTGATGCATTCGTCTGAAATCTTATGTGCCATGATTTTTCTCCTTTATGATTAAACAATAATTCTTCCAAAAATCAGCCGGAATTTAATCAATCCTTTTCCTCAAGACAACATGCCGGATGGAACGTTTTCCCTTTTTTCCACGATTTTCTTACATTACGGACGCTTTTGGAATTTGACATTCAATTCGAACAAGATGAATTTAACCGACCGATAGAAAGAGCAGGTTTGCATGAACTCCGATTTGACTCAGGAAAAATTACTCCCCGATCCATCACCTTTTTTTCGCTGGATTGTACTGACCTTCATCAGCCTCGCGATGTTTGGAAATTATTATATCTACGATAGTATCAGTCCGCTGGCCGACCTGCTCAAAGCGCAACTCGGATTTTCGGACAGTAATATCGGAACGCTGAACGCGATTTACAGCATTCCAAACATTTTCATGGTGCTGATCGGCGGCTTCATCATCGACCGGATCGGCACGAAAAAATCCGCTCTAATGTTCTCGACGCTCGTATTCCTCGGCGGATTGATCACGACGCTGAAAGGCGACATCATTGTCATGGCAACCGGCAGATTGATCTTCGGGCTCGGCGCAGAATCTATGATCGTTGCCATCACAACCGTCATCGCCAGATGGTTCAAAGGCAAAGAACTGTCATTTGCATTCGGATTGAACCTGACGATCGCGCGGCTCGGCTCGTTTCTCGCCTTGAATTCACCGACTTGGGGAAGAAATTTCTATACCAATTGGCACTCGCCGTTAGTCATTTCGGTATTCGCCGGCGCGACTTCCGTGATCTGTTTGGGGATCTATTATTTCATCGACCGTTATGCCGAACGGAACTACGCGCTGAACAAGGAAGGTTCCACCGATAAAGTCGTCTTCAAAGACATTTTCAACTTCGGGAAATCGTTCTGGCTGATCACGCTTCTCTGCGTCACATTCTATTCCGCCATGTTTCCATTTCAGACGTTCGCAGTTAAATTTTTCCAGGAAGTTCACGGCACGACGCGAGAAGTCGGCGGTTTTCTTTCCAGCATGCTGACATTCGCCGCGATGATCTTCACGCCGCTGTTCGGACTTCTCGCCGACAAGATCGGCAAACGTTCGCTATTGATGATGATCGGCTCGTTGGCGATCATTCCCGTCTATCTCTGCATGGGCTATAAAGTTGACATCGCCGGTTTTCTCGGACTGAGCGAGACGGTCGCCGTCAATGTCGGCTTTCTAAAAATCCATTACCTCATTCCGACGAACCTGTTGATCCCGATGTCGGTCATGGGTTTCGCCTTCTCGCTAATTCCAGCTGTGATGTGGCCGTCCGTCGCACTTTTTGTCGATTCGCATAAACTCGGCACTGCGTATGGTCTGATGACGATGATCCAGAACATCGGGTTGGCGGGATTTAACCTGCTCGTCGGTTGGGCGAACGATTATTCACTCGCGAGCGTCACGAATCCCGGTGGCTATAAACTCGGCATGTGGATTTTCAGCACGTTAGGATTCTTCGGGTGCTTCTTCGCACTTCTCCTTCAGAGACAGGAAAGAAAATTAAGTTGGGGACAAGCACATAAAGCCTGAAAGCATCGATGAAACAATTGACCATTTCTCCTGAAAACCGTTCAATCTATATTCCGGCGCTGATCGTCATCACGGCTTATGTCGCCGCGCAGATGCTGTCCGACATTTCCAGTCTTCGCATTATTCTTTTTTTCGGATTGTCGATGGATGCCGGAACGTTCATCTATCCGATCACCTTCACGCTTCGCGATCTGGTTCACAAACTGATGGGCATCAAAGCCGCGCGGATTCTCATCCTCGCCTGTGCGGTCATCAACCTGTTCATGGCGCTTTTTTTCTGGTTCGTATCGATTTTACCCGCCGATCCATCCGTCGGCACGCAATCGGAATTTGCCAAAGTGCTGTCGCCGGTCTGGAGGATCGTACTGGCTTCGATCTTCGCCGAAGTAATCTCCGAACTGATCGACACGGAAGTCTATCGGCTCTGGATGGAAAAAGTGACGACCAGAAAGCAGTGGTCGCGCGTACTTGCCAGCAACGGCGTCAGCATTCCGATCGATTCCATCCTGTTCGCTTTCATCGCCTTTGCGGGACAAATGCCGCTGGCTGTCGTCTGGAGCATCGTCCTGTCCAACGTCATCGTCAAATTCGCCACGACGTTCGTCAGCCTGCCGCTGATCTATGCGGTGCCGGAGAGGGTAGATTAGGTTGGATTGGGTAGATTGGGTTGATTGGGTTGATTTTGTTATTGGGATGCTGGTCGTTGGATATTGTTTGAAAAAGAAACCTTCTGAAGGTTGGCCAAATCTATCATTTTGATAGTTGATATTCGTCGAATTCATTCGTAGGTTTGACCATGATTGTGACAGGTGAAGGAAAAATGGCAAACGGTTTGAAAGCCAAAACCGCAACGTTCACGATCTTTCTTATCCTCGCCACAGTTCTCGCCATGTCCTGCCGCGAATGTCCGACCGAACAACCGGACTACGATATTTACTTATCTGCAGAAGATGTCTTCTCGACTTCGGTGGTTCTGAGCGTCACCCTGCCGGATTCCGGGGATGTCAGCGCCTTTGCGCTCGACCGGGACGATTCAACCGTAGCGACTTATACCTGTCAGGACGATGACACCCTGATCATTAATGAAGGCCTGACGCCTGATACCGACTACATCTACCGTGTCCGCTTCCTGAAGGACGGCAAGACCAAATCCGAATCCGATCCGGTCTCAGTGCATACCATGGACACTACAAGTCATGATTTCATCTGGGAGATCGACACGCTGGGTAACTATGGCAGTTACCTGAAGGATGCCTGGATCGTGGATGAGAACAACATCTGGGTCGTGGGAAATATCGAAACTGACAGCGGAGAATACAACGCCGCCCGGTGGAACGGAATAGAATGGGAATTGATGGGAATATACAGCAACACTCTTGACCTGTACAGTATCTGGTACTTCTCCGAAAATGATATCTGGGTAACTGATTATTGTTCCCCAATTCACTGGGATGGTACTACTTGGACTCTATATCATCTTCAAAATATGGGATTGGATGTTTGCTCTGGATTTGGTATCTGGGGTACATCTTCATCGAATATGTATTTTGTCGGTCTCAACGGTTCCATTGTCCACTACGACGGCTCGACCTTTACGAAGATGGAGAGTAATACGAACATTAAACTGCTTAATATTCACGGTACTGAAGACGGTGAATATGTCTTTATTGTCGGTTGGGATGATTCCGGAAAAAGTATTGCACTCCAATTGCATGAAGGAAAAGTGAAAACTCTATATGCCGCAGAACATTTTGTACCCGATAGCAATTATGGTATGGTGCAATCCGTTGCGGTCATTGATAATGCTGCCTACTTTGGTACTCGTGCAGGATTATGGAAATATAAATACTTGACCGAAAAATCATATCTGTTCGAAACAACTCCCGATGGGTTTGAATATTTAAGCATTAGAGATTCCAGAGCAAACAGTGTAAATGACATTATGTTTATGGATTTATGGTTTACGACATTTCATTTTAATGGTGATACCTGGTATGAAGATCGTTCAGTTCTGGATATTTATGGTGAGTGGAACATCTATGCTCATGGTGGAGATTTCAAAGATGATCTGGTTGTACTCGTAGGATATTGCAATGGCGGCAGCCATGCTATAGTTGGAAGAGGGCATCGAAACTAACCAGTAAAGAAACCTTCTGAAGGTCTTTCACAAAACTCAAACCTGGATTACTCACTTCAAATAACCTTCAAAAGGTTGGACTTTCCGAAAATGACCAATGACAAACTAATCTAACTAATCCAACCTTTCATCATTTTCTTTCCCGATAATTTTCTACCGGTAAATATTTGGTTTATCTTGCAGGGTAGTATAAATTTAGCGGTTGTTTTTTGAGTTTACGTGAAGAGAAATTACGATAGGAAATTGACGATAAAGGAATCGAATGAGAACGACAAGGCGATTCCCATTATTACCTGACACATCCATGACCGGCGTAAGCAGACCGCCGATTTTCGACTTTTCAGTTTACTTGAATCGCCCGGAAAATCGTTATCTTTACGACCGAAAGAGGAGACCATTTGATGGATATAAAACTTGACAATCTGATCGATAAGATCAAAAAAGAAGGCATCGACGAAGCGAAAAAGTCGGCGGAAACGATTTTATCCGATACTCAGAAATCCGCCGCCACGCTCATCGCCGACGCTAAACTGAAAGCCGAACAGATCGTTCGCACCGCCGAGGTCGAGGCTGAAAAGACCAAAACCAACACGACCGCCGCGCTGAAACAATCTGCCCGCGACACGATTCTTGTAACGAAAGAGAATCTGACCAAACTGTTCGACCGCGTTTTCAGGAAGACGATTTCCGATGCGATGACGCCGGAATTTCTCGCCGGACTCATCCGCGAAGTCGTCAAACAGACATCCGGCGAATCGAAACCGGAATTCATCGTCTCGCCGAAAGACATCGACCGGCTGACCGGTCTTCTGGTACAATCGACGGTAGAAAGTCTGAAAGAACCTGTCGTTCTGAAAGTCGAAAAAGGCATTTCGGGCGGTTTTCGCATCGGCAAAAAAGGCTCCGATGTTTACTACGACCTCAGCGACGAAAGCATCGCGAATTTTCTCATGGAATTTCTGAATCCTTCCGTTCGCGAGATTTTTAAATAGCGATAATGGACAAGCACTATTATTTAGTCTCGCAACTTCCTTATCTTTTCTTCGACCGACCGGCGTTGATCGACAGCGCGCGGTTTCTCGCAGAAGCGGAAAAATGGCTCGCGCCGTCTGAATTGGCGTTGTTGAAAAAGATCGACGTTTCATCGACAACGGTTCAGAAGGGCGATCTGCCGGTTGTCCGCGCTTTCAAGGAATTTGAAGGAAATCTCCGGCGCGAACTCGGCGAATGGCGGAAAGCACAGAAAGCGCATCAGGATTACAAACTGTCGCTTTTCCCGCTTTCACTGATTAAAGACGGCAATCCGCTGACGGCGGAAAAGAATCTCATGCTTTTGCAGTGGCAGGCGATCGACGAGATGGAAAAAGACCATCATTTCGACACGCAAATACTCGTTTTATTTTATCTCAAACTCCAGTTGCTCGAACGGTTAGCGATTTTCAACAAAGAGCAGGGTTTGAAAAAGTTCAAACTATACACCGAAATGGAAATATGAACAAAAAGACTGGAAAAATTATCGGCGTCAACGGCAACATGATTACGGTTGTTTTTGACGGCAATATCATTCAAAATGAAGTCGGCTACGCGATCACCGGCGAAGAGCGGCTGAAGTCCGAGGTCATCAAGATTCAGGGCAACAACGCTTTCATGCAGGTGTTTGAAAGCACCAAAGGACTGAAAGTCGGCGACATCGTGGATTTCACCGGCGAAATGCTTTCCGTCCAGCTCGGTCCCGGCATTCTCGGAATGGTTTACGACGGATTGCAGAATCCGCTTCACGAACTCGCCGCGCAATTCGGCTATTTTCTGAAACGCGGCGCCATTCTCGGCGCGCTGGATGCGACGAAGAAATGGAATTTCACGCCGACGGCCAAGATCGGCGACATCGTCCGCGCCGGTTCCGAACTCGGTTATGTTCCTGAGGGCATTTTCAAACACCGGATTTTCGTACCGTTCGGGTTTCGTGGCGACTACTCGGTCAAATCGGTAATGCCGAAAGGCGATTACACGGTTGAAGAAACAATTGCCGTCGTCATCGATGATAAAGGCGGCGAACAGACACTGAAAATGCACTTCGACTGGCCGGTCAAACTCCCGATCACGAATTACCGCGAAAAATATGTGCCGAAAGAACCGTTGGTCACACAAACCCGCATCATCGACACGTTCTTCCCGGTCGCTAAAGGCGGAACTTACTGCATTCCTGGACCATTCGGCGCGGGCAAAACGGTTCTTCAGCAGGTAACGAGCCGCTTTGCGGAAACCGACATCGTCATCATCGCGGCTTGCGGCGAACGTGCCGGCGAAGTCGTTGAAACCTTGCGTGAATTCCCGGAGATCACTGATCCTCGTACGGGTAAATCGCTGATGGAACGCACGATCATTATCTGCAACACGAGTTCCATGCCGGTTGCGGCGCGCGAAGCCTCGGTTTACACGGCAGCGACACTGGGCGAATATTACAGGCAAATGGGTTTGAACGTGCTTCTGCTCGCCGATTCGACATCGCGTTGGGCGCAGGCAATGCGCGAACTTTCCGGCCGTCTCGAGGAAATCCCCGGTGAAGAGGCGTTCCCGGCGTACCTCGAATCGCGGATCGCGCAATTCTACGAACGCGCCGGACTCGTTGAACTTTACGACGGCGGAATGGGCAGCCTGACGATCGGCGGAACGGTCAGTCCCGCAGGTGGAAATTTTGAAGAACCGGTGACGCAATCGACGTTGAAAGTCGTCGGCGCATTTCACGGACTTACGCGGGATCGTTCGAATGCCAGGCGTTTTCCGGCGATCCATCCGCTGGATAGCTGGTCGAAATATGAAAGCCTGATCCCGAAGAATCTGATCGATGACGCACGGCAGACGCTTTTCAATGGAAACGAAGTTCACCAGATGATGCTCGTCGTCGGCGAAGAAGGCACCTCGGTTGATGATTTCATCGTCTATCTGAAATCGGAATTTCTCGATGGCGTTTACCTTCAGCAGAATTCTTTCGATTCCGTTGATGGCGCCACATCTCCCGAACGGCAGAAGAAAGTCTTCGGAAAAGTTCACGACGTGTTAATGAAGCATTTTACATTGAAGGATAAAAACGAGGCGCGTGACTTTTTCAACACGCTCCGACAGAAATTCATCGACTGGAACTATATCGACATGAAAGACGACGAGTTCGGCGAACAGGAACAGACAATAACCAAATTGATTGAGGAAAACTCAGGCGATGCAAAAGGTTTATAATAAAATTCTCAGCGTGACCGGCAACGTTATTACGGTCAAAGCAAGCGATGTCGCATACGATGAGTTAGCGGAAATTACGACCAGCCGGGGCAAATCGCTCGCGCAGGTCATCAAACTCGACGAAGACATCGTTTCGCTTCAGGTATTCGCGGGCAGTCAGGGCATTGCCACGAACGACGAATTGCGCTTTCTCGGCAATCCGATGCGAGTGACTTTTTCGGACAACATGCTCGGCAGGATATTCAACGGGAGCGGCGTCCCGCGCGATAAAGGACCACAATTGACCGAAAACATGATTCAGGTCGCCGGTCCGTCGGTCAATCCGGCAAAACGCATCATCCCGCGGAACATGATCCGCACGAACATCCCGATGATCGACGTGTTCAACTCGCTCGTCGTGTCGCAGAAACTGCCGATATTCTCGGTTTCAGGCGAACCGTACAACGAACTGCTGGCGCGTATCGCGCTTCAGGCGGAAGTCGATATGATCATTCTCGGCGGCATCGGGCTGAAGTACGACCAATATATGTATTTCAGGAACACGCTGGAAGAAGGCGGCGCACTGAGCCGCTCCATTTTCTTCGTTCACACGGCATCCGATCCGATCGTCGAAGGGCTGATGGTTCCCGATCTTTGCCTCGCCGTGGCTGAAAAATTCGCACTCAAAGGCAAGAACGTTCTCGTCCTGTTGACGGATATGACGAATTTCGCCGATTCGCTGAAGGAAATCGCCATCACCATGGAACAGGTTCCGTCGAACCGCGGTTATCCCGGCGATTTATACAGCCAGCTCGCCGCACGTTATGAAAAAGCGGTCGATTTCGACGACGCCGGTTCGGTTACAATTCTCGCTGTCACAACGATGCCGGGCGACGACGTCACACACCCGGTTCCGGACAACACCGGCTACATTACCGAAGGACAATTCTACCTGCGCAACGGACGCATCGAGCCATTCGGTTCGCTCAGCCGTTTGAAACAGCAGGTGAATAAAGATACGCGCGAAGATCACCGTGCCATCATGGACGGTATGATCCAGCTGTACGCACAATTCAAGGAAACCGAGGAAAAACACGCGATGGGTTTCCGCATGAACGAATGGGACAACAAACTCCTGAAATACGGACAGATGTTCGAATCTCAGATGATGGATTTGTCCGTCAATATTTCGCTCGAAGATGCGCTTGATCTCGGCTGGAAGATCCTTGCCGACTGTTTCAAACCGGAAGAGACTGCTTTGAAGTCCGAACTCACAAAGAAATTTTGGCCGAAGGAAATTGACTGATGCCCAAGATTCGTCTGACAAAGAACGAATTGAAAACCCAGAAAGAGGCGCTGAAACGCTACCGGCGCTATTTACCGACACTGGTACTCAAGAAAACGCAGTTGATCCAGGAGATCAAGAGCATCACCCGTACCATTGACACGGTCGAAGCGGAAATCACCGCCGCGGAAAAAATCACATCGGAATGGGCAGATGTCTTTGCCGAATCCGTCGATCTGACGAGTTGGCTCCGCGTTCAGGAAATCAAGACGGGAGTCGGCAATATCGCTGGTATCGACATCCGGCTGTTTCAGAATGTCATTTTCGAAGAATTGCCGTATGATTTTTTCACGACACCTTTGTGGGTCGATTCGGCGTTAAGCATCGTCAAAGAACAGATCGCTCGGAAAATCCGGATCAAAATCCTCAACGAGCAGATCGAGACACTGAAGAACGAACTCCGTATCACCGTTCAGCGCATCAATTTGTTTGAAAAAGTTAAAATCCCCGAAGCGAAAGAAAACATCCGCGTGATCCAGATATTCCTCGGCGATGCGCAGACGGCGGAAGTTGTCCGCGGTAAGATCGCCAAATCTAAAATTCAGAAGAAAAGGGAGGCGTCAGCCGCATGATCGTTCCGATGAAAAAAGTGGTTGTTTTCGTTACTAGTTCAGCACGGGACGCAGCCCTGAAGCAGTTATGCAAATTGGGGGTGGTACACATCCAGCACTTCAAACCGCCAATGTCGGACGATATCTCAAAGATAGAGAATTCTTTGAGTGCTGTGGAAAAAAGCCTGGGTATCATTAAAGGGTATAATAAGCCTCACACGGCAGAAATAAAAGAACCTGAAAAATGCCAAAAGTTGGTATTTGATGTTTTGGCCTTAGACGCTGAAAAGCAGCAGATAAAGTCTCAGATCGAGGAAAAGAGAACTCTCTTGAACTGGTATGATCGCTGGGGAATAATCTCCTTTAAAGATGTCGCTGAATTGCAGGAAAATGGGATATATCTGCGCCTGTATGAAATTGATCGCAGTGTATTGAAAAACATACCCGAAGGAGCTTGTGTAGAGATTTTAAAAGAGGATAAAAATCAGCTCAAGATAGCCTTTATCACCGAATCAAAGGGTGTCCGGCTGGATATCAAAGAGGAACAGATTCCACGGGAAGATTTTAATACAGTCACGGTGGAGGAGCAGGAAAAAACTTCCAGATTGGTAGAAATTGACCAACTTCTGCACCAGTTGGCTGAATCATATAGTATGATACAGAGTTATCAGCAGGAACTTGAAAAACACCTTGAATTTGCCCGGGTCAGGTCGGGGATGCAAGATGCAGAGGAAATAACCTATCTGCAAGGATACTGTCCTGCTGAGGATGTCGAAAAACTAATGCAATCTGCAACCGCAGAGGGTTGGGGCATTATGAGTGATGAGCCCGATGCAACCGACAATCCGCCGACTTTACTGAAAATGAATAAAGTGACTCGGCTGATCAAACCGGTGTTTGACTTTCTCGGGACGGTTCCCGGCTATCGGGAATATGACATCAGCCAGTACTTTCTGGTTTTCTTTGCGCTGTTCGTAGCGATGATCATTGGTGATGCCGGCTATGGTACGACCTTTTTGCTGATCACTATTTTTGCCCATTATAAATCATCCCAAAAAGGAACACCTTTACCGGTATTTTTAAAGTTAATGTACCTGCTCAGTCTGTGCACGATTGGCTGGGGTACCATCACCGGGAACTGGTTCGGGGCCGTGCAGATTGCCGGGCTGCCGCTTTTCAAGGCATTGACCATTCCGCAGCTGGCTAATTTTCCGGAGTTATTTCCGGATCTGACAGTCAATCCCCAGCAGAAGGTTATGTTAGTCTGTTTTGTTGTTGCGGTTGTTCAACTGGGTTTAGCCAATATTATGAATTTCATCAATAATCTGCCGCATCTGAAGGCCATGGGTAATCTGGGTTGGTTTGGAGTAACGGCGGGTGTTTTTCTGGTCGTTTTAAAATTGGTATTGGGATTTCCGTTACCCTCCTTCACCGTGTCGCTGATTGTTTGCAGTGTATTGGCAGTAATTGTGTTTATGAAGCAGGAGAAAGGGATTAGTTTCTTGAAGGGAGTCGCACTGGGATTGGGAGATGCCTTTACGACTTTCCTTAATGTGATCAGTTCGTTTTCGAATATTATCTCCTATATTCGACTTTTCGCCGTTGGCATGGCTGGTGTGGCAATTGCCACAAGTTTTAACCAGATTGCCATACCCATGCTCAAAGGTTTTGCATTTCCAGCCGGCATTCTGGTATTGATAGTCGGCCATGGACTTAATATCGTTATGAGCATCCTTTCAGTAGTTGTACACGGTATCCGTTTGAATATACTGGAATTTTCTGGTCAATTAGGAATGGAATGGACAGGCTATAATTATGAACCATTCAAAGAAAAAAATACAAAATAAAACAGAAAGGGAAATAAAATGAATATTGGAATGATCGGACCTGCTGCCGCTTTGGGATTATCAGCCCTCGGCTCAGTTCTGGGATGCGGAGCCGCCGCCCAGGCCTCAATAGGAGGCTGGAAAAAATGTTTCGCCAGCAACAAACCTGCACCCTTTATGCTGGTAGCATTCTCCGGCGCGCCATTAACCCAGACAATCTATGGATTCCTGTTAATGCTTTTTATAAACGGCAGCGATAAAGACCCTCTGACTCTTCTGTGCGCTGGCGTTTTTGGTGGAATGGCAATAGGATTGTCGGCTGTTTTTCAGGGCAAAGTTGCTGCTCGCGCAGCCGACGCATTAGCGGAAACTGGTAAGGGAACAGCGAATTATTTCATGGTAATCGGCATCGTGGAAACCATTGCCGTGTTCGTGTTGGTCTTCCTATTGTTGATGCTTTAATCTGCCCCTTTAATAAACCGGTGGACAACTGTGCAATTGGGCGGTTGTTTTATCTTAAATATTGTAAACACCCTGAGGTTCAAAAAATCTCGGGGTGTTTAATATCTATTCAGACCGACCCACTTCTATCTATCCAAAAAGCTGTCCCGCAAATACGGGGCGGCTTTTACTTTTAATTCCATGAATAAGTCGGAGATGTTTTTTATATTTGAACTGGCTAGTTTAAATGGAGAAATGACATGACGAATCTGATATTTTTTGGCGCAACAGGAACCGTCACTGGCTCGAGATATTTGCTCGAATCGGACGGAAAACGATTCCTGATCGACTGCGGTCTTTTTCAAGGCTTGAAAGAACTCCGTCAAAGAAACTGGGATTCATTCCCAATTCCGCCGGAAAGTATTGAAGCCGTTCTGTTGACTCACGCGCATATCGATCATAGCGGATATTTACCGCGTTTGGTTCAAAACGGATTTACCGGAAAAATTTACGCGTCCACTGCAACGACCGATTTATGCGGGATCATGTTGCCGGATTCGGCTCATCTGCAGGAAGAAGACGCCAGATATGCCAACACCAAACATTTCACCAAACACAGTCCGGCCTTGCCGCTTTACACGGTCGAAGACGCAAAGAATACTATTGAACTGTTTTCGCCAGTTCCTTACGGAAAGACCATCAACTTAACACCCAATATTACCATGACGTTCCGGGATGCGGGACACATTCTTGGTTCGGCATTCATTGACCTTCGGATCAATAACAACGGAACGCAATTCCGGCTTCTGTTTTCCGGCGATCTGGGACGCCCGGCACGTCCGATTCTCCGCGACCCACATACGGTTTTCGGAACGGATTATTTGGTCGTCGAATCGACTTACGGTAATCATCTGCACGGAACGGAAAATACGGACAAAGAACTCACCCGCGTTATCTTGGAAAGTATCGATCGCGGCGGCGTACTCATAATTCCGGCGTTTGCAGTCGGAAGAACGCAGGAACTTCTTTATTCAATCCGCGAATTGGAAGAACAAAATGCCATCCCAAAATTGCCGATCTACGTCGATAGCCCAATGGCGATCAGTACGATGAAAATCTTCGAGAAAAACAAAGGCGACCACGATCTTGAATCCAAAGCCAAAGAAATTTCCGGTGTCGATATTTTAAAAACCGACAAACTGCAATTCGTTCAAACCAAAGAAGGCTCACAGGCGCTGAACAATATTAAAAAACAGGCGATCATCATTTCAGCGAGCGGGATGGTCACGGGCGGACGAATTCTTCATCACCTGTTTCATCGTCTGCCAAATCCGAAAAATACAGTTCTGTTCATCGGGTATCAGGCGGAAGGCACTCGCGGCAGAACCATTCTCGAAGGATCGGAAAGCGTGAAAATTCACGGGCAGTATATTCCGATCAAAGCCAAGATCGATCACATCAGCGGCTTTTCCGCACACGCCGATTATAACGAGACACTTGCATGGTTGTCCAGCTTCAACCAGCCGCCGAAGCAGGTTTTTATCGTTCACGGCGAACCGGAAGAGTCGCGCGGTCTCGCTGAAAGGATCGTTGCACAATTCGGCTGGAATGTCGTCATTCCGGAATACGGAAATAGATTCGAACTGACTTAAGGAAAATACAATGGACTTATTCGGAAACGAAGAACCAAACGCCCTTCAACCGCCGCTGGCAGAACGCATGCGCCCGATGAAGATCGCCGATTTCGTCGGTCAACCGGAATTGATCGGGAAAGATAAAATCGTCAACAAGGCGATTGCGTCAGGAAAAATATTTTCGATGATACTCTGGGGCCCGCCCGGTTCCGGTAAAACGACACTGGCGCGACTGATTTCCAAAGAAGTCAACGCGCAATTTCACCAGATCAGCGCCGTTTCCGCCGGCGTCAAAGATGTCCGAAACATCATCGATCGTTCGCGGATGAATTCGCGCAATGGAATCGCCACGCTCCTTTTCATCGATGAAATTCACCGCTTCAACAAAGCCCAGCAGGACGCACTTCTTCATGCTGTGGAAGATGGCTCGGTAACGTTGATCGGCGCGACGACGGAAAATCCGTCATTCGAGGTCATCTCGCCGCTATTGTCGCGCTGCCGTATTCTGAAACTCGATCCACTCAGCGAATCCGATCTGGAAAAAATCCTCCAATCCGCGATTTCGCAAGACAAGGTTTTAAAAAACTACGCCGTCAGCCTCGACGAAACCGCACAGTCGTTTCTTTTGACCAGTGTGAATGGCGATGCGCGAAAAATGCTGAACGCCGTCGAAATCGCGCTGAGCCTTTCCACACCCAAACCGGGAAATCCGCTCGTCATCGATCTGCCGCTCATGAAAACGGCGCTTCAACAGCGGAATCTTCTGTACGATAAAACCGGTGATTATCATTATGATACGATTTCCGCGTTCATTAAAAGTCTCAGAGGAAGCGACCCGGACGCGGCGGTTTACTGGCTCGCGGTGATGCTCGAAGGTGGCGAAGATCCGCTTTTCATCGCGCGCCGGATGCTCATCTTCGCCAGCGAAGACGTTGGAAATGCCGATCCGCATGCGATGATGCTTGCCGTTTCCGGTTTTCAGGCGGTTCACTCCGTCGGAATGCCGGAGGCTTCTATCGTTTTGGCGCAAATGGCAACATTCCTCGCTTCCGCTCCGAAAAGCAACGCATCGTACATGACGTTGTTGAACGCCAGCGCGATCGTGAAATCGGGCGAAATGCCGGACGTGCCGCTTCATCTGCGGAATGCGCCAACCGGACTGATGAAAGCGCTGAACTATGGAAAAGATTACCAGTATCCGCATCAGCGACCGGAGCATTTCGTGAAGGAAAATTATTTCCCAAAATCGCTCAAGCCTCAGGCGTTCTATCGTCCGACGAGCATCGGACACGAAAAATTGATTCGGGAACGGCTCGAAAAACTCTGGCCGGAACGGTATGGACCCGACAAAAAGGAATCTTCCCGCTGAGTCCGGACATTTTCCAAAAATTAGGATTAACTCCGGACACCAAACGCCTTGATTTCTCCCGATTCTTGTCTTGGTAAAACGGCTCTAAAACTATAAATTTGGCACGGTTGAAAGTGATTAGTTTATGAATTCCATTGAATCTTTTATACTCGGCGTCTTTCAGGGCTTTGCTGAATTTCTCCCGATTAGCAGTTCCGGGCATTTAGTCATTTTACAACGGCTTTTCAATCTGACTTCCGACAACATCGTCTTTGAGGTCAGCGTGCATTTCGGCACGTTGCTGAGCGTTATCGCCATCTATTATTTAGATTTATGGAAAATGATCGTGAGTTTTTTCAGTGGACTTTTCAGTAAAAATTTCCGTTCGAATTTCCGGCATGACGAATATTTCAGGCTTGCCGTTTTCGTCGTGATTGCCACGATTCCCGCCGGAATAGTTGGCGTTGTTTTCAACGATTTTATCGAAAGTATTTTTCACTCGGTTCGGTTGGTTGGCATTATGTTGATGATTACCGGCGTTCTTCTGTTCCTGACACGATTCGTTAAAATTCAAGAACGCAAATTGGGCGGATGGAACAGCGTTATGATCGGCGTTTGTCAGGCAATCGCCATTCTGCCGGGAATTTCCCGTTCCGGCGCGACGATCAGCGCCGGGCTTTTTTGCGGCATTTCGCGAATGGAAGCCGCGCGGTTTTCGTTTTTACTCTCCGTTCCGGCAGTGTTCGGCGCGGCGATCCTCGAAGGCAAAGATGCGCTTGCATTTGGCGTTCCTACTCTCGATTTTAAAATTCTCTCAATCGGGCTGATTTCTTCCTTCATCGTCGGCTACCTGTCGCTGAAACTCCTCCTTAAAATCGTTCAAAGCGGAAAATTCAGTTGGTTTGCGCCTTATTGCCTGCTGGTTGGATTTTTAACTTTATTGTTTTTGTAGAAATATAATGGCACCATTCGCAGACGATATTCGCTTGATAGAACAGGGAAATCTCCAGCCGGTTTACCTGCTTTGGGGCGGGGAATATTTCCTCGAAGAGCAGGCGATTCAGGCGCTGTTTTCGGCATTTGCGGGCGACGATCCGGCGAGTGTCGAGCGGAAGAATTTTTACGGAGACGACCGGAAAGACGAACCTTTCGTCCAGAGTTTAATCAACTTCGGAATGTTTGCATCGCGCCAGTTCATCACATATAAAAATATCCAAAAACTCAACGTTTCTCACCGGAAAAGTCTTCAGCGGTATATAGACTCGCCCGACCCGAACATACTGCTGGTAATGACGGCGGACAACGAGACAAAATCCGCGCTGGTCGATCAATTGAAGAAATCCAAATCGGTTAAGACCATTCACTCGTTCACGCCGGAACCGGAGCAGTTTGCCAGCATCATTCAGACGGCATTAGTGCGACGCGGCTACACGATTTCGGACGATGCGATGATGCGGCTCGTCACCTGCACCGACGATTCGCTGGCGCACACATTTGCCGAGCTGGAAAAAATCCTCGTATCCGCCGGTGATGCGAAAGAACTGACTTACGAAATCGTCGATGCCGTCATCGGCGCTGAAAAAAAATATCAGCCGAGCGAATTGCTTGCCGCGATCGCGAATCGCGACATGAAAAAGTCCGTCAAAGTCGCGCTGTCGATGATCCATTCCAGCGATGGTATGCCGTTCATCATCTCGAAACTATTTCACTTTTTTTTCAATGTCTGGGCTTATCCGCACTCGGCGACCTTCAACGGCGACAAAAATCGGCGGAACCAAAAACAGGAAACAGACTTTAAAGTCGGGTACGGAAATTATCGCGAACGTGATTTTGGAAAGATTTTTCAGTGCCTGACCGACGTGGATTTAAAATCAAAATCTGTAAACCTCACAGACGAAGAACTAATTGTACCACTATTGTATGAAATCATCAATGCTTAGAATTGGAACGCATGGAAGATAAATATAAAATTACGGACGAAGAACTCATTGCCAGATTCCAAGCGGGCGACGAAAGCGCGTTCGAGGAAATCGTCCATCGGTATTCCGGACGGTTAATGAATTTCGCCTATCGCTTTCTGCTGGACCACGAAGAATCGGAAGATGTCGTTCAGGACACTTTCCTCAAAGTCTATCAAAACCGGAATGCGTACAAGGAAATCGCTAAGTTTTCGACATGGATTTACACGATCACCGGAAATCTGGCGAAGACGATCCTTCGAAAAAGACGGAACCGGCAACTCTTTTTCTTCTCACGGCTTGGACCGGAAGAAAAAGACATAGAATTCCCGTCAACCGATAAACTGCCGGCACACACGTTTGAAGAAAAATACGATGATAAAATAGTACAAAAAGCGATCGTGAAATTGCCGGAACAATTTCGCACTGCAATCATTTTAAGGGATATTCAGGATCTTTCTTATGAAGAAATCAGCAATATCGTTGACGCGCCACTCGGAACCGTCAAGTCCAGGATCAACCGAGCGCGCTTGCGCCTGCAGGAAGAGCTGGAATCTTTGAAAAGCAAATGATTTTTTACAGGAGGTGTTCAGTAATTTATGATGAATTGTTACCAGTTTAAGAACTTCATATCAAGTTATATCGACGAAGACATCAACTTTAATCGTCGAAAGCAGTTCGAGGAACATATGCAAAGTTGCCCGACCTGCCAACTTCTGCACGCCAGCATTCTGCAAAATAAAAAACGTCTGGCATCCCTCCCGAAAATCGCAGTAAGCGACCAATTCATGCACAATCTTCAGAACAAAATCCTCGCCGACCGAAACGTGCGAATCCGGCAATCTTTCCAAAATGGTTTTTCTTTCAAACGAATTCCATCTTTTGCTTATGGATTTGCGGTTGCAATTCTCGCCGTCGTAACCGTGTTTTTCATTCTGCAATCGCAGGGAACGGATTCGACGACCCCCGGCGTCCCACCCGTTGTTCAGAAGAAAATCAATCAGCAACCGTCGGTCGTTTCTCAGCCACCAGCCAAGCGAATTGTCCCTTCACAACAACCGCCCGTGAATAATGTTCTGGTCGCCGATGATACGCACAGCCAGATCAAACCGGATTCTTCCGACGAAAATGTTCAGGACGACGATCGACCGGTCCGGCACAATCCGGATTATCAGGATAAGATCAGGACGGTCAAAAAGCAGTATTGAAGTCGTCTTAATTTTCGGGTCTAATATATTTCATATTGATTTTACAGACGGTTAATAGTATTTTTACCTGCTATTTTTACGCAAGTTGGAATAAAAATTTTGAAGAGTATTTGGTTCCTTAGTTTTCTCCTGATCGCCGTTTTATTTCTGGTTGTCATCTATCCCGGAATTGAAACGTTGCCGGGTATTCCCTTTGCATTCCTGTTGGTTTTTAAAATACTGGTTTTCGTCGCTTTCTTTTCGATCATTCTCTTCTTGTTGATCGAAGTAAAACAACTCACGCGTAAAATCAAGACGATCCAGGAAACGGAAAAAGACGAGGCAGCCGGAGATCATTCGGACGAATCGCTCAAGGAACTCGGATTGAAAACAGGCATCGATCCCGAAAAAAACTATCAGGAAATGACACGGCAAATTCTTTTACTTGCTCAATCTTCCTTAGTCGCACAAACTGTTTTTATCTATTTTTACAATGAAGCTGACGACGAATACGCACTTCAGGAATTTCAGACTGCTCTGCATATCGAGCTAAAGCCATCTTTTCAGGCAGCTAATTCCATTTTCAGCAACTTTCATCAATCAGCAACACCTAAAATATTTTCAAATGAAATTTTGAAAGAGGGGCAGGTCCCTTATTACGAAAAAAATACTCACGTCGGAACCGTAATGCTGGTTCCGATATTCCTGAAAAAAGGCGTCTATCTCGGTCTGCTGGGAATGGATAGTGCCAGCAAAGAAGCCTGGAGTGAAGACGACACCGAAATGGCAAAAACGTTCGCCGAACTTTATTCACAGACCGTCTGGCAGGTCGATGTCATCGACAAACAGATGACTCAGATGAAATTTTTCGACGATCTTTGCAGGATGAGCAACGAGAGTTCGCTCGGCATCGATCTGCTCGATCTGTACAAAAAAGCCGGCGCCATTATCAAGAAATTTTATAATTTCGACAAGATGACTTTGGCGACTTTCAAAGAGGAAGAATCCCGCGAATTGCGCATCGAATACGTCGAAGGGCTGGAAGCGGATTATTCCATCGGGCATCTGATCCCGGTTGACGGAAGTCTGTTCAAGAAAGTCGTCGACAACGGCCAAATTCTTTCTTTGCCTGATTACGAACAGGCGGGCATTCAATATCGGTTCAAACCAGACGACCTTCCGCTATTTCCGTTCCGTTCCTGTCTTGGCATCCCGCTGGATTTCGGCAGAAAGCATTTCGGCGGTATTTTACTGGAAAGTTTCAAGGTCAATAATTTTGCCAGCGAAGAAGCGGAAACGTTGTCGTTCCTCGGAAAAAATCTTTCCGAAATCATCAACCGGATCCGTATGCACCAGATCATGAAAGAACTCGCACTCATCGACGGGTTGACCGGTATCTTCAACCAGCGCGCTTTCAAAGAGCGATTCGCAACGGAAATCGAGCGGTGCCGCCGGTTCAAGACTTCGATGACGCTATTTGTTTTGGACATTGATAACTTCAAGCGGATCAATGATATGCACGGACATTTGTTTGGTGATTTTCTATTGAAAAAAACGGCCTCGATCATTCAGACAAGCGTTCGCTCAATCGACATCGTCTGCCGGTGCGGCGGCGAGGAATTTGCCGTCATTCTGGTCAACGCCGACAAACGAAGTTGTCTGACCAGCGCCGAAAGAATCCGCAGTAATATTCAAAACTACTCTTTCGATAAAGATAAAATCAGCGAAAAAATTACTGTCAGCATCGGCATTTCCGAATACCAGATCGACGGCAACGATCTGCAATCGATCTTTTCTGCTGCCGACAATGCGATGTATCAATCCAAACGAGCTGGCGGTAATCGCGTTACAATGTATAAACCAAACTAAGTTAGGAGTCAATTAAACATGGCAAAACGAGTCAGCAAAGGTTTCGGTGATAAAAACGCCAAAGCATTAAAAGACAACAAAAAACACTGCGCCGTATGCGGCGAACCCATCGAACTGGTCAAACGCATTATGACCATCACCGATAATGAAAAAAATTCCATCCGCTTTCAGGAAAAAATGGTCGGTGTCTGCAAATGCAACCGTAGCGAGATTTACAAATAAGTTCATTTCCTCATCGATGCGGGAAATCAATCGATCCGAGGAAATGGATGCGATCTACAATGAAACGAACCATCTCACTTCTGCCCATTCCCTTTTTATTTTTCCCATTCATCTCATCGCTTTCTAATTGCGCCGGCGGCAAACCCGTCATCTCGCCTATCTCTACTGAAATCGCATCTCCCCAGCCAAAATCATACGATTCGCAAGCGCTGGAACATTTCATGGCGGGCGAGTCATTTACGCTTCAGGGCGATTATGCGATGGCGGCGCTGGAATATCAGGATGCCCTTCAATACGACACAACCTCTTCGACGATCTATCTTTCACTCGCAAAAGCCTATCTGAATCTGGGCAAATTCGACCGCGGCGCATCCGCGCTTAAAAAGGCCATTCAGCGCAATCCGTCCGATCAGGAAGCACGGGAAATTCTCGCGCAGGTTCTTTTCCTCACCGGAAAAACAAAAGAGGCTCAGCGCGAATACGAAATTCTTGCAAAAGAACGACCGAACGACCCGGAAATCCAGTTTCAAATCGCGGCGATTTATCTAAAGAACAATCAACCGGATCGTGCTTTGAAGGTTTACACAGCTGTTTATACAGCAGATTCATCGCGTCTTGACGCCATGGAAAAAGCCGCTGAAGTCGCATTTCTTCAAAAAGATTTCAAACAAGCCGCGAATTATTTTGATATTCTGATCAAACAGTCCCCGGATAAAATTGACTACCTTAAAGGACGATCCGATCTTGCGATTATGAACGGAGATTTCAACATGGCTATCGATCTGACCAAACAAGTGCTGACGCTCGATCCGCAGAATTTCACCAACCGTCAACGGCTCGGCGACATACTTTCGCGAAGCGATCGGTTCGAGGAAGCGGATTCATATCTCAGAATGATGATCGAATCCTATCCGGACAGCATTGACAGTTACGAAAACCTGGCGTTGGTTCTGATGCGGCAACAACGATATTCAAATGCCGTTGATTTTCTCCAGATCGCTCTCGAAAAATTCCCAAATTTCCCGGTTTTTTTAATGCTCCAGGGATCTTGCTATTTTTCAATGAAAAAATACACACTTGCCGAACCACCGCTCGAGGCCGCATTGCAAACCGAACCGCAGAACCTGCAGGCACGACACATGCTCGCCAACGTTTGGGACACCGTCGGAAAATATGACCTCGCCGACAGTCTTTATAACGAAATCATCCAAAACAATCCGGACGATGACGTCGCACTGAATAATCACGCTTACAGTTTGGCCGTTCGGGGCGTCTCGCTTGAGAAAGCCCTGAACATGATTAGCCGTGCATTGCAGAAAGAGCCGGAAAATTCATCCTATCTCGATACCAAAGGTTGGATTTTATATAAACTTGGCAAGTTTAAGGAAGCACTTCCATGGGTCGAAAAATCACTGGGAACCGAAAATGAAAATTCGGAAGTTCTCGAACATCTCGGCGACATTCACCAAAGTCTGAACAACAGCGAAAAAGCACAAGAATTTTACCGGCGCGCACTGAAAATCGATTCGGAAAATGAGCGACTTAAACAGAAACTCGTCACCGAATAGCATTTACTGCCAGCCGATTTTCGTCATCGCGCTCTGGCTGAGTCTCCAGAGTTGTGCCTCGACAACTGCATTTCACCAAAACACATTCCGTCCTGAGTTCTTAAATTCCGAAAAACGCATCGAAGCGTTCGATAAACTCGGGCAATTAAGCGTCGATGCAGCAATCGTTATTGATTCGCCAGACGGAACATTTTCACTCCCGGCTGGTCTTCAGTTTCGGACGGCCGATACGCTTTTCATTCAGATTTACGATCCGCTTGGCAGAAAACTCGCATACGCGGAATTGAACGGCGTTGATTATTCTATCTTGCTCCAACGCAACGGAACTTTTTTATCGGGAAGCGACCTGCCGAAGGAACTGAGCGGCATCGAATTGCCTGCTGTTCGCCCGGAAGATTTTAAGCGACTGTTGCTCGGATTGCCGGTTTCATCCCCGTCGGTTCAGATAACTTATTTCAACAATACAACCTACCCGAAATCCGTGATGATTGTGAATGAAGCCGGAACGTGGAAAATCCGCTACCGTTTATACGAATCAGTTAATGACATTCCGCTTCCTTCAATAATTTCGTTTCGGAACCGGCAGGCAAATATCGAAATACAAATTCAACTCTCGAATTTCTCTCCCGCGTTGCGTAAATTCGCGCAGTAATGGAACTATTAACGAAGAGGTTTGAGTGAATTCAGAAGGAAAAAACGGATTGGTCTCGGTTGTCGTTCCCGTCCTGAACGAAGAAAAATCACTCGAAGAACTTTACCGCCAGATCGCCGCCGCTTTTAAAAGCACAGATCTGACATTCGAGATCATTTTTGTCGACGACGGCAGCACCGATCGCTCTTTTGAGATCGAGTCGAAGATCGCCGGTGAAAATCCTAATGTCAGCATTATCCGGTTTCAGAGAAATTTCGGGAAAGCCGCAGCGTTGACGGAAGGTTTTCACATGGCAAGCGGTGAGTTCATCGCCACGCTCGATGCCGATCTTCAGGACGATCCAAACGAGATTCCGGCGATGATCGGTCAGATGAACGGCGGCTACGATCTCATTTCCGGTTGGAAGAAAAAGCGCAACGATCCGATCACGAAAACTTTTCCATCAAAAATTTTCAACCGCGTCACCAGTTGGATGACCGGCGCAAAAATACACGATTTCAACTGCGGACTGAAAGTCTATCGCCACGAGGTCGTTCAGTCACTGAAAATCTACGGCGGTTTGTACCGGTATATTCCGGCACTGGTACATCTTTCCGGCTTTCGTGTCGGTGAAAAAGTCGTTCAGCACCGCGCCCGGAAGTTCGGTGTGTCCAAATACGGCGGCTCGCGGCTCTATCATGGTTTCTGGGATTTGATAACCGTCCTCTTTTTAAGCAAGTACGAGCGTCGCCCGCTTCATTTGTTTGGACTGCCCGGCATTATCTGTTTTCTCACTGGATTTGTCATTTCATTGGTGCTGACGATTCGGTGGTTTATGGGGCACTGGATCGGTAACCGGCCGGTTTTCTTTCTGGGAATATTATTGTTGATCGTCGGCCTGCAATTCATTTCTATGGGATTGCTGGGCGAGATGATCGCTTTCGGACAAAAGAAAGAAAATACCATCATCAAGTCGGTCTCACTCCCGGAATCGACAAAGGAAAACGCTTGACTGTGAGCCGGATGAACGCAAAAACGATCATTCATGCCGACTGCCGGTTTTTCCTCGGCTACATTCCCTGCCGGTTTCACAAATCGGAAGGCGCACATTGTGAAAATTGCTCTCACTACGACCGGATTGAAGAAAAAATCCTGATCATTAAACTTGGCGCGATAGGCGATGTCATCCGCACGACACCGCTTCTTGAAAAATTGAAAGTCGAACATCCGAAAGCGGCAATCTGGTGGTTGACACTAACGCCGGAAATTCTTCCGCCGACCGTCGATAGGAAATTGAAGTTCGATTTCGCTAACACGCTTTATATAGAAAATGTCGATTTCGACTTGCTCATCAATTTGGACAAAGATCCGGAAGCCTGCGCACTCGCCAAAAGAATTTCGGCAAAGATCAAGTTCGGTTTTACATTGATCAATGGCGTTCCGTTGCCCATCAATTCTCTGGCTCGGCAAAAATACGTTACCGGTTTGTTCGATGACATCAGCAAAGCCAACACGAAATCCTATCCTGAGGAAATTTTTGAAATCTGCGGTTATCGTTTTAACGGTGAAAAGTATCAGATCAACCGCGATGGAATTGACGGTTCGTGGAATTTCCCTGCGGATAAAAAAATCGTCGGACTGAACACCGGTTGCGGAGCACGCTGGAAATCGCGCCTTTGGCCGGAAGAATACTGGGGCGAACTCGCGAAACGTCTGAAAACTTTAGGATATGAAGTGATTCTGTTAGGTGGACCTGATGAAGATGAAAAAAATCGGCGCATCCAGTCGGCAAGCGGTGCTCTTTACTTCGGCCATTTCCCGCTGAAAAAATTCATTGGCCTGATGAATCGTTGCGACCTGATCGTCACGGCCGTTTCGATGGCGATGCACATTGCGATCGCTCTCGAAAAAAAATTGGTTCTCTTCAATAATATTTTTAATAAAAACGAATTTGAACTCTACGGACTCGGGAAAATTTTAGAACCCCCGGAATGCCGATGCTATTTCGTCGCAGAATGCGACCGCAACTGCATGAAGGATTTGAAAACGGACGACGTTTATGACGCGGTAATCGAATTGCTCGGCGCGCCGACCGTTTCTTTTTGACAGGTCAGACAGTTTATGAAAATTGCAATTCTGGGAGTTTTTCCGCCGTATCGCGGTGGAATCGCTCACTTCAACACTCTTCTCTTTCAATCGCTCGGCAAGCGTCACGATGTAAGTGCTATCAATTTTTCCCGTCAATATCCGGACCTGCTTTTCCCCGGTAAAACGCAGATGATCGAAAATGAGTCTGAAATGCCGGAATTCGCTAACCGGATGATCGACTCTGTCAATCCGGTTTCATGGCTGAAAACCTCGCGTGAAGTCAACCGGCTATCGCCCGATTTGCTGATCTACAAATACTGGATGCCGTTCTTTGCACCGTCGCTTGGAACCATCGCACGCCGAGCCAAACGAAACGGTAAAACACAGACACTTTGTATCATCGATAATCTGACGCCGCATGAAAGACATCCCGGCGATCTCGTTCTGAATCGATATTTAGTAAACGCTACCGATCATTTCATCGCCATGTCCAAAACGGTCGAAGCCGATTTGCTAAGCCAAAAGACGGAGGCGAGTTATCGACTCATTCCACATCCCGTTTACAGTAATTTCGGCGCGCCAATTCCAAAAGAAGAAGCCAAAAAACGGCTGGGCATTTCCGAAAAAAATGTCATTCTCTACTTCGGCTATATCCGAAAATACAAAGGTATTCAGTATCTCATTCAGGCGGTTCCGAAATTCACGAATCACATTGATGCACTTACGATCATCGCGGGAGAATTTTACGAAGACAAAGCGCCGTATCTTCAGCAAATTGAGAAGACCGGACAATCCGTAAAAATCCGTTTAATCGATCAGTTTATCCCAGATGAACAGGTCAATCTCTATTTTTCGGCGGCGGATCTCGTCGTTCTGCCGTACATTCACGCGACACAGAGCGGCATCATGCAAATTGCGCTAAGTTACGAATTGCCTTGTCTGGTCACTCGGGTCGGCGGACTTCCTGAAATGGTCGAAGACGGTCAGACCGGTTTTATCGTTCCACCTGAGGATCCGGACGCAATCAGCGAAGGAATTATCCGATATTTTACAAATGCCGACCGCGAAATGGTTCAATCAAATATTCGCGAGAAAAAGAGTTTATACAGTTGGGAGCATTTCACGGAACAGATTGAAGAAATGGTTGCGGAAAAAAAATGAATCCACTCGTTACCATCATCATTGTCAACTGGAACGGGAAACAAGTTACGTCCGAATGTCTTCAGTCCTTGCGAACGGTCGATTATTCACCATTTAAGATATATGTCGTCGATAATGCAAGTTCCGATGGTTCAGCGGAGGAGATTGTGCCATCATTTCCGGAAGTACAACTGATTCGAAACGATACGAACCGGTTTTACGCAGGCGGTAATAATTACGGATTTCAGATTGCAATGCAGGATAAGCCGGAATTCGTCCTGTTCCTGAACAATGACACCGTCGTCGATAAAGATTTTCTGAAATATCTCGTCAGCGTAATTTCATACGATGAAAAAATCGGAATGGTCGGGCCGAAAATTTATCATTACGATCAACCGGACGTTATCTGGTCGGCTGGAGGATTCGTCAGTTTTTTCAGAGGAAAAACCGGACATTACGGATTACGCAAAACCGACAGCGAACGTTGGAGCCGACAGCGCGATGTCGGCTACCTGACCGGTTGCGCGCAGTTGATTCGTGCAGAGTTATATCAAAAACTTGGCGGATTTGACGAAAGTTATCATATGTATTCGGAAGATGTCGATCTGTGCCAACGCATCCGAAATGCCCGTTATAAAATCGTTTATGTCCCGGAAGCAAATATCTGGCATAAAATTTCATCATCCTCCGGCGGCGGATTGACGACGTACAAAATCCGCAACAAAATACGCAGTAATCTTCGATTCTTTCGGAAATATGCCCACTGGTATCACTGGCTGACAATTCCACTATTTGTTTTTTTTGACGGAATCGGTTTCATCCTTAAATCGTTTGCGACATTGAACCTGAAAAATATCTGGCGGCTGATCAAAGGCGCGGCCGGGATTCACAAATCGGAGCAGGAAAAATGAACTATCTACAGACGGTTGATCAACCGGAAAACAAGCATATCATACACATTTTAGTCGTCGATACTTTCCATTTGTTTATAATAGGATGTAAAATTAAATTGCTTTCAGTGAAAGTGATGTTGATGAATGGTTATTTATATTTTTAACTGTGTCAGGAAATGATTGATAAAAATAAAAAATTGATAATCGGTAGTTGGATCAACACAACCAGCCCGATCGTGGCAGAAATCATGAGTGCGGCCGGATTTGATTTTCTTGTGGTGGACGATCTAATAATAACCCGGTGTGTTTTTTGAAATTATTTCCCGAAGTATTTGACTTATTATTTTTAAATAAACAAAAATTATAAAAGTCGTATTTACCAATAGGAGGTTGAAATTGATTTTAGATCGATATGATAAGTGGTTAAGGTATAAATTAAATAACAGAAATCGTATTTTTGGATTGCGATTCACAACTACTTGGAGATGTAATTCAAAATGTACAACTTGTTCGATATGGCAAATGGAGTCACCGAACGATCTGACATTGGAAGAAATAGATCGTTTTAGTAAATCTAAATATTTTAAGCATACTGCTTACATAACTCTCAGCGGCGGGGAACCAATGATGAGAGATGATTTGGCTGAACTGATTAAAATTCTCCATAAAAATATTCCTACGGCAACATTAAATATGACGACTAATTGTCTGCGACCGGAAAGAACCGAAACTGTTTTTCGTAAGGTTCTTAAAGAAAATCCGAAATTAAAATTTGGTACTATTGGATTAAGTCTCAATGGTCCGCGGGAAATTCATGATGAGACACGCGGCATTCCGGGAAGTTATGATAGAGTTCTTGAAACATACGATAGGATTAAAGATATAATTCCCTGTTCGTTCAGTTTTACCTTTTGTAAGAAAAACGTGGATTATTTCGATTATGTTCAGGATTTGGCAAGGCAAAAAGGCACGTGTGCCTATATTTGTTGGACGGTTATGAACACTCGTTTTCAGGTTGATGATCGTGATTTAGTGTTTTGGAAACCTGGTCTGGATGATGTTTTAAAAAACTATGTTGAGCGCAGATTTAAGAAAATAAATTTTTTAAGAGACCTGTTTTTATTAACTCCCGCGGTGGAATATTCATATTTATACGATTCAATAATCAATCAAAGAATTATGCCTTGTTATGCTGGAAGGCAGATTGTACATATTGCACCGAATGGAGATGTATATCCTTGTAATTTTAAACTTACCGATGACAGGATTTTAGGAAACTTGCACCAAAAAAGTTTTAATGAGATTTGGGAGAGCATACCTAAAAATATTTTAGATGAAATCAAATGCGGCAAATGCATGTATCCCAACGGACTGTGCGGCGATTCAGATATTTATCCCAGTGTGAAAAATAATCCTCCAGCTTTATTAGCCTGGCTTATTAAGAAAAAATTTAAAGGTGAAAATTATATCGAAGTTCGTAAGAGCAATGAATAGAAAGTTATATAACAAATTAAAGCCATTACTAGATTATTTATTAAAACGCGATACCTCAATCGCCCATAATCTTATAAGAAATAAAATATATGATCGCGCCTTTTTTGAAAATGCTAATGAAGTAAAAACATCATCTGCAAGAAAAGTTGCTGAAATCATATTCTCATATTATAATTTTCAAACTGTTTTTGATATTGGTTGTGGGATGGGATTGTATATCAGCGAGCTAAAGAAACTTGGAAAAGATGTACTAGGTTGTGACGCGAGTAAAGCAGCAATTCAAATAAAACCCAAAGAGATTCCAATTTTCCTTACAGACGTTACGAAACCAATATTTTTAGATCAAAGATTTGATTTGGTAATGTGCTTCGAAGTGGCAGAACATATTAAAAATGTATATTCTAGACAGTTGGTAAAGAATTGTACTGGTTTTAGTGATACAGTCTTATTTACAGCGGCCACGGTTGGACAAGGAGGCGTTGGCCATATAAATGAACAACCGCGTGAATTTTGGTGTGATCTATTTAGAGAATGTAATTTTCAATATGATATGGAGTTGTCAGAAAATATCAAAAAAGAGATGCGGGAATCAGATGTTGTCTCCTGGATTGCTAATAATTTCATGAGTTTTTCAAAAGTAAAAACTTAATTGAAAAACATGATAGTCATAAAGCCACTTGTTTCTGTAATAATGTCCGTGAATAAGGACGGGCAAAATTTCTCAGAGACAATCAGTAGTATTTTAGGACAAACGTATCGGGACATTGAATTTATCGTTGTCAATGATGGCGGGGGCAGTGTTCTTAACCAAAAGATGTTATCATTTTCTGATACAAGAATGATAATACTGGATCAACCCTGGAAAGGATTAACAAAATCATTGAATGATGCTATTAAATATTCCCGGGGTGAGTACATTGCCCGAATGGATGCCGGAGATATTTCTCTGCCAGACCGCATTAGCAGACAGGTCCAACTATTTGAGAAAAATCCTAATATGGGATTGGTTGGTACATCATACATGGAAATAGATGAAGACGGGAATAAAATTGCAGAAACAGTATTTTCGACTGATGGCTGTGAATTGAAAAATAAATTGCGGTTTCAGAATCAATTTTGTCATGGTTCTGTGATGTTCAGACGGCAATGTCTTGAAAAAGTAGGCCCATATAGAGAAGAATTTGTCAGAGCTCAGGATTATGACCTTTGGCTTAGAATATCTGAATATTATGATATAGCCAATTTGCCGGAGATTTTATATATACGCAAAACAGAAAAAGAGAGTATATCAATTTCTTTAAAAGGTGAACAGAATAAATATGCGACAATTGCACGCGAATACGCACAAGCAAGACGAAAAGGTACAAAAGAACCTGTTATATTATTTAAAGGTCTAAATAAGTCTAAATCGCAAATACAATTATCAGACAATCATGCAGAGAGGCTGACAAGATTTTATTTAAATTTTCATCATGGCCGTTTACTTTTTAAACAGAGAAAGTTTAAAGCGTCGAGAATGTATTTTCTTGAATCGTTGAAAAATAATCCGTTCCGCATGGTTTCATGGGGGTTTACTTTATTTTCATTTCTTCCAGCAAGGTGGGTAGATAGAATAGAGCCTGTTTGGAAAAATATTCAGAGGCGGTCAAAAATAATTATGTGAAACCAATTTAATTAGTTTCATTAAATAGATTACAATTCAGTTTAACAATGTTTTCATTTCCAGCTTCAGTCATAATTCCCACCTTAGACAGAGAAGAGATTGTTATTGACACTTTGCGGATGTTTGAAAATCAGACTTTTAAAGACTTTGAAATGATTGTATTGGATCAAACGACCGCTGTAAATCCGCGATTGTCTACTTTTCATACGGATGTGTTCTACTATAAATATTATCACATAACCGAAAAAGGTTTGCCGAATGCAAGAAATGTCGCCGCAAAGGTCGCCAAAGGAGAAATATTAGTTTTTGTTGACGATGACGTTATACCAGAACCCGATTTGATCAGTAATTATCTAGAGGAATTTAATAAACATGGACATGGTTACTGGTTGATTGGCGGATGTGTCACTGAAAAAGGCTCAAATATTCTATCTGAAAGAAAATATATCACCGGCGGATATTTGACGAAATATGGTAAGACGCTGAAGAATTTTAGTTCGGAATCCTACGCAGAATGCGAATGGGTCTCTGGCGGAAATTTTGCAATCCGACGGGAAGCCTTTCTTAAATTAGGCGGTTTCGATACCAATTTTATCGGAAACGCTATGCTGGAAGATACCGATTTTGGATTTAACGTAAGGTCTCACGGCGGACGCGTGCTTTTCTCGCCAAAACCAAAATTGGAACACACACGGGCCAAATCGGGCGGTACAAGATGTGTTAATGTCAATCTTTCAATGTATTACCGGAGTCATAATACAGTCTATTTCTTTAAAAAATACAATTACACAATTCGTCTGCCTATTCTACTATTCTATTTATTCGGCGTAACTATCAAAGACCTATTGGCTAAAAAGCATACGATAGGCGCGTTTGAATATATGATAAAAGGATTTGTAGCAGGACTACACCACAGAAAGCCGAAAACTATAAATAAGTCATGAAATATTCGACAAAAATTGCTAAAGAGTCTATTATTTCATTTATTGGAATGGGCATTGGCGATGCCGTACTCTACATTTTTATTGCCCTTTTGGCAAGACTTGTCGGATTGGAATATCTCGGAATTTATTCTTTGGCAAACTCTGTAACTCGACTGGCCGAAGTATTCGGAAAAGTTGGGCTTGATGCTGGATTAATACGTTTCATTGGTAATAATCAGGGAAAAGGAAAGTCAAATCAAATAAATGAAGATATTCGCTCCACGTTAAAGATCGGTTTTATCTTTTCAGTAGCGATCATGTCCATTCAGATAATATTATCCGGTTGGTTGGTTTATTGTATTTTTCACGGATCGCCTATATTAAGAACTGTTATCATCGTTAATGCGTTGACGCTTCCTTTTTGTGTTCTAGCGATTCTTGCGGCTGCAGCAACTCAGGGATTTCAACTATTAAAATATAAGGTCTTTGTTACTAATATTCTAACGCCGATTGTCATGCTAATATCGATGATCGGTTGTTATTATTTATTTTCCGCAAAAATGACAATTATAGCGCCAGTTGCTATATCGTCTATCGTCGGGTTCCTGTGTATTTTATTTTTTTTAAAAAAAATGACCGGTATCCGATTTTTTCAGATATTTAGGACCCAGAACAATTTTGAAATATTAAAATTTTCATATCCTCTAATGTTTGTCGCCGCCATTGATACTCTCTTACATTGGATGGATATCATGATGATCGGACATTTTACCAATGCAGAAACGGTTGGTCTGTATTATCCGGCGATTCGAACAACCGGACTATTACGGTTAATTTTAGTTTCTCTTATGAGCATCACTATGCCGATGATTTCACAATTGTACGCTCAAAGAAAAATGAAAGAAATGGGAGATGTTTACAAGTTGACCGTTCGCTGGATTATGACTCTTGCTATTCCTATTACTATTTTCTTCGTCCTGTTTCCAGAAAAAATCATGCTATTATTTGGAAACCAGTATCTCCAAGCGGCTCCTGTATTAGTCATTTCAACCGTTGGTATCTTTGTCCTTTTGGTAACTGGAATTGGAAGTTCGATTTTAACTGTTATTGGATATCCAAAATATAATCTGGTCAATTCGATCATTGCATTCATTACCAATTTCTCCTTGAATTCTTTATGGATACCAAGATATGGAATTGTTGGGGCGGCATGGGCAACATTAATCACTTATGTCGTCTTCGGGTTTCTACGTTCTCTTGAAGTCTGGTATTTCACTAAACTACATCCACTTCATTTAAAATTGCTAAAATCAATTTTTTCAGGAATCATCACATTTATCCTGATACTTTCGTTTAAAAAATATTTTATGCCTTACCACACTTTAATTACGCTATCATTAGCAGGATTCTCCACATTTCTTATTTATCTTGTGACGCTTTTTCTATTTAAGTTCGATTCGGATGACAAGGAGGTGTGGAAAGCCTTTTTAATAATAGGAAAGACTGTGAAAAGCAGACAACCCTATTCATCGACAGACGAGGATCCCGAGATAAAAAGCTGAAATAAATTAAAAATTTGAGAGGTAAAATTGAAGTCCAAGAATAAAGATAAGAACGTTCGTGAATCTTCATCCAAACCATCGCCCAAATTGAACAGAAAGTATTCTAAATGGATAATTATCGGCTTTTTTCTACTGCTAATATTTATTTTGTTTTATCAAACATTTTTCCTTCGGATGGATTTCAGCCAACCCGACGCTGTATCGGCAACCTACTTATCTGAGGGATTGAATTATCATCTTACGAAAGAACATACATATCCGCTTTGGAATTCGTATCTATTCTCCGGGATGCCATCTTTTGCCACGATGACCTTTGTTAAATATATCTATATACCGTCATGGGTTTTAGCATCGATTGGAAAGATTCATTTCCCGGGTTCGGTTTTCATGATCCTTCACTACCTTCTCGCCGGACTCGGCACCTATTTGCTTCTACGACGATGGTCGCTCGATAAATTGTCGGCATTGTTCGGCGGTGTGGCTTTTATGATGACGCCTTATATCGTGACCATGTACGTCTTCGGGCATGGTTCCCAAATGATGTGCGCCGCATATATCCCGATCATTTTATACACCATCGTCCGGCTTATTGATAAGCCAAATCTCTGGAATATGGCATTCGTGGCGCTAATGATCGGCTTTCAACTCCAGCGCGCACATGTTCAAATCGTCTATTTTACTTGGATGCTCATCGGCGCGTATTTCCTCTATACATTAATAGTAGACTGGAAACTGCCGGATTTTAGAAAAAAATTACTACCGATTGTCGGTTGCTTTGCCGGCGCGTTAGTGCTGGGATTCGGACTTTCGGCAGTACTCTATCTGCCCGTGGCGAATTATACACCTTTCAGTATTCGCGGCGGAAGCACTGGCGGTGGAACCGGTTTGGATTACGCGACGCAATGGAGTTTTCATCCGAAGGAAATCGCGACGTTCTTTGTCCCATCTTATTTCGGATTCGGCGGCTATACATATTGGGGTAAAATGCCGTTTACCGATTTCCCCAATTACATGGGTATTCTCGTGTTAATTCTGGCCGTTTTCAGTCTCGTTCTCAAATTCCGCAAGACGACGTTTTTTTTCGCGATCATTTTCATGCTCAGCCTGTTCATTTCATTTGGAAAATTCTTCCCGGTTTACGGCTGGTTATACGATATTTTACCATACTTCAACAAATTCCGTGTTCCGTCGATGATGTTGATCATCACACAATTCTCTGCCGCTGTTCTCGCTGGTTTCGGACTTCATGATCTGATGGAATTTTTCAAACAACCACTTTCTGAAAAACGCGCTAAAACCGTTCGTAAGATTATTTTCACTTTATCTGGAATCGTCGGCGTTATTGCATTGTACTTGCTGATTTTTCAATCAGGACTTCGCGAAACCATCTATGCGAAAATCGTCCCTAATCCGCAAATTCCCGCCGAACAGGTTGGCACTCTGAAAAACATTCAATTCGGCATGCTTTATAAAGATTTTTGGATCATGACGCTTTTCCTCGCCGCCGCCTGTATAACAGTTTATCTGGCTTTCATGAAAAAGATTAAAGGCATTACAGTGGGCGTGATCCTTCTCGTGCTCTCGATTGTCGACTTGTATATTGTCGACGCAAAAATCATCCAGCCAAACGCACATCCCAAACAAACTATCGATGTAAAAAACGATCCGGCGGCTAAATTTCTCAGTCAGGATCAGGACGTATTCCGGATTTTCCCCGTTAACGAACTGCTGAGCGATAATCACTGGATGGCTTATCGACTTCAGTCAATCGGCGGTTACCATCCCGCAAAGGTCAAACTGTATCAGGAATTCATCGAAAAATCACAGTTCCGTACCGTCGGAATCCTACGAATGATGAACGTTAAATACCTGATCTCGACGCGCCGGTTCGCCATGCCGGAGATGGAAGAGGTTAATCTGACGACGACTTATCTGCAAAACCAGCGCGTGCCGGTCGCTATTTATCGCATGAAATCATTCCTTCCGCGTGCATATTTTACTCAGAATGTTGCCGTGATCGCCAATCAGGATTCGGTCATCTTACAGTTAGTTCACCCCAACTTCGATCCAACACAGACAGCGTTTCTGGAAAAACCCTCAGCAATTCAGATATTGTCGGCTGATTCACAGTCGGTAAAAATCGATGAGTGGAGCATTCATCGCATGAAATTCCATACCTTCACGAATCGCCCATCCCAACTGGTCATCTCGGAAGTTTACTATCCGAACGGATGGAAGGCTTCCATCGATGGACAACCGACGGAAATCTTCCGAACAAACTACATTTTACGTTCAATTTCGGTTCCCGCGGGCGAACATGAAATCGTTATGAAATATTCGCCGTCCGATGTCATAATCGGGCTGATCATTTCCTGTCTATCGTTAGCCATCGTCGGTTTTATTATGATCCGATTTCGGAAAGAAAGATCATGAAAAACGCGGTCTATCGCCGTTCGGCGGACATCAAGCGCGTTTTATTTCTACTGGCAATCGTGCTGATATTTGCCCTTCTCAGATATACACAAAAAGTCGTTGAGCAACTCCGGACCGATTCCAGCAATTTGGTGCGATTTTATGCCGAAGTGTATGCTAAAGCCGCGACGGATTATAACGCGCAGGATTTCAGTTTTATCTTCGATGAAATCATCAAAAAAATTTCAGTTCCGATGATCATCTCTGAGAAGGAAAATTCAAATCCGACCGCATGGAGAGGCGTTGGATTTGACGAAGAAGACCATTCGCCCGAGAACGTCGCAGCCGTCTTGGAAATGATGGTTGAAATGGACGGCGAAAACCAGCCGATTCCGTTAAAATATGAGAAATACACGCTCGGTTATATTCATTACGGCGACACACAACTGATCCGAAAACTCCGATGGTTGCCATTTATCGAAATTTCTATTGTCGCTCTATTCATTTTCATCGGTTATATCGGATTTCACGTCATCCGCAGCAGTGAAAAACGCTCGATCTGGGTCGGAATGGCAAAAGAAACCGCGCATCAACTCGGCACACCGCTAACTTCGCTCATGGGCTGGATAGAATTGTTGAAATCCGACTCCAATATCAATGAAAACGTCGAAGAAATGTCAAAAGACATCACGCGATTGGAAAAAGTCGCAACCCGTTTTTCCCAAATCGGCTCTAAACCGTCATTCAAAATTACACCGATCAATCCGGTCATTCAGGAAGCGATCGATTATTACCGAAGGCGCTTGCCACAACTGGGGCCGTCGGTTCAATTGACCTTTGTACCAGACGATGATTATCACACCAACCTGAATGCCGATCTATTTTCATGGGCGATTGAGAATTTGATCAAGAATGCGCTCGATGCCGTTCCGGAAAAAAGTGGTAAAATTATTGTCACGACCAAAGCAATTCGTCACGATAAATACATCGCCATCGATGTTACCGATAACGGCAAAGGAATTCCGAAGAAAAACCGGAAGAATATTTTTCGTCCCGGTTACAGCACGAAACTTCGGGGTTGGGGACTTGGACTGAGTCTGACCAAACGAATCATTCAGGAATATCACCACGGTAAGATATTCGTTCTGGAAAGCAAACCGTTCGGCCAAACTGTCATGAGGATCGTCCTCAGATCGGCTTCGCTGAACGGTTAAACGTCTCAGCGTCTGAGATTTTGAACTCAGGAAATTACTTCAATAAGATGCATTTATTGATCCGACTAAACTCACAGGCAGTCAATTTATAGAAATAAACTCCGGAGCTCAGTCCAACCCCATCAAAAGTGAACGTGTAATAACCAGCGGCGTGTTTTTTATTGACCAGTGTCTTAACAATTTGACCGCTCATGTTGAAAACTTCAATTTTGACGAATGTTTCCTTCGGTATATCGCACCCTATCACTGTCGATGCGTTAAACGGATTCGGATAGTTATTGTGTAATTTAAACTCGGTAGGTGCTGATGGATTCTTTTCCGTGTCAAGGATAGTCGCCACGGCCGCAGACGAAGCATTGCTCTCGTTTTCATTTATATCCACAGCCGACACACGATAGTAGTAAGTCTTGCCTAATGTGACGGTCGTATCATGAAAGGCCGCAACGGATAGTTGCGCAACGAGGATTTTCATTCCGGATAACTCATTACGATAGATACGATAATAAGCAAAATCTTCATCTGTGGACTCTTGCCAGTTCAGAAATACCGACCTGTCTTCCCCGGAAATTGAAGCAACCACATATTGGGGAACATATGGAAATATGTTATCAATCGAAGAACCCGATCCAACTGACGATGTATAGTAAGTTTCCGGTACAGTTGTATGAGCCGTAATTTTAAAATAACTGGCACGTTCATACCATTTCGTACTGTTTTGGAAAGTGTGCGCTAATAAGATATATTCCGTATCCTGAAGAGCGGGAACATTTCCAACGGAAACCCATTCATTGTTCGGATTCAATTCCCAGATTCCGTATTGAACGATTTTTCCGGATCGATCCGAAAAATGAGCGCGCCATTTTACATACACCCAATTCCCCTGGTCATCCGGAACATCGGAAATACTTATTATATATGGAGTCCCCCAATCTTTTTCGGCAAAAAGAGCACGGACATGAGTATTATCCAAGGCATAGTTGTAAAGCCGGATATCATCCAAATCGCCTAAGTAAGTTTGCGAATCCCGTATTTTCCCAATTAACAATTTGTTGTTGTTGATCAGATTTGACGGCTTTTTAGACAGAAGAATGGTCGTATCTGGCTGGCCGTTTATATCGATCTTCACTGTCGCGCCGAATAAGCGGAAAACGATATGATTCCATTCTTCGGGAGCCAACTTGTGTACACTTTTAATAGTATCTGTTATCGAACTATCCAAACTTACTAAAAATTCAACGATTTGGTTTTCGCCGTCAATGCCAGCACCCCAACCAACAGCGGATTGATCCGGAAAAAATTTACTGAATAATGGATAGAAACCGGAAGTCAGTCGTCGATTTCGGGACCACATCGAGACGGTTAATCCGTTCAATGTATCCAGAGATGCGCTATGTTCGATATCGATGTAACTGTCAGTTCCATCAAAACTAAGGGCGCTTCCATCCTCTCCGAACCGATCGGTAGTCGGTTGAACATTACCGACGATCGATCCATTGTTACCGTATGCGCTCTGATCGTTCGCGTTACCATCCATTGGAAAGTAACAGATCAAGTCGTGTTTTGGAAAATCATATCTCGTAATATGATAGAGCGAATCAACTTCTGCCGAGTCTAGCGCTTGATAGTACAAACTCAAATCGTCAACATTCCCTCTAAAAAATAAGGGTGGATTCCAGTCATTTCCATCTTTTTGACCGATATATGCGGAACCAAAACTATAATTTAAATAGTCCGCATATCCGCTAATAGCACAAGACATTTTCTGTCCATCTACATATAAATTCATTGCGGAATAATCTTCGTACACCGCAACAATATGTAACCATTTTCCAAGGATTACTACTGACGAGTCTGTAGTAATTGTTTTTCTTCCTGTTGAATTACAAGGACCTCCATTACCATAACACGCTGCAACTTCACCGGATGGTAAAACACTCACCCAGATACCGTTATAAATATTGTTATCAAAGTTATTAGTAAAAATTGGATATGTTCCCAGTGTATCCATTTTTATCCACATCGATACTGACAATGGAAAATTAGGTTTTAGCCTACTATCATTGCTCAAATCAATATAGTCATCCAACCCATCAAAAGAATAAGCATTGTTTGGATTACCAAACCGATCTTCCGTTAGAATCGCTCCATTCACGATTCCATTCAGGTTGTTACCTGAATAGTCTTCAGCGTTTCCACTGAATGGATAAAAAACAATTAAACTGTCCTGAATGTCTGCCTTAATAATGTTCGGACTAATGAAGATGAAAAGCAGTAATACCATACTCAAAACCGTTCGTTTCATCTCAACCTCCTGAAATCAATCATCAACCCAGCCATCGATTTGCCTTCTTGATTAGAAGGTAATTTTGAAAGTGAATATTTTCCCGATTTTCTCATTTTTTACTCAACGACGTTCTAATTTTACCTGGTTATCCAACAAATGTCAAGAAATTTATCTTAAGAATGATTTTGCACATGTGACTTTTCAGGATGTTTTTTAACGGCTCTTCTCTACGCGGCTTCGGTCTTTTTGACATCTCGAGTTTTACATCCTGATTAAGATATTCATCGGGATTATGTTCGGGCGTATAAGGCGGAAGAAAAAAGAGTTCTATCTTATCCGAGTGTTTTTGAACCCATTTCTGCACTCGCTTGGCATGATGAACCTTGAGATTATCCAAAATCAGATAGATTTTCCGCTTGGCATATCGGATCAGACGGC
>Ga0247841_10000805_pt1 | contig 78058 bp, 64 predicted proteins | sample LaCruzMarch2015__2_FD_192410 | JGI IMG/M metagenome (GOLD analysis project Ga0247841, IMG submission 192410) | Freshwater microbial communities from meromictic Lake La Cruz, Castile-La Mancha, Spain - LaCruzMarch2015_18m | ecosystem: Environmental > Aquatic > Freshwater > Lake | place: Spain... | reverse complement strand
CACCACTACTTTGCAATGTACATCACAAACAAGGTACTTTTTTTAATTTCAGAATAAATTACTTGGGATTTAGTTGAAGTAATATGAAAAAATAATTAAAGTGGCACTTGGTATAACAACCTATCACACCTATGTAAAAGAGGATTTACTCATGAAAATAACAAAAAAAATTACGCTAATGGTATTGCTAGTTGCTGTTTTTGGTCACGTTTCTAGTTATGCTTATTCACCTGAAGAACTTAAAAAAGATTGTAAAAAACCTAGGTTTACAGATTTTACTTTAGCGCCTTATTCGGCAGCAGATAATAATCAAATTCCTGCTGAAGCCACGTTTTCTTTTAAAGTCTCAGCATGGACTGACCCAAGCACAATAAAAGTAACGGCAAAGGGGCAAGAAATTCCCTTTACAGTAGAATCAAACAGCACTTTTCATAAAGTGAATAGTAAATTACCCGCAACACTTAATGGTGAGTTTGTACGGCTTAATGTCTACGCGGATGCAGTATTAGGCTGTGATTCCTCTACGGGCTGGTTAATAAAAATTGCGCAAGCTAGTCATTAATCAACTACGCTAAATTGACATAAAAAAAGGGGATAGCACGAGTGCCTCCCCTTTTTTATAGCGTAAATGTTTATTTATGCTATCACATCAATAATGTTTAAAATAAAAAAAGCCCCGTCTGCTTGTTGCAGACGAGGCTTTTTAACTGCTTACAACTAGACTACGCTTACGCAATCAGGTGTTAAGCCAACATGATTACATCATGCCGCCCATGCCACCCATACCGCCCATGCCGCCCATATCTGGCATACCAGCACCAGCTTTGTCGTCGCTTGGTGAGTCAGCAATCATCACTTCAGTGGTTAACATTAAACCTGCTACTGATGCTGCATTTTGTAACGCAGTACGCGTTACTTTTGCTGGGTCTAAGATACCCATTTCAATCATGTCGCCGTATTGGCTAGTCGCTGCATTGTAACCAAAGTTACCTGTGCCTTTTTTCACTTCATTGAAAACAACTGAAGGCTCATCACCTGAGTTGGCAACGATTTGACGTAATGGCTCTTCCATGGCACGACGTAAGATGTTGATACCTACGTTTTGATCATGGTTGATGCCTTCTAAGCCTTCTAACGCAGTTAAGGCACGCACTAATGCAGTACCACCGCCAGCAACTACGCCTTCTTCAACCGCTGCACGAGTTGAATGCAACGCATCTTCTACGCGTGCTTTTTTCTCTTTCATTTCGATTTCAGTGGCTGCACCCACTTTAATTACTGCAACGCCGCCAGCTAATTTAGCTAAACGTTCTTGTAATTTTTCTTTATCGTAGTCAGAAGTCGCTTCTTCTGCTTGTGCGCGAATTTGTGTAACACGACCTTTAATCTGCTCTTCTAAACCTGCACCATCAATAATTGTGGTGTTTTCTTTGCTGATTTGTACACGTTTAGCTGTACCTAATTGCGCTAATTCTGCTTTTTCTAGGCTTAAACCTACTTCTTCAGAAATAACAGTACCGCCTGTTAATACAGCGATATCTTCTAACATCGCTTTACGACGATCGCCAAAACCTGGTGCTTTTACCGCAGCAACTTTAACGATTCCACGGATAGTGTTAACAACTAAGGTTGCTAAGGCTTCGCCTTCAACGTCTTCAGCAATAATCAATAATGGACGACCTGATTTTGCTACGGCTTCTAACACCGGCAACATCTCACGAATATTAGAGATTTTTTTGTCGTAAATTAGGATCATTGGATCATCTAATTCAACGCTCATGTTTTCTTGTTTGTTGATGAAATAAGGTGATAAATAACCACGGTCAAATTGCATCCCTTCCACTACGTCTAAAGAATTATCTAAACCAGAACCTTCTTCAACAGTGATAACGCCTTCTTTACCTACTTTTTCCATAGCTTCAGCAATGATTTGTCCTACTGACTCATCAGAGTTTGCAGAGATAGTGCCGACTTGAGCAATGGCTTTGTTATCTGCGCAAGGTGCTGCAGATGCAACAATTGCTTCAACAGCTTTAATTACTGCTAAATCAATACCGCGTTTTAAATCCATTGGATTCATGCCCGCAGCAACGGCTTTTAAACCTTCGTTAACAATTGATTGTGCTAATACGGTTGCTGTAGTAGTACCGTCGCCCGCAACATCAGAAGTTTTTGAAGACACTTCTTTAACCATTTGCGCGCCCATATTTTCGAATTTATCTTTTAATTCGATTTCTTTTGCAACAGACACACCGTCTTTAGTGATGGTTGGCGCACCATAACTTTTGTCTAAAATTGCATTACGACCTTTAGGGCCTAAGGTTACTTTTACTGCGTTTGCTAAAATGTTTACACCACGTGCCATACGTACGCGTGCATCATCACCAAATAATACGTCTTTTGCTGCCATGTTTTAGTTCCTATTCGTTTGTGTGTTTGGTTTCTAATGAAAGTAATGTAAAGGTTTGATTAACCTAAAATACCCATGATATCTTCTTCACGCATTACGATGAGCTCTTCACCGTCAACTTTAACTTCGTTACCTGAATATTTACCAAATAATACTTTATCGCCTACATTAACTTCTAATGCGCGCACAGTACCGTTGTCTAAAGCTTTTCCATTACCTACAGCCATGATAATACCTTGGCTTGGTTTTTCAGCTGCTGAACCAGGTAAAACAATACCACCAGCAGTGGTTGTTTCTTCTTCAACACGTTTGACAATTACTCTGTCGTGTAACGGACGAATTTTCATTTTTATCTCCTAACATTAATTACAAGGTTAAATAAACGTTAATGCTCAGTTTGGCGAACATTAAATAATGAGCTTTTGCAGTTTGTCGATTTCCTTGGCATCATCAGCACTTCATTAATTAACATAAAAGGCATACCTTTAAATGGAAGACTTACAACTTTTACGTTACAGCCGTCAAATTATGTTGCCGCAGATTGATATTGAAGGTCAGCAACGCTTACTTAACGCCAAAGTGTTAATAATTGGCGCAGGTGGTTTAGGGTCACCGGTTTCAATGTATCTAGCCGCAGCTGGGGTTGGTAACATCACACTTTATGATAATGACGTGGTTGATTTATCCAATTTACAAAGACAGATTGCTCATCACACGTCTGATATAGGGGTCGATAAAGTTATTTCAAGTTATCAAACGCTGAAAAATTTAAATCCTGAGATAAATATTTCTGCCATCAAGCAACACTTGGCTGGCGAAGCGTTAGAAAACGCTGTGCGTTTGCATGATGTGGTCGTTGATTGCTCGGATAATTTTTCTACGCGCTTCGCTATTAATAAAGCCTGCGTTAATTTTTGCACGCCGTTAGTATCAGGTGCGGCGATTCGTTTTGAAGGTCAGGTGGCGGTGTTTACACCAGGGCAAGCGGAGAGTCCGTGCTACAACTGCTTATACCAATACAGCGATGATGAAGCCACCAACTGTGCTGCTAACGGTGTGATTGCGCCCATTACGGGAATTGTGGGAAGTATTCAAGCTTTGGAAGCAATTAAATTGCTAGTACAAAAAGGGGAAACGTTAAGAGGACGGCTATTGCTTATTGATGGCTTAACAATGGAATTTAAAACCATTAAACTGAAAAAAAATCCCCATTGCCCAAGCTGTGGCAAATAAGCTTAACAGTGTGAACTGTTAGTTACCCTCCCCCTTTGTAAACGGTAGGGAGGGTATTAAAGAAGCTACTTATTTTTTACTTAAAGCGCCTGTTACCCGCCCCATAATTTTATTCACCCACTCATCAATTAGTGAAGGTTTGGTATCGCCATGTGCTGCTGATCCAGCAAAGGGATCTGAATTTTTTTTAACGTAAAGATAAATAAAATAACCCAATGGCGCAAAAGCTAAACTCGCCACCAACAGCATCAATACAAATATTTCAATTACTTCGCCCATAATTCCTCCTAAAGTTGTAACAGTTAACTGCTTATTATTATGTTTACAGCAAAGCAAATAATACACATATATGCACTAAAAAACACGCGTCGCTTAGATGCGCAGTGTTAGCATTTTGAGGTAATTGTTAAGAAACGTCATTCCTGACGTTGATACAAGCGATACGCAACTTCGCCTGCGCTTTTGCTTTTGATTAAAGCCCAATTTTTGGGCAGCGTGGTTAATTCAAGTTGCCGTTCGGTTTCGACATAAATTTTCGCCTGCGCCCGTAGCCATAGCTTATCTTCAAGCCATTGACAGGTGGGCTGCGCAAGTCCTTGACCAAAAGGCGGGTCTAAAAAAACAAGGTCATAGGGCTCACTGTTGCCTGATAAATAGCGCAACACTTCCATGTTAATTATTTTAATTTGACTGGCCTTTAAAACATCGGCATTGGCTTTTAAGGTTCGACAAATATCTGGATTATTATCGATTAACACAACCTGCGCGGCACCACGCGAGGCGGCTTCAAAGCTTAATGCGCCACTGCCGGCATAACAATCTAAGCATCGACTGGCAACAATATCGTGATGTAGCCAGTTAAATAAGGTTTCGCGCACACGTGCAGGCGTAGGGCGTAAGTGCTTAGTATCGTTAAAATGTATTTGCCGACTACGCCACTGCCCGCCAATGATGCGTAATTTATTTTGCACTTTTGCCAACAGTGATGGTTTGTAATTGATTAACAGGCACACGTTGTTTAAAGGCGCGAGTAATGCTGGCAACCGTCACCTGAGCTATTTTTTGCTGAAAATTATCTAAATAATCTAACGGTAAATGATAAAAACCAATCATCGCTACATAATTTGCTAATTCTTTATTGGTATCAAAACGCATGGCAAATCCACCGATGATATTTTTCTTGGCGGCCTGTAATTCTGCATCTGTGGGGCCGTTGTTGATGTAATCAGTTAAGGTATCGTGCATCACCTGCAAGGCTTGTGTGGTTTGGTCGTTTCTGGTTTGTAAATTAGCGATAAACGGCCCTGGCTTTAACATCGGGATAAATGCGCTTGAAGCACTGTACGCTAGGCCACGTTTTTCGCGTACTTCATCAAATAATTTTGAAACTAAGCCACCGCCGCCCAAGATATGGTTGCCCACGTACAAATCAAAATAATCAGGATCATTACGATACGTGCCTGGTATGCCAACTAACACATGCGTTTGTGTGGAGGGAAATTCAATATGTTTGCGCTGCGCTTGCGTTGGCAGCGTCACCTCTGGAACAGGCGGTTGTGCCGTACCAATAGGTAAATCTTTTACTAAGGTAGTGGCCGTCTGTTCGGCTTGTTGTGTAGTTAAATCACCCACAATAACGACCATGGCATTGGCCGCAACATAATGGCTTTTATAAAATGCACGCACATCGTTTACCTTTAAGGCGGTCACTGTGGCCAATGTTCCTGAACTAGGATGACCATAAGGATGGCTGCCATATAAAGCCTCATAAAAGGCTAAACTTGCCATTTCTGCGGGGGATTCTTGTTGTTGTTTTAAGCCGGCTAAACTGCGATTTTTTTCTCGTAAAAAGTCTGCGTCATCGAAGCGTGGTTGGCTTATTAGCACGCGCATGGTGTCTATGGCACTCTCAAACAGTGGCTTATCGGTAAGGGTTCGTAAGCTTACGCTGGCGGTATCAATGGAGCTAGCACTGCTAAAAATAGCCCCTACACGCTCAAAGCGTTCTGCTATTTCATTGGCCTGCCATTGCCCTGCACCACTTTCAAGCAAGTCTGCGGTTAACGAGGCTACGCCCCATTGATTGGCTTCGCGCACACTGCCAGCATCAAATACCACTTGGATATCAACCATAGGTAAACCTTCAGTATGCACATAATAAACCTGACTGCCTTGGGCTGTTTGCCAATGTTGAATTGGCGCGGCAGCAAAAATTGCTGGACTAAAAAAAATAACGGCTAAAGTAGATAAAAGTGATCGCATGAATAAATTCCTAGAAAAAAATTGGCTAATGGGGTTATAAAGCTTTCAGCATGAGGGATTAAGTGGTTATGTTTATTTATTGGGGCAGCAGGCTGGAATCAAAGCACTTAAACAATTGATTTAAAATTGCTAAAAAATTTTACACCTATCATGCTTCACTTCACTGAGCAAGGCCCATTAAACCAAACTATTGCTTAGCTGTGCAGAAATTCCAGCATATCCTCGTTTTGTACTCGATGATAAATTTCTTCCACCGACGACGTTAAATCAATGGACTCAAAATGCACTATCTCGCCTAAGAAATAATGTACCGAATGCCAATTGTCACTTTTACGATAAACCGTTATATCAACATAATCTTGTTCAATTAAGCTGTGTTTTGTAATATTGACTTTCATTATCTTTATCACCTATCACCATGCAATCAGGATAACGAAAATTGCCTGTTGATGTTTTTAGTTTCATGTCTGAGGTAAAAGGTGCACAAGGTGAACTTTCTAAGTGATTGCCACATTTTCGATAAATATTTCCAGAAATTCGATCATGATTAGCACTGGCTCCAGCCAGTGCATAAACATAACCATCAACCAGCTCGTGTTTATCTTCGTTGGTTAGCTCCCATTTCAAATAATCTTCCACACTCATTAAATCGGTATTTTTTTGTAGCTAATATTTCATTACTCAAAAATAGTTGATGAATTGTAATCGTGCTGAAATCTATTTTTTGTCAGCGTGTATTTTTACCCCAAAACATGCTTTTAATGAGCTGTTCACAAACTCTTTATTCACTTAGTAAAACATTTACTAAGCTACTTACGCCTCACGCACTAAGCGAACGGCACAATAAAATAATGGGCTTTCATTGAGCGCGAGACCTTCGGCAAAATTGACACACCAAGCACCGCCTCCGTAACCAGCATAGGCCGTCGCTGACCAAAGTAAGGCAGGACTTTGAGGGAATATTTCGGCAGACAGGTATAAGCCCGTTGCAGCGTTTAAGGTGGGTTGCAGTAAGGTTTTTAATTCGCTAATTTCAGGACAACGCCAATTAGTAAAGCTTGCGCAGCCTCCGTGTTGATTAAATTTTTCAGCACACACTAAGACCTCAGACCACGAGATTATTTCCGCCTGACCTTCAACGCCAGTAGACGTTAAGCGTTGTCCTAAGGGATAACGACACCACATTAACTTGGTTTCGGTATCCATCACCGTGCCATTGGACGCCACACGATATTTGCCAATGTGCTGCTCTGTTACAGGCTCAGACGAGGCGTGGGCGTCTGAGTGACGAGAAGAATGCGTATGAGGCTGGGACTTCTCTTGCTGAATAATCCAGTCATCGTGCTGTTTTCTACGAATTGGATCTAACAACACTTCGCGGGCATCGTTTAAAATTCGGGTGATGCGTTCGGCGGTAATTTTGTCGCTGGCTTTATCAGGATGATGCAATTGCAATAATGCTTTATGTGCGGCTTTAATCACAATGTCAGGGGCATTGCGCGCCACTTTTAAATTATCGTAATGGGTGCGTAGTTTACTCATAAGCCTTACAAGGGTCTCGCTGGCTTAGTAGAGTGTGCCGAATTCATCGGTTGGGGTTCAAGATAGGCAATGCTTAACTGATCTTCCCGCAAATATTTACGAGCAACCTCACGGACTTGCTCCGCAGTAACGCTGTTTATTTTGGTGACATACTCATCTGCTTTCTGCCAGCCTAAACCAATCGTTTCTAACATGCCTAACTGCATGGCTTGATAAAAACCAGAATCACGCTCGTACACGGCACTTGCTAATACTTGAGCTTTAATGCGCTGCAATTCTTCTGCACTAATTAACTGCTTTTGTAAAGTAAACACCTCTTGTTTTAATGCCGTCTCAAGCTCCCACACAGTCTTACCTTCCGCAGGCGTAGCGTCTAATTCAAATAAATTAGCTAGACGTGACGTTAACGAATACCCTGCGCTAGCCGCAACGGCAAGTTGTTGACCTCGCACTAAGGATTTACTTAAACGCGCACTATTACCACCATCTAGCACACCTGCCAAGACTTCTAAAGCATAAGCATCTTGTTCGGTCGTGGCGGTGTTTAAGGACGGCACTTTGTAACCCAATAATACTGACGGTAATTGTGCAGGCACTTTCACAACCATTTTACGCTGTCCTAATTGTGCAATATCTACTTGCGGCTTTAAAGGTTTGAGGACGCTAGGTTTCAAATCAGCAAAATACTGTTTGGCCAAGGCCATCACCTCGGCAGTTTTTATATCCCCCACAACAACTAACGTAGCATTATTGGGTGCGTACCAACGTTGATACCAAGCAATTAAATCATCAACCTGATAACTGGCAATATCGTCAGGCCAACCAATAATTGGGTGTTTATAAGGACTATTACTGAACGCCATCGTGGCAAAATGCTCGGCCATTTTTGCTTGTGGATTATCGTCTGTACGCATTCGCCGCTCTTCGGTAACCACTTCTAATTCTTTTTTTAACTCTTCAGGCAATAAATGCAAATTGCGCATACGGTCGGCTTCTAAGTCAAAACTCACCGCTAATTTGTCAGCGGCTAAGGTTTGAAAATACGCCGTGTAATCTTGCCCTGTAAAAGCATTTTCATCGCCCCCATTTTCGGCAATGATGCGTGAGAATTCACCCGCTGGATGCTTATCTGTACCTTTAAACATCATGTGCTCAAGCATGTGGGAAATCCCCGTAATGCCCTCTGGCTCGTAACTTGAGCCCACTTTATACCAAACTTGCGAGACCACTACAGGGGAGCGATGGTCTTCTTTAACAATGACTTTTAAGCCATTGTCTAAGATAGCCTCAACAACAGCAGGTTCGGCATGACTAGTTAAAACAGGTAAACTGAGTAATACGGTTAACAAAATTCGATGTTTCATAATTTTCCTGAGATTAAAAAAGTAAGGTCAGTAAAGAACCGAACATGATTATTATTTTTTGAATAATCGTGCTCGGTTCCTTAGTGAAACTTTAGTTATTAAGCCGTTTTAGGTAAATTTTTTATTTTTTCTAATACTTCCTGTGCATGTCCTTCTGGACTAACCCCGTACATAACGTCAGCGATAATGCCTTGTTTATCAATTAAAAAGGTTGAGCGCATGATAGCCATGCTTATTACACCTTCTTTTTCCCGTTCACGCCATACGCCGTAGCGTTCACAAAGTTCACCACTGGTATCTGCAAGCAATTGTATTTTAAGTTCATATTTGGCAATAAAGTCGGCATGACTGGCACAGGTGTCTTTACTCACGCCCAGAATGACCGTATCTAGTGCGCTAAACTCTGCTTCTAATTGGGTAAATTGATTGGCCTCTATGGTGCAGCCAGGCGTATCATCTTTGGGATAAAAATACAGCACTAGGTTTTTTTCTCCCGTGTAATCAGTCAAACTAATATTTTGATTATTTTGATTTAATACCTCAAACATCGGGGCAATTTGGTGTTTTTCTAACATAAATATTCCTTAAAAAAAACTAATGTATAGGGGGGCGTTTAAAATTTAAAACCCTCAGTATTTTACTCGCGCACTTATTCTGGGACTAGCATTTCATTACGATAACTGCCATGACCTTGCTCGCCAAGTTCTTGGGCTAACCAAGGCAATATAGTGTGCATTTTAGTTGCTAAGGTAAAAGGTGGATTAATGATAATCATGCCACTAGCCGTCATGCCTTTAAATAAACTATCTGAGCGTATGCCTAGCTCTACTAACAAAATATTTTTTATGTTGCTGGCGACAAGTGCGCGTTCCATTTTGTTAATACGCGCTCGTTCTATCACTGGATACCAAAGTGCATAAGTACCTGTGGAAAAGCGCTTAACCATGACAAGTAAATTTTTTATTATCTGTGCGTAGTCGGTTTTAAGTTCGTAGGACGGATCAATTAAAATTAAGCCGCGACGTTCTTTGGGTGGCAAGGCTTTTAACGTGTACTGCATGCCGTCTTCATGCCATACGCGCACTCGTTTATCTTTAAACATGGATTGTTTTAAAGCATGAAGTTCTGTGCTGTGTAACTCACATAACTCTAAACGATCTTGTTCGCGCAATAAATGCTGGGCAATTAAAGGCGAGCCTGGATAGCGAGTAAGTTGTTTGGAGGTAGTAAAGGCTTTTATTACGTTGACATACGCAGCAATAGCTTCGGGTAAGTCTTCGCGTAACCATAATTTGGCAATGCCCGTTTCATATTCACGATTTTTTTGCGCATACTCGCTGCGTAAGTTGTAATCGCCGCCACCTGCGTGGGTGTCAAAATAACAACAGCCTTTATCTTTTTCTGTTAGGTAGTTCAGGATATTGATTAATGTCAGATGCTTTAGCACATCTGCAAAATTGCCTGCGTGATAGGCATGTCGGTAACTTAGCATGATGATTTTAGTATTGAAAAAAGGTAAAAAATGGCTGATTAGCTGCGTTTTGCAGCATTGTCTAAAGCATGTAGATGACGTAATTTTTCACTTATTTTAATTTCTAAGCCCCGCTCAACGGGAACGTAATAGCGACGAGTGGGCATGGTTTCTGGAAAATAATTCTCACCTGCGGCATAGGCTTCTGGTTCGTCATGAGCATAACGGTAAGTTTTGCCGTAACCCAGGTTTTTCATGAGTTGGGTGGGGGCATTTTTTAAATGATCTGGCACGTCAACGCTACCAAATTGCTTAGCATCAAGCATTGCCGCGTTATAGGCGTTGTATACGGCATTACTTTTGGGCGCACAGGCTAAATACAGCACAGCTTGCGCTAACACTAATTCACCTTCTGGACTGCCTAATCGCTCTTGTGCTTCCCACGCATTAAGTGCTAATTGGAGTGCGCGTGGGTCGGCATTGCCAATATCTTCTGAAGCCATTCTTACAATGCGCCGCGCTAGGTACGCCAAATCACACCCTGCTTCTATCATTCGACATAACCAATAAAGTGCGGCATCTGGCGCACTGCCCCTTACGGCTTTATGCAAGGCAGAGATTTGATTATAAAAGGCTTCGCCTTGCTTATCGAAGCGTCGCACGCCTTCTGCTAAGACTTCTTGGGCAATTTCTGGCGTAATGTCACCGTGCTCTTGCGCATTGGCTAAGGCGACAGCAACGTCCAATAAATTAAGCACTCTTCTTGCATCACCATCTGCGGCCTGGGCAAAGTGTTGTTTAATTTCGTCTGACATCTGCACAGAATGTATACCCAAACCGCGCTCACTATCGCTTAACGCACGATTGATTACATGAATTAATTCTTCATGCGTTAAAGTTTTTAGTATGTAAACTCGTGCTCGAGACAATAAGGCATTATTAAGTGCAAACGATGGATTTTCGGTGGTTGCGCCAATAAAGTAAAAGGTGCCTTCTTCTACATGCGGCAGAAAAGCATCTTGCTGCGCTTTGTTAAAACGATGTACTTCATCAACAAAAAGTAAGGTTCGCTGTTGCTGTGTTGTCCAGCGCTGTTTGGCCTCTGCAACCGCAGCACGAATTTCTTTAACACCCGATAACAGTGCTGACATAGGAATAAAAGCGGCTTTTGAATGCCCGGCAATGAGTTTTGCCAAACTGGTTTTGCCTGTGCCTGGTGGCCCCCAAAAAATCATGGAATGCAATTGACCAGAAATAATGGCCTGATATAAGGGCTTGCCTGGTTGTAAAATATGCGTTTGACCAACATAGTCTGTTAGGACGTTTGGGCGCATCCGTTCAGCAAGCGGTTTATGTGCAAATTCCATAGCTTATAAGATGCTAATCGCTGACATTATGACTCTCTTTCCCAACGCACTTGAGCAAACTCTAAGGCTTCTTGAATGGTTAAATCGCGCGTAGCTCCGCCTGTTCTCACATACAACTTAGGCACATTATTTTGACTTAAATACACGGGACGACCCGAGGGCATAACGATTAATCGACAAATATGCTTACCTTCCAGCACATAAAACAAAACATGTATATTTCGACATAAATCCGCACCTAAGTGGGTTGATACCGCTGTCATGATTGCTTGCTCAAAACCATCTTGATTGTGTTTTTTAAGCGATTGATAATCTTGTTCTAAACCAATAATGCTGCCATCATCAGCAACACCAATTAATAAGGTGCCTCCGTGACTACTATTTAAAAAACCCGCGAGCGTTTTTAATACTACGGTCTCAAGGGTACGATTTATCCGTGATTGTTCTAAATCCCAGCGAAATGATGATTTAAATTCTAAATAAGCACCTTCACCTTGCCCGATGATTACGTGTATATCTTTTTGCAACTCTAGTTTTAATTGATCGATATGGGCGAGTCGTTTATGTAAAAAGCCATATATTCCTACGGTTAAAACGCCCAACATTGCGCCAATTTCAGCATAAAATAAGAGCAACTCATCTTCTACAATATTGCCATTTAACACTGAGGTTAATTGCGTATACATGTAATCAATTGATGACAAAGTATTGTTATGTGTTTCTTTTGAAGAAATAAAGTTATAACTGGGCGCAAGAATAAACACGCCAATAACCGCACCTAATAAACCAGCAAATAAATACAATTTTAATTGCTGTTGCCACAACGACATCATAAGTAAGAAAAATCTTTTCATTCACTTACCCACGCTGTTTAAAAAAATTAACACCATTGAGTTAAATACATAGGCTTTGTTTTTGGTAAGTATGGGAGGGCAGTCGTTTTAATTGCCTTGATAATCATAACTTCACGCCGTAACGATTAAAATAAATCAGCCCACATGGCGTCTACTTTTTGGATAATGTCTGTAGACATTGCCATTGGTCTACCCCATTCACGGGTGGTTTCTCCTGGCCATTTATTGGTTGCATCAAAGCCAACTTTTGAGCCTAAGCCTGATACGGGTGAGGCAAAGTCTAAATAATCAATGGGGGTGTTTTCTAGCAGCGTTAAATCTCTTACTGGATCCATGCGGGTCGTAATGGCCCAAATGACATCTTCCCAGTTGCGTACGTTAATGTCGTCATCAACAATTATCACAAATTTAGTGTACATAAATTGCCGCAAATATGACCACGTGCCCAGCATGACTCGTTTAGCATGGCCAGCATATTGTTTTTTCATGCTGATGACAGCCATACGATATGAACAGCCTTCAGGAGGTAAATAAAAATCAATAATTTCAGGAAATTGTTTTTGCAAAATAGGCACAAATACTTCATTAAGTGCCACCCCTAAAATAGCGGGTTCATCGGGTGGACGTCCAGTAAAGGTACTGTGATAGATGGGGGCTTGTCGTTGGGTAATGCACTCAATGGTGAAGACAGGAAACGAATCAACTTCATTGTAGTACCCAGTATGATCACCAAACGGCCCTTCTTGTGCCATTTCATCTGGATAAATATACCCTTCTAAGACAATTTCTGCACTGGCAGGCACCTGTAAATCACTGAGTAAACATTGTGCAACTTCCGTTTTACTGCCTCGTAATAAGCCAGCAAAGCCGTATTCAGATAAATTATCAGGTACTGGCGTTACTGCGGCAAGGATGGTTGCAGGGTCTGCACCTAAGGCTACGGCCACGGGAAAAGGTCGACCGGGATGTTGGTGTTGCCATTCTCTAAAATCCAAAGCACCACCACGATGGGCTAACCAACGCATAATAACTTTGTTTTTTGCAATCACTTGTTGGCGATAAATACCCAGATTTTGTCGCTCTTTATTTGGCCCACGAGTGATCACTAAGGGCCAGGTAATTAATGGCCCTGCATCGCCTGGCCAACACGTTTGAATAGGATAATCGCTTAAATCAATTTCATCGCCTTGACGAACAATTTCTTGGCATAACGGAGATTTAATTAGCTTAGGTGCCATATTTAATACTTGCCTAAACACGGGGAGTTTCTCTAGTGCATCACGCATACCTTTAGGTGGCTCAGGCTCTTTGAGATAAGCTAAGAGCTCACCTATGCCGCGTAATTCAGCTACAGATTCTGCCCCCATCCCCATGGCTACCCGTTGCGGCGTGCCAAAAAGGTTGGTTAAGACTGGCATAGAATAGCCTTTTGGATATTCAAATAATAATGCGGGGCCTTGCTGTTTTAAGACACGATTGCTGATTTCGGTCATTTCTAAATGAGGATCAACAGGTACCGTAATACGTTTTAATTCTCCTTGTTGCTCTAGCTTTTTAATGAAATCGCGCAAGTCATGGTACTTCATGCGGTAATGCCATTATGTCTTAACAACGCGTCAATGGCAGGTTCACGCCCACGGAAATTAATGAATAAATTCATCGCAGTATCGCTACCACCCTGCTCTAAAATATGACTTAAAAATTCATGCCCAGTGTCTGGATCAAAAATACCTTTTTCTTCAAATAACGAAAACGCATCGCTAGATAATACTTCTGCCCATTTGTAACTGTAATAACCTGCCGCGTAACCGCCCGCAAAGATATGCGAAAAGCTGTGGGCAAAGCGATTAAATTTGGGCGGTTGCACAACTGAAACCTGTTGTCTAACCTGTGCTAAGATTTCAGCAATGCCATCACCTTTGGCAGGATCGTAGTCTAAATGGATTTTAAAATCGAATAAACTGAATTCAAGCTGCCTAACCATTAACATGCCTGCTTGAAAGTTTTTTGCTGCCAACATCTTAGCAAATAATTCATCGGGTAAAGCTTCGCCAGTTTGGTAATGCCCTGACAATAACGCCAAGGCTTCTTTTTCCCAACACCAATTTTCCATAAATTGACTGGGCAGCTCCACTGCATCCCATTCCACGCCATTAATACCAGACACGCCTAAGTAATCAACTTGGGTCATCAGGTGATGCAATCCATGACCAAATTCATGAAATAAAGTAGTCACTTCATCATGAGTTAATAAGGCAGGCTCGGTGCCAGTAGGCGGCGTAAAGTTACACACAAGATATGCAACGGGTGTTTGGATGCCATCTATAGTTTTTCTACGCCCAACACAATCGTCCATCCAAGCCCCGCCCCGTTTATCTTGACGCGCGTATAAATCAATAAAAAAATGACCTCGTAAGTGCTGATGTTTATCATGAATTGCAAAAAAACGCGCCTCAGGATGCCAGCTATCAAACTCCGTTTCTTCAGTAATGATTAAGCCATATAATTTTTCAACAACAGCAAATAACCCAGGTAATACACGGGTTATTGGGAAATATGCTTTCACTATTTCTTGAGATAAATCATACAGATGTAAACGCATTTTTTCTGAAACATAAGCTATATCCCACACTTCTAAAGCCGCGATATGGCAATGCTGTTGAGCAAAGGCTGTTAATTCTGCATAATCTTGTTGTGCTTGATGGCGTGATTTTTTTGCTAAATCTTCAAGGAAGTTAATCACGTCGGCAGGTTGATGTGCCATTTTTGCCGCTAAGGATAATTCTGCATAATTTGCATAGCCTAACAACACCGATTTTTCATGGCGTAAGGCTAAAATTTTTGCCATTAACTCGGTATTATCCCATTGCCCCGCCTGTGGCCCCTGATCTGAAGCACGGGTTGCAAAGGCTGTGTAATGCTCGGCGCGTAAATTACGATCATCGGCATACGTCATCACGGCGCTGTACGAAGGAAATTGTAAACTAATTAACCAGCCCTCTAGTCCTTTTTGCTCGGCGGCTTGCTTAGCTTGCTGTAACGCCGAATCAGGTAAACCAGCCAATGCTTCTTGGTGTGTCAGGTGTTTACTCCACGCATTGGTAGCATCTAAGACATTCTCTTCAAATTTACTGGCTAAGGCAGACAATTCAAGGCTTATTTCTTTATAACGCTGCTGTTGTGCTGGCGGTAAATCAATCCCAGATAAGGTAAAGTCACGTAAACCATTGTTGATAATGCGTTGTTGCGCCTTAGCTAACTGATTAAATTCTGCACTCTCAGCCAGTCCGCAGTAGGCCTTGAATAGAGCTGCGTTTTGACCCATTTCGGTGGAATATTCACTCAACTTAGGCAAGCAGGCGTTATAAGCCTGTCTAAGAGCGTCATTATTCATGACAGCATTAAGATGACTTACTGGTGACCGTGCTCTGTTTAAACGGTCTTCGATGGCTTCAATAGGAGCAATTAAATTTTCCCAAGTATAAGATGTTTGAGACGCTAAACAGGAAGCAACAACGGCACGCGCCTCCTCAAGTAAATGCGTAATCGCTGGCTCAATGTGCTCTGGAGAGATTTTAGAAAATTGAGGTAAACGGGTATTTTCAAGCAGTGTATTGTTCATAATGAGGGGAAACCTTAGATTTAAAAGCGCACTTTAGTGAAGGTAAGTAATTATACATTAAGTGTTTTTAGGCTAAATAAGCTGTTATGTATCGTAAAACACCGCAGTATTGGATAAGTGATCGTGCCAACTTAGTCGATTTTTATCCACCAAAATCCATAAAAAACCCAGCCCAAAGACTGACCATGAAAGCAGTGTCGCTAAAAATCGAATTAAAGCGTGCTTCCAGTTAAGCGGTTTTTTGTCGAGTGTCAACACCTTAATTTTCCACGCCTTTAAACCTAAAGTTTGCCCCCCATGAGTCCAAAACCAACCATAAAAAATAAAACTCACTGCTAATAAATAACAGGGATAATAGTAATCATGTGCCGTAAATGCCTGACCATTATTAAACGGAAGCAAGATAGCTGTAGCAAGAAAAAATAACGCCAGCAACAAAATACTATCGTAAAAAAGAGCACTTAAACGCGTTAAAAAACCAGGGCTCATTGCAGAGGTCGACGAAGATAATTTGCGCACTGCTGTATCTTATAAAATCTTGATGCAATAAAATTAAGCTTTAAATAAGGCTAGTTTTTGACCAAAATACATACAAATGGCTATCAAGCCAGCTAACATGGCTAAAGAAAATAAGAACGGTGGGCGATGAAACAAAAGAATAAAGAAATCAGCAACAAAGATGCTAGTTAATAAAGGGTGATCTAATAAAGCAGAAAGAATCTTTTTGAACATAAACAATCCTGTCATTACACTAAAATGAAAAAATTAAAAAAAGGGTGTCTGAACTTTAATATTTAATGAAATAGATGACGCATACTTGCTAAAATTCATTATTGCGATTCTACTATATTCAAAAGGGGAATGTAAAAGAAAAGAAAAACGTCTTTCGAGACTGGAATTCACTAAAATAATATGATTACGATAATAAAAAAGATCAATATTGGCGCACAACCTGTCTTAAGTTTTTTTAAATCTGTTTTTCAAGCAAATTTAAACGACACAGAAACCACCAATACACAAAACCAACATAAAATTTACCCACGATCTGAGCACATTATCTCACGCTCACAAATCAGTGAAAATGCACTTAAAGTGCTTTACCGCTTACAAAAAGAAGGCTACGAAGCCTATCTTGTTGGTGGCTGCGTAAGAGATTTATTGCTGGGTCGCGAACCTAAAGACTTTGATGTGGTGACTAACGCTGATCCCGAACAAATCCGGCGCGTATTTCGTAATTGTCGAATTATCGGTCGTCGCTTTAGACTAGCACATGTTCACTTTGGCAAAGAGGTCATAGAAGTAGCGACCTTTCGCGGTGCCGCTGATGAACCCAACGACAAACAAGTATTAAACCAAGAAGGTCGGTTATTGCGTGACAACGTCTATGGCACTATTGAAGAAGACGTATGGCGACGCGATTTTACCATCAATGCTCTGTATTACAATATCAGAGACTTTTCAGTGGTGGATTACGCGCAAGGAATGGACGACCTTCTGCTTGGCGTACTTCGCTTGATTGGTGATCCAACCACTCGTTTACGAGAAGACCCAGTGCGCATGCTTAGGGCTATTCGATTTGCAGTAAAACTTGGTTTTAACATTGAACTCACCTGCGAACAAGCCATCTTTGCGACCGCGCCACAACTTTCTAATATTCCTTCTGCAAGATTATATGATGAAGTTATCAAACTTTTTCTTTATGGCTCAGGCTTGCAAACATTCGAAAAATTAAGACATTACCAATTGTTTCAGGTTTTATTTCCTGAAACCGAACGCTGCCTTAATACTGAAAACAAACATTTTCCTCAGCTATTACTTATTAAAGCCTTAGAAAATTCAGACAATCGAATAATGAACGGTAAGTCCGTAACGGCTTACTTCTTATTTGCGGCGTTTTTGTGGGAGCCTGTTAGTCAATTGGCCACTAAAAAAATGGCGCATAACATCGTCCCCTATATTGCATTCCAGGAAGCCGCAAACGAAATTCTCGCTAAGCAAATAAAAATCACCGCATTACCCCGTCACATCACCACGGCAATGCGTGAAGTATGGAATTTGCAACCCAAATTTGACGCCAGAACTGGCTCAAAACCCAGCCGATTACTTACTCATCCAAGGTTTAGAGCGGGCTTTGATTTTTTAGTGCTTCGACAAAGCACAGGCGCAGTAAGCCAAGAAATGATCGACTGGTGGCTAAACTTTCAACACGCTGATGAATCAGAACAAAGAAAAATGACACAACCTCAACAGCGAGGTCCACATAAAAAATTTCGTAACAAACCCTACAGAAAAAAAACAATCAAAAACCCATCATCTAGCGAAACTTAATAAGGTTGCTATCGTGCTCAGTACAACGCAAGTTTTTCCTTTAATATTATGCTGTTATTGTTTTTTGTCACGATTAACAAAAATAGCAACATTTACTATAGATTTACAATGAACTCTTTTGCGTCATCTTTAATCGATGTATTTATTGGTTTAGGCAGCAATCTTGCCATGCCCACATCACAGATTTTATCTGCTCGTGACGCAATTATTGCTCACAACGACATCAGTGAATGTGCATTCTCTAGCCTATATCATAGCTCCCCAATGGGTCCTCAAGATCAACCTGATTATGTCAATGCAGTGCTGTGCGCTCAAACACATCTCACCGCGCTACAGTTATTACAATTTTTACAAGACATTGAACACGCCCAAGGTCGAATTCGTAAGGAGCAGCGCTGGGGAGCGCGTACATTAGATTTAGATATTTTACTATATGGCAATGAGACCATTGATTTACCCGAATTAATCGTTCCGCATTTAGGTATTACTGAACGTGCTTTTGTTCTATATCCATTGAATGAAATAGCGCCAAATATTAACATTCCTAGCAAAGGGCATATTGCTGAGCTAATTAAACGCTGTCCTTTAGCTGGTTTAAAAAAATTGAGTACACATGCAAGCAGCTAATCGTAAACCTCTTACGCTAATTGATCTTAACAAAATGAAGCAAGAGAACATTAAAATCTCTTGCCTCACCGCTTACGATGCCAGTTTTAGTGCGTTATTAGACCACGTGGGAATTGATATTCTTTTGGTTGGAGATTCCTTAGGGATGACCATTCAGGGGCATTCCTCAACGCTACCAGTAAGTTTAGTCGATATGATTTATCACACGCGCTGTGTTAACCGTACAAGAAAACGCAGCTTCCTTATTGCCGACCTGCCTTTTATGACCTACCCAACACCGTTAGTTGCCGCTAAAAATGCTATGCAACTTATCCAACAAGGTGCTCAAATGGTTAAGCTGGAAGGCTTAAAGCTGGATATTATTCGCTTTATCATTGACCAAGGAATCCCCGTCTGCGGACATTTAGGCTTGTTACCACAATCAATTAATCAATTGGGCAGTTATGCTGTACAAGGCAAAACTGCAGCTGATGCTGAAGCACTTCTCACTGCTGCGCTAGCATTAGAAGCTGAGGGTGTTAGCCTGTTAGTGTTAGAATGCGTCCCTGCTCAACTTGCCAAAACCATAACGGCGCAACTTAATATTCCGGTTATTGGTATTGGTGCGGGTATTGACTGTGATGGGCAAGTATTAGTGCTGTATGACTTACTTAATATCAGCATTAAAAAAACGCCTAAATTTTCCCATAATTTCTTACAAGAAACGCATTCTATTGAACAGGCCGTAGCTAATTATCATAACGCAGTAAAAAATCGCGAATTTCCAACCCCTGAACACAGCTTCTACAATTAATGATTTATTCTACCTCTATTCAAAACTTACACGACTCACTTCACGAGTGGCGAAAACACCAAGAAAGCATTGCTTTCGTTCCTACGATGGGTAATCTCCACGCAGGTCATATTGAACTCATCAAGATTGCCAAAACAAAAGCTAAGCGCGTAGTAGTGAGTATTTTTGTTAACCCACTTCAGTTTGGGGAACATGATGACTTTACCCGCTATCCTCGGACATTAGAGGAGGATAGCCGGATACTTGAAGCGCTTGATGCTGATCTTTTATTTCATCCTACTGCCCAAGATATCTATCCTGAAAAGGCACAAACTATTGTTTCTGTGCATAACTTAGCTAACCAGTATTGTGGCGTAGCTAGACCTGGCCATTTTGACGGCGTAGCGACTATTGTTTGTAAATTATTTAACTTAATTACCCCAACTATTGCTGTATTTGGCTGTAAAGATTTTCAGCAATTAACCTTAATAAAAATCATGGTGCGAGACTTACATCTGCCTATTGAAATACTGGGCGTTAAAACCATTCGCGATACGCACGGCTTAGCGTTAAGCTCCAGAAACAGTTACCTTACTGAAGACGAAACTAAACAAGCACGCTTGCTTTACCAAACGCTTACGCACGCCAAAGAGAAAATCATAACTCACCACACTGACTTTACTAAGATTGAACAGACAGCAATAGACAATTTAAAAGCCGCTGGATTTACGCCAGAATATTTCAAAATTTGTCGTAGTAATGATTTAGAACCCGCGCAATTAATTGATAATGAAATAGTAATTTTAACTGCAGCAAGACTTGGCAAGACCCGTTTAATTGATAATATCGCCTTCTCTAAACCAGTGTAAGTCTGAAATCAGGTGAATGAACTATGCTAAAAGTTGATGCTATGCTCAAATTAATAGATAATTAGTCGTTTTTAAACATATTTACACTGATAACTATGCAAATTACGATGCTTAAAGCAAAACTCCACAGAGCAACCGTTACTCGATCAGAATTAGGTTACGAAGGTTCATGTGCAATTGACAGTGCGATATTAGATTTATCAGGCATTAAAGAGTATGAACAAATCCAAATATACAATATCAATAATGGTCAACGCTTTACCACCTATGCCATTCGTGCCGAAGCTGGGTCTGGTATTTTTTCTGTCAATGGTGCCGCCGCCCGTCTTGCTTGCCCGGGCGATTTAATTATTGTGTGCAGTTATGCTATTTTTGATGCCACAGAAGCTGAACAGCATCAACCTGTCTTGGTTTATTTCACGTCAAACAATGAAGTTTTACACACAGCTTCCTCTATTGCCATTCAAGCAGCAGAATAAACACATTTACCCGCTTTTATTACAACTCTCCTCACCAACACACAGGTCATCATGCTTTTGGCAACGTAACACCCGTTTGACCTTGATATTTGCCTGCTCTGTCTTTATACGAAACATCACACACCTGATCGCCACCAAAAAATAACATTTGTGCGACACCTTCATTTGCATAAATTTTCGCAGGCAGTGTTGTGGTATTTGAAAATTCTAAGGTCACATGCCCTTCCCATTCAGGCTCTAAAGGCGTCACATTAACAATAATGCCGCAGCGTGCATAAGTAGATTTGCCTAAACAAATAGTTAATACCTCACGAGGAATACGAAAATATTCAACCGTACGCGCTAAGGCAAACGAATTGGGGGGAATAATACACACCTCAGATTTAACATCGATAAAGCTATTTGAATCAAAATCCTTAGGATCAACAATTGCAGAATTAATATTAGTAAAGATCTTAAATTCATCTGAGCAACGAACATCATAACCATAACTAGAAGTGCCATAGGATATGACTTTACCGTTAGTTGATTCTCTTACTTGTTCTGGCTCAAACGGATGTATCATCCCGTGTTGTTTGGCCATCTGACGTATCCATTTGTCTGACTTAATGCTCATAATGCACACATACCTTTTTTAAATTGATAAAATTACTGAATAACAATGGTGGGAAATTTTGCGCTGTAGTCTTTTGGCTTTAACGCTAACAACGCTGCCATTTTACGCGCTATCGAATGATAGATGCCAGCCTCTCTACTTTCTGGCTGTGAAATCAGTATTGGCACGCCACTGTCGGCACCTTCACGTATTGCCATTGTGAGCGGTAATGCACCTAAAAAATCAACCTTATTGACCTCTGATATAGCCAAGCCACCTCCAGCGTTAAATATTGCTTCCTCATGACCACAGTGCGAACAAATATGAATGCTCATATTTTCAACCACGCCCAATACTGCAATATTTACTTTGTTAAACATCGCAATCGCTCGCTGTGCATCTAGCAAAGCAATATCTTGAGGAGTCGTCACAATGATTGCGCCCGTAACAGGAATTTGTTGTGCTAAGGTCAATTGAATGTCACCCGTACCAGGCGGCAGATCAATCAATAAATAATCTAACTCATGCCATTGGGTTTCTTTAAATAACTGCTGCAATGCAGACGTCACCATAGGACCACGCCAAATCATAGCTTGATCCGCATTCACTAAAAAACCAATAGACATTGCTTGGATAGTATAAGCTTCCTTAGGTTGCATCGTTTTATTATCACGACTTTCTGGCATACCTGATAAACCCAGCATAGTTGGAATACTTGGGCCATAAATATCAGCATCTAATACCCCAACCTTTGCCCCTTCAGCCGCTAAAGCGAGAGCTAAATTAATCGTTGTTGTAGACTTACCTACACCTCCCTTTCCGGAGGCCACAGCAATGATATTCTTGATAGCGGGCAACGGTTTTAAGCTTTGCTGAACAGCATGAGAGACGATAGCAAACGTAACCTCAACATCGATGTTGTACGCTGCAAACCTTTGCTTAAGGTGATCACTAACAGTCACCGCTAAAGTCTGTAGATAAGCCTTGGCAGGATAACCTAAGACTAAATTAACGCGGATAGTTGACTGGTCAATGCTAATTGATTTAACAATTTTTGAACTATAAAGATCAATTCCAGTGTGGGGATCAAGGACAAGCTTTAAATGCTGCTCAATTTCTGAAACGGTGATTTCTGACATTAGATAATTAACTAAAAAAGGAAACAAAACGAAACTAATTACACCACGAAATAAAAACGGTATAAATAAAATTGTTTACTTTCCTTGCTGCTTAGTCAATTTAACTAGCAAATCTTCGGCCTCAGCTTTACCCAAAAACTCTTGTTTAAACGCCAAGGCTTTTTGCAAAGCCGTTATTGCTTGTGATATATCAGCAAGCGACGCTGACACCGCGCCAAAATGATAATAAGCAAGGGGATTAGTAGGGTTTAAATCAAGTGAACGCAGCAATAAACTTTTTGCCTTAACAAAATCAGAGGATTGAAAAGCTACCCATGCTGCGGTATCTAACATATCAAAGTGACTTACTTTAGCTAAACGCTCAGCATACTCATTTAATTGCTTGAGATGCTGTGGCCTTGTGGAGCTTGAATTATAAAATTTAACATACTCATTTATTACAAATAATGAATCCGAATTTTTAGCTAAAAAACTGGCAAACAACGCATCAATTTTTGAAAACTCATTATCTTGATTATAAAGTGAAATTAAATCAGGCAATAAAACTTCAGCTTGAGTAATTTTAGTCAACGCAGCCTCAAGCGTGGCTTTTGCTTCCTTAGGATTCTCTTTAAGAATATCAATTAACGCACTATTTCTATAAGGCTGAACCCAAGCAGGATTAATTTTAATGGCTTCTTTATATGCAACCTTTGCCTCAGTGTATTTACTAGCTTGACTAAAAACATCGCCTAACAAATTAAAAGCAAAATAATTGGCTGGCTGCTTAGTAGTAAGCTCTTGCATTCGTTTAATCGCTTTATCATAGTGTTTTAAGCTAATAAAATTTTTAATTAATTGTGTTAAAGGCTCAACTGCCTGTGGTTGTTTTTGTATCGCCAATTCAAAGTTTTTAGAACTTTCATCAGTCTGTTTAGTTTCTTGCAACACTAAACCTAATAAATAAAAACCAGCCGCATCATTAGGATAAATCTGCTGTAATTGCTTGGCAACAAGCTCAGCTTGAGCCCATTTTTTTTGCAAAACATTAATATTGAAAAGCGTTTCTAAGCCTTTTTTACTGTTAGGTGTTAATTTAAAAAGCGACTGTAATTGATTATTCACCAAGTCCATATCACCTTGCTGATAGGCTAATGAAATTAAATCTAAACGGGCAGTTTCATCTTGCGGGGTTAACTCGACAATTTTAGCAATATTCTCTTTTGCTAAGATTTTGTCATTGTTCACTAAATGCGCTGTACTCAAGAGCTTCAACACAGCAATATTCGTTGGCTGTTGACTAATAATTGTTCTGAAATCTTCAATGGCTTCTTTCACTTTATTTTCAGATAACAACAACTCACCGCGCAAAGCTAAGGCTGAAAAATCAGTCGGCGCTGCCTTAAGTAATTGCTCCACTATTAGTCGTGCTTGGTCTTTTTTATGGGTCGCTAAATATAACTTTGCTAAGTTAACATTCGCTAAATGAGCAGAGTCAGTATCTAAATTAACGATTTCATGCAGAATCTCTTCTGCTTTAGTTAATTCATTGGCAGCAATATATAAATCAACCAAAGCAAAGCGTAAAGAGGCTACTTTAGGACGCTTATCAATTAACACCATTAATTCAGCAATAGCAGCTTCTTTTGAAGTATGCTGACTAAGGTAATGAGTTAATAACAAAGGCAAGTCTTCATTAGTTGGCAATTTTTCCATTGCCGTTCGTATTAACGTTTCTGCTTCAGCAAAAGACTTAGTATTCAGTAAAAATAAAAATAAGCGTTTGTAATGATCAGTATTATCTGGCTCTATTTCGACTAAACTGCTTAAAATGGTCTTAGCTTTATCTAACGCATTATTTTGTATATATAAGTTAGCTAGCAACAACTTAATAGAGGCGACACTTGCGTGCTGTACTGAAAACGCCTCTAATGAATCAATGGCTTTCTGAATTTTCCCCGTTTTAGCATGTAACGAAGCCAATAAAAGCTGTGCGTCACTATCGTCAGGATTTTTTTGCAAAATTGCTTCAACTTTTACATACGCAGCATCAGTTTTATTTTGTGCAGCAAGTACACTGCCCAATAAAAGTGATGCCTTAGTGTTATCTTTATCAAATGATAATACTTTTAATGCAAGTTGCTCAGCACCATCATAATTAGTATTCATCAAATACAGCTGCGCAAGTTTTAAATAGGCATCAAGATACTTCTCATCATTAGCAATAATGGCAGTGTATTGCCGCTCAGCATTATGACGCTCACCAAGCGTCACCAAGGTTTCTGCAATCTTAAAGCGAAGAGCATTATTCTTAGGCTCATCCGCAATTAATTCTTCAAATTTTTGTTCTGCTAGTTGATACTGACCAGATTTATATAAACGCGCGGCTTCCTGAATATCATCGCCATGATTACTACACCCTACTAATCCGACAATCAATATTTGTACAATTAAAACAGCACGCATAACATTTGATTTCATAGTTAACCTATTGAAAGTTTTTATAATAAAAATAGACATGATTAAACAGAGTAAACCTTGAAAAACAATATGATTAAAGGGGGGGGACGCAGAAAAATACAGGACAGGTTAACAGAAGACTGCGCTAGCACTAGATTCTTACAGAGTACAAATAAGGACAGTATTAAACTAAGCCCCTAGAAGAAGGGGCTTAGTATTAACAAATCTAATGACTGGGGTTATGCTGAGGAATATCAGCACCAACAGTGTGAGTTGAAGCTTTTGGGATTAATTTTGCGCTTGAATTTTCATGATACTTTTGCTTGTGCAACTTATCTTCATATTCTTGAATTATTGCTTCAAATTCAACATTCTTAATTTGTGAAAAAGGTTCCGCATCAATAATTGAGTCAAAAATATCTTTAGTTTGGCAACTATTGTAGCCAGCAATTATCTGCTTTGCACCTTCAAACATTTTCATGTTTTTAATTTCACAGCTTTTTAATTCTGCAACAGTTACTTTATGGACATTTTCTAAATTACCCTGCTGTATTGTTAAATCATTTTTTGAACGATTTAGAGCATTATATTTATCAATCACTTCTTTTAATCTAACAGAAGTATTATCCATACGAACTTGTAGTTCATCATGACTTGATTTTTGACTTGCTAAATCAGCTGAAAACTTTTCTTCTTGCGATTTAGAATTGTCTTCAGTTTCTTTAACTTTAGCTTTTAACGACTCTAATTCAGTAGTTAATTTTAAATTATCAGCTTGCAGTGTATCGCGTTCAGCGGTAATTGTATTAACCATAGTCTGCAATTTTGAAACTATTTTAGCATTGCCGCCACCTTCACGTTGCGCAGCACTTAAATCATGCATAAAAAATAGTAAACCACATAAAACCAATAAGTTAGACGATAAGTGGAGTCTGTTGAAAGTCATCATTAGAATCTCGTGTTTAAATCTAATTGTAAGACATCATTTCCATACTTAGGTCCTGAAATAACATCTGTGCTTAACCAACGACCAGTTGCCCAGACGTTTTTCATTAACCCATAGTTGGCGCCCACAACCCAACCTTTCGCATTGGTCCCCCCCAAATGAAAATCAGAATCGGTATATGCATCAAAGACAGCATCACGTTGAACATATTTATAAAGGGTAAATACATTCCATTCACCACTATGTGCAACGATAGGCCAGCCAAAATCTAAGCGAACTTGCCAAGCATTAGTTTGGTCACCCACTGGAGCACGCGCTAAACGCTGAACTGAGGCAGAATTAAAGGCAACGTTTTTAGCATAATCAGCCGCGACAATTAAATGATGCGGTGCAAAGGCCGCAAGATCATAAGCTAACGCACCATTAACAATTTTAAACTCAGAAGCTACACCATATAAACCAGGGAAGGTATTGTTATTATCATTACAAATAATACCCAATGTATTACCAAACTGAAGGAACTGAGGAACAGACTGATTATTTTCTGGACTATTGGTATTACATGTTGAAGGCGTATTAGTGTTAGGTTTAATGGCCACATTTTCATAATCATAAAATGCCATGGCAACGCGCACCATATCATGATTATGGAAGCCCCAATCCACACCGACCTGCGTGCCAAACAACCATTTATCATTTTGACTTAATGCAGATTCTTGCATAGGAAAAGCACCCACAGTGGCATAAACCGTATGTTTATCAGCATTCAACTCATTGTTGATGGCTGATTTGCCGTTTAAATCATGCCTAAACGTTGCTGCGAAACCTTCAAAGGATAAGTCTGTATCCCAGATCATTTCACTACCACCAGTAAACTCACCACCGCCAACATTCCATGGATTTGCAATACGACCACCAGAAAGCGATAACCAATTAAAACCTTTGCTATCATTCAGATCATATTTCAAAAAAGCCCTATCTAAATTAAAACTATATTGAGTACCCGTATTTCCCATTGTTTGATTAGTTGATACAGGATCTGGCATATTCCCCGTAGCTAAGCGCACTCCAGCTTTCAAACCATCAGTTATTTTTGTATCAATGGCTAAACGAAATCTTTCACGGAAATATTGACGGTCATGATTAGTGTTTAAGAAACCATTTAAACCCGCCGCAGCGACCCCCCCTGCTTGATTGATTGCTTGATAATTTGGGTAATACATGGCTACGTTATCGGTAGACATAAAATCATTTTGTGATCTTAAGCGTAAGTCACCTGATAATTTAAAGCGACTAATCCATTCTGGTAGCGCATCTGGCACACCCCATTTCTGATTTTTAGCTTCTTGCATAACATCTTTTACTACATCATGCCTAAGCTCAGCACGCACTTGTTGTCTAATTTCATCTTTAACAAATTCTGGCACGAAAGGCACTCTTACCTCGCCTTCTTCCAATGGTGCTGAAGATTCTGCCTGTGCTTGTTGCCCTGCATCCGACTCAGCTTTCTTAATCATTTCGTCAGCGACTTGATCAGTCAAAACACCTTGTTTAACTAATTCTTTAATTAAGTTTGTCGTGGTATTTCGCAACTTAAGCAATTCCTCTTTTTCACCCGCTTGAGCCACGCTAACCAAGCTGCAAAATGCTAGAGCTAACAGCTGCTTTGTAGTATCCATTTTATTACCTGTAGTATGTTTAGATTCTTGATGTGATTTTAAACTTAATTGGCTGTTCTAAGCCTGGCGGCAAAGGCTCATTAACCTTTTTATAGCTTTTTAAAAGTTCAGTTAAAAGATCATCTATATGGCTATCGTTGCTACCTCTAGCTAGCTCAATACGTTTAACCGAACCATTGGGCTCTACCCAAATTTTAAAAATAGCAGTATAGCCTTTATGCCTAAGCTCATCTTTTTCAGACAATATATCTAAAATATCATTTTTAATTAAGCCACTGTACCAAGCATAAGGATCTCCGCCACCGCCATTACCTAGCAAGCCTTTCCCCCCTTTTCTGGCAGCCAAGCCAAAACCATCCGAGCCTGCTGACCCTTCTGCATCAAGGCCTAAATCACCTGGAGGTGGCTCATCAGAAACATCAGGCAAATCTTCAGGCTCTTGCTCAACAGGTTCTTGGACTTTATCAAGCTCTGATTCAGGTGGCTTTTCCACTTTAGGTGGCGGCGGCGGTGGCGGTGGTGGCTTAGTAAGCGTAACAGTTTGAATTTTACGTTCTTTCTTAGCCGGTTTCTCTTCCATTGATGAAATCAAGTGGATGATGGTAAAAATTGCTGCCATCAAAATCAATCCACCTAATATCAATGGCAAATGGGCACGAATAGGATGTTTATGCTTTGTCATTTGTCAAATTATCTCATTATTTCACGAGATTTTGAGTCACCAACCCAATTTGGGTGATATCCAACTCACCAAGTAATGCCAGAACATTCACAATATTTACATATTGGACACTGGCATCACCCTTGATAACAATAGGTAAAGCAGGATTAACTGCTTTATATTGCTGTAAGGTCGATTTTAATTGCTCCATTGTGACGGGATAAGTATCTAAATAAATAGTACCATCAGCTGTAATCGTTACGGCTTTAGTTTGCGGCTTAGCCAAACTTGGTGAATCACTTGCTTTGGGTAAATTTACCGTAATCCCTTGCACAGAAGCTGTAGTCATGAGAATAAACACAACCAACAACACATACGCTAAATCAAGCATTGGCGTTACGTTAATCTCGTCATACGCTTCGTTTTCTTCTTGTACTTTCATACTTAAAATCTCATTAGCTAAATAGGTTTAATACAAGGAAAAACTTAGGTATGTTCTTCTGCTAATTTTGCAACAAACTCATCAACGAAGACGGTCATATCTGCTGATATAATTTTAATACGACTTCCTAAATAGTTGTAACCAAACAAGGCAGGAATCGCCACGGTTAAACCTGCTACTGTTGCCGCTAACGCCGCTGCAATACCAGGCGCGATTGAGTTAACATTTACCTCACCACTGACGGCAATGGCGGCAAAAGTAATCATTACCCCAACTACCGTACCTAATAAACCTAAGAAGGGGCCACCACTAATTGCAATCGTTAACAACACCATTTGCGAATTCAATTTTTGATTTTCTCTTACTAACACGGCATCCATTGAGGCTTTTACAGCGGCTAAAGCTCCCGCAGTTAACGAGGAATCCTTAGCCGTTGACACTTTAGATAAACGTTTATTCATTTCTTCTACACCCACATGATAGATGCGGTAAATAGAAGATCCTGAATAATCATTACTGCCTTGAGTTAAAGAAAATAACAGTGCTGAATCTTCTTCATCCTCATCACTGTCATCGTTTTGGGAGTTTAATACTGATAAATCAGCTTGTCCTAATTTTGCAAAAGCATGCTCGAATTTTTTATTTTGCCCATTAACTTTGTTGATAATAATGGTTTTACTCACCATAACCATCACACTGATAACAAACATAACACCGAGAATACCAATGATAACCCAGCCATCAATAGTAACGTTATTTAAGGTAGAGACAATGTAAGACTCGCCGCCTTCTTCATCTGGTGTTGCATCTTCACCGTAGGTTAATAATGCAGAACCTATGCCTTGCATTTGAACATCAAATTTAATTGCATTGGCATCTTTAGCAATTTTAAAAATTGCCAATTGATCAATTAAACCGTTATAACCGCGTAAACTCGTCGCATCTGCACCTAAGCTTATTTCGCTGTTAAGCTCGCCTAATACCACAGGAAAAGTACCCGCTGGTAAGCCGTCAACATATAATTTTATATCTGCAGCTGTTGCAACCACAGCTAATTGATGCCACGTACCAGGAGCAACAGTAGATTGCCCTACAAATTCAGTCTTAGCTCCCGCACCATCAATCACTTCAAGGATTGGCTTTTGATCTTTTAACGCTAAAGTTAATGAACTTGGCGTACCTGCGCGTTGAAAGATAACTGCATTTGCAGCCGCTTGATCGAACTTAATCCAAGTTGAAATTGTCCACCCTGTTGTTGGATTCATCACAATAGTGGGTGAAGCCGGAATACGTACTAGTTGAGCACCTTTAAAAGCAGCGGCTCCAGCAATTAAACCATCTTCTGCAATGGTTGCAGTTGTTTCTGATGGGTTATTTGCATTAGCTGTTTTATCTTGAAAACCTGTTGCTTCAAATTGATAACTTAACACTTGGCTAACATCAAAGGACTCAGGAGCTTCCTGTGCATCAACAGCTTCTTTATTGCCATAATACAACCAAAAACTTGGATTTTGTGAAGTTGCAATTTCTTTGGGTAATTTAACCCAAATTAAAGCCATTTCATTTACTGGATCTAATTTTTCTACATAAAATTTCAAAGGTGTTTTTTCATCTTCAGCTAACACACGCAAATCTTTACCTTTATCAGCTAAGTCTGCAAAAAATGCAAAATTACCAGTATGTAATCTAACGAGAGCGTAAGCATCTTCAGGAATGACCATGCCATCCTGCTGCAATTTTTTTACGTCAATACTGATATTTTTCTTATATCCCCAATCATCGCTCCACCAAGCCGATGACATAGAAGGTAACAAAGTTAAAAGAATCAATAGAAAATAAAGCCGTTTCATTTTTTTCTCACTCATATTTGGTGGAGGAATTATTACAAAAATTAATTACAAAATTATTACTCAGAAGTAATTGGTTTATTTGAAGAATAGTTAACATCATTAAACAACTCTCAAGGTATGCTTTATTAAAAACTCTTCATGCTTATCTAATTTCAAGTAGTGCATTTACACATTACTTAATTAACTTAAAGACAAGTGTTTCTTATGTTGGTTAGATTAGTTTTTAGCTTTGTTCTTTTTAGAGTCATCGCTTTCACCTTCACCATAACCGATTAAATCTACGCTTATTACGCCCATTTTCATGGATTTGGCATCAGCATCTTTACTGTCTTTATTCATATCAGTTGATGATTGCGCCACCTGACTAACGTTTGCCGTTAAATTACTCACTCCCGTTAAACCAGCCGCCAAACTTCCTGAGGATGCAGCAGGAACCCCGCTACTTACGCCACCCACCTGAATGTTATTAGCGCCTAATACCGCGGTCGCAGAAATTGTCACGTTAGTACCACCAATCCCTGCTTCACCGGCATTAACAATCCCTTTGGGAGCAAACAAAAATACATCACCAGGAATTTTGTCAGCGGTGGCTGCGGTACGAATACCACTACCCGATACAATTGGTGGGAAAGTAACCACTAAGTTACCATTATCATCAAAGCTGTATTGTGGTGGTGGCGCGGCAATTGCAGATTTAGCTCCACGTCCAGCATCGATGTCACCTTCGGATGACCAAATCAAAATATCACCACTACTTAACGCAAATACGCGTGATTGGTTAACAATAAAATCATTATTAACAAAGGCATTAATATTTCCTTCGCGTTGCGCAACAATACCTAATTCAGAAGCTGCTTTAGCCCCCGTGAAAGATACGGCTAAACCTGCGTTTATTTCACCGCCTGGAACAACTAAATCAATATTTCCACCTTGCAGTGTTTGTAATTTACTAAAAAACAAACTTAAATTTCCTTTCCATTCTGTACCAGGAAACAAATTAGTAATCGCGGTAAAACCTCGCTCATTACCGATATCTGAACTAATGGCTGATGCCGCACCGGTATATTTCAACTCATCAAATAAGACTCGATTAAGAATCGTATTTAATTGCGATTGAATCGGTAAATACTGATCAGCGGGAAGCTGCCTAAAAGTAGCTAAGATTTGCGCTGGCTCTACAACTGATTTATCAAGGTATTGAGTGCTGACTAATGCATTAATATCTGTTTGAATTGAAGCAAACATTTCTGGGCTTAATTTTCTAAAGCCTTCAATTGCACTCTGTTCAGATAAGAAAGGATCTGCCAACTTATCACGCATAAAGTTGGTCACTAACTGATTATATTGACTAAAGTTATCACCGTAACGAAGATACTCAGTGATTAACTGCGTCATTTCTTGTGTTAGATTAGTGTATTGATTACTCACTAAAGCGTCTAATTGAGGCTGAATAGACGCATATTCCGCAGGTGTTAACGCTTTAAATTGCTCTAATGCAGGTTTTTCGGTTAATGCTGTGTTATTGGTTTTTTCACGCATAAATCCAGTAATTACCTGTAAGAATTTAGTGTGATTTGCAGCATATTTTAAAACATCAGGGTCTAAATCAAAAATACCTAAATAATTTGGCGTTGATCGTGAACCCATCCCCGCAATCACGGCGATATTTGCCCCGACATCACTTGATAAATTTGTATTGGCTAAGTTACCAATAGTTGAAAGTCCGCCTGATGCACCAAAATCAATATTTCTACCTGAGGTTACTAACACATTACCAGGCCCTGCAACTTTAATTTCATTAAAGTTATCAACTAACAAACCATCCTGACTACGCTCACTCGTAAACAAAATATCTCTAGCGGCTGATATGACTGTCGCATCGGCAGCAGTAATATGCTGTAGGTTTATGAGCACGTTTGAGATGTCATTACCACTTTGAATGATGGCTTTTTTAGGGGCGTTAATCTGAATCGATCTGATATCACCTTCGTTGGTAACGACACGAATAGGCTCTTTATCCTGCGAATGAACTGGCACACCAGCATGCACCAACATGTTGATACCATAAGGATTTAAAATAGCTTCTGCATCGTTAAGTTGATTTTTAGCCAATGGATACAAGACATTTGGGAGTAAGTTTTTATCTGCATCTGACATACTTAAGCGCAAAGAATCTACATTTGAACTTATATTATCTTTCGCTAAAATTTGCAGTGTAGCGTTAGGGGCTGGAAATAACGTTACTTGACTATCTAAAGCAACGCTGCCACCAAATGCGGTTGCAGCTAACGAGGCAGGGTAAATTTTTGCTAAGCTTGATTGGCTTCCGCCCATACTTAACATTTTTTCATCACCAATAACACTGGTATCTGAGCCAAAATGCACATCACCTGATAAGGACTTAACTGCAACTTTACTGATATCTGAATAACTAAAAAATTCTGTTCCATTGGGCGCATAATTATTTCCAGAATGTAACATCATGCCATCTGATACTGCCGATATTTTTATACCGTTTTTAGCATTTAAACTAAAAGTGGTATCACCTGAAACAAGCTGTGGACCATGAACGAACTGTTTATCACTGCCTTTAATTGCACCACCAGCGGTTATTTCTGCATTACCTTTTGCTAAGTAATAAGCACCTCCAGCAATATCTCCCCCCGCACTTACCGTCATTGAGCCCCCGCCCTGAATAAGCACTTGGTTATTTAAGAAGTCTGAGAATGTAGCCGTATTAGGCTCACCAATCTGTTTACCTGTAGTTGGCATCATGACTGATAGGTCATTAATATTTCCTTGCGCAGACAGTGACACAGCACCACCACCAAATGAGCCAATATTTTCTTGGAATAATGAGGCTTGACCATCAGCCGCATTGCCATAGCCATCGGACGTATACCCTAATGCAACTGTCCAAACGGTAGGTAATTCGCCTTCGTGATTCGCATTAGCAGACCAATCACCTATTCGCAACAACCAGTTATCGATAAATTGATTGGTGACAGCACCTTGAATAGCATTGCCTGCATTCACGGTTAAGTTACCTCCTTCTACTGGATATTCACCGTAAAGAAGGAACGCGACAATCGTATCATTTAAGGTACCGTAACGATTACTCGTCTCTGCTCGTCCAGCACTGTAAAGCGTGGCTGTTTGATTTGTGAACACAACATCATTACCAGCAGTTAAATTTATATCCCCCGTGCCGGTACGAATGGCTGTATTTTCACCAATAATAATGTTTTTAGCCGTTGCCGTAGTCGTTGAATTGGCACTGGCTAAATCAGCACCTGCGGTTAACTGATAAGACCAAGAACGATCTGTTTGCATCAAATCTTTGATGTTAACACCCATTAAAGCGCCATCTTTAAAGCCATCTGATAGCGAAGCATTAACATTGAAATTACCTGAGGTTTTAATCGTTAAATTACCAGGTGTAACAAGTGTTCCGCCTGATGGATAACGCCACTGAGATAAATCCCATTTATTAGCGAGCGTAAGATCCCCCTCATAATTAATCTCAATACCAGGTTTAATGACCGCATCAGTGCCTAAAGTTTGATTTATTAAGGCACTTTTTTCTGAGGTAAATTGTACGGCTAACGCCTCTGCAAAGTGTTGATAATCGGTGTTATTAAGCTGATTAGCTATTGATAAATCAGCATTACTGTATTGAGTAACGCCTTCGATAGTAAATTTGTTATTACCTTGATCAATCACTAAACCAGTCTCTGACACTACGGCCTGTTGCACACCTGTGCCCGTTATTTTGCCCTTGATAGGATCGATAGCAATGCCTTCCGCATTGATTAACGCACGCAAATTAACTGCACCACCTTTGCTAGCATCTGAACCACTCACATCAATCAACGCTGCTTCATTGATAATAATTTTGCCTTTGCCGTCATTGTCATTATCAACTGCAGATAAAATAATACTGCCACCTTGATCGCCCGTCGCGGTCACCTGACTTCCAGCCTCAAGTTGAATTGTATCACCAGCATTTAATGCAATCTTGCCAGCCTGCATTGTTGAATTGACATTTAACTTACCTGCAACAGTGATTGATCCATTATCTGCCGTCAAGGAGAGCGTTTTTGCATGAATGACTTGATCTGCATGCTGATTAATATCAGCATTGACAGCTCTAAAATTAATCACGTTATTAATTCCCGCTACTGCAACTTTGGACATTAATGCGTCAAACCCAAAGCTTGGCGAAAAGCGTCCAACTTCGAGGTTAGTTGAGCCCCCCGAGGCATAAATATCACCCAATAATTCAACACTCTGTGCTGGTGCTTTAAGCTCAAATTGACCTGATGCCGACGTACCTCCACCTGAATTTAGATTAATAGCTGAGCCTTCTGCGATATTAATTGCACCTTGATCAGCAATGGCACTAAAGGTTCCGCCTGGAGTAAAGTCTGCCGTATCGGCGAAGGCAACGGCCTTGCCTGCTAAATTAATGTTGGCGTTGGAAGCTACATTAATCGCACCGGTTAGTGCGTGTAAACTAAAGCCTCCTGAAGGCATATTAATATTTGCGTTCATATCAATGCTATCAGCAAGCACATTAATTTGACCGCCTAAATTAGTATTCGCAGCATTAATTGCAGCACCATTATTATTTAAAGCAATATGCTGCCCTGCTGCCTGCATAATTAATTGGCTACTACCTTCAGAAATAAATTCTCCTGTGGTAATGGTGGTGTCACCGCCCAAAACCAATGTCCCTTGACCGGTGCTAGCAAAACTATTGGCTGCATTAATGGCGAGCGAAGAAAATCCGTTCATAGCAAAGTTACCTTCACCTTGAAGATAATTATTAGCCGTGAGTGATAAGGCCCCTGCACCATTACTGATGTTGTTATCCGACAAACCTGTGTCATTTTGGAATAATAAAGTATTGGCTTCAATTTTAGCGTGTTGATTTTCTGACCCCATGCCAGTAAAGCCCAGCGCATTAATCACCAAACTATCAAATTTAATGGGCTGCAAATTTCCTTCAGTATCCGTCTGCCCAATATTGCCGTACAAACCAATTCTATTTTTACTACTCAAGACTAATTCATCAACGGCTAAACTTAATAACTTTTCATTGCTTAAGTTTAATGACGAATCTGATAATTCTTTAACATCGCCTAGGTTGATGGAGTTGGCACTTAAATTTAAAGCCCCGCCACTCATTTGAATATTTCCAGCTAGGGTCGTAGATTTACTTGCATCAAGTAACATGGAGCTTGACGAGGCTAAGTTCGCACCCTCATGAATAATTAATTCTCCAGTAGTTCCTTGTATATTTTGCTTAACTAAATCAACTTGTTTATCTGCTGAAATTCTTAATAACGCCCCATCACCTGTTAAAGTAAAGGCATTATCGCCGGTATTAACTGTTCCTTTTGCTGTTAAGACCGCACCAGAACTCACTTCAATGGTGTTTTTGGCAGCAACCACTAAATCCGTCACAGTAACCTGTGCATTTGCATCAAACGTCACTTCATCAGAAGAAATATTAAGCTGCGTTATCCCAGTTAATACGTCATTGGTTCTGTTACCACCTAAAAATAAGCTATCAACACCCAAATTACTTAAATTTTCATCTAATACTTCTAATGTTCCAAGCGTTGGCGTTGCACTTAAGGTATTAACAATTTTTAATTTATTGGCTGCAATATCCATGCGTGCGCCACGCCCTCCCGCAGCCAGCACTTTAAATTTACCATCAAGCAATAATCTATCTTCTGCAGTAATAGAAATACGACCACTGTCCATAGGAATCATTGGCGTACTGGTATTATTACTGGTACTTTTATTTAAATAGAAGGCATTGGCTTGTTGTTCATCATATTCTGAATGCTTACGAATATCTGTACCAGACTCTAATAAATAGCCTTGTCTGCGCTGATCTGATGTGCCATTTTGGGCTATTATTTGATACCCAGGAACAATAGGCAAGCCAGCCGCATTATGGGTAGTTGCAACTAAGTCTTGCGTATTAGTTTGCGGTGTGACTAAAAAGCCACCAGGTAATAGGGCATATCTTGGGGGTAAAATTGTATATTCACCTGCAGGTAATCCCGAGCTAGCAATTAAATGAACCTTACTACCAATGGCATAATCAAAACCTATATTTTGTAAATGATCAAACGGTGCTAGGTCTGAATTTAAACTAGGGACAACGGCAAAACCACCATTGTAAGAGGAGCTCTTTGGATCTAAATAATCAGCTGAACCACCCGACCCTGGTAAAAATTCATAGGCAAGTAAATCGCCACCGCCAGACAAATCAACAACGCTACCTTTTGCTACATTAATTGTCGATGACGAAAGATTAAGCTCTTTTTCAGGTGGTTGAGTGAAGACTAAATTATGGTTATTATCTAACGGATAAAGCCAGTCCAAGCCGCCCTGAATAACACCAAAGGGAATAATCTGTCCATTTCCAGAAACGCTGGTAAGACCACCATCACCTAAATTTAATTCATTTTGCGCCACTAAATTAATTGCACCAAACGGTGCTTTGATAACACCATTTTGATTAATGGTCGCGGCATTAAAGTTTAACTCACCGCCTGCTGCCATCGGTGCTTGTTCCGTAACACCGCTACTTGAAACAGTAATTTCACCTTCCGGGTTATTGATAACAGCAAACGTAAAGCGTGATAATGTTGTGGGATAAAGTTGGCTGGCTGTCAAATGCAAATTGGCTGCAGTAGAAAGCGTACCGACATAATCTCGATTTGCGACGCTAATGTCTACTAAGCCATTAACGCGGGTATCATGAACGCTGCTTAGATTAATTTGATTAAAATTATCCCATAACGAACCACCAGAAAATTCAGTCCATTGAGAATTGGCTGTAAACGTCCCTAAGCCTAATACAGGTGTCTGGTTAACTTCACGAACTAACGATGAACCTACATGCAAATAACCAGTCGATAACTTGATCTGCCCTGATGTGTCAGGCTGACCTGCCCAAGAAATAACAGGAGAATCAATATCTACACGCTGCTTGACCGCTAAAGTAACGTCACCATTAAACGTCACCTTATCATTTGATATTAAACGCAAGTCCTCAACACCTGCTTGCATCAGCTTATCTGCACTTAATACTATCTGCCCATTACGCTCTTTTGGAATAACATCGTTAAAACCAAGCATTCCTGTTAAGGTCGGTTTAAATGATTGAGTAATATTTAATTGTAAAAGTTGGTTTGGAAAAGGAATGACTGCTTGATCAGGAGGGTTTCGTTTTGTTCTATCAAGAGAAACCTCAACTTTTCCACCTAAATTAGTTTCATAACCTGCATTGGCGATGAAATCACCTTCTAATACGCCACCTTCAGCGGCTATGAAGCTAAGTTGCCCTGCATCAGAGCCAATTTCTTCAGACTTGTAATAAACAGCACCAGTTTGCTGATCAAGTTCCGCAATGTCTAAACTAGCTTTTGTGCCCGAAATATTAATCTGTGAACCCGCTTCAGTGATGACATAGCCCCGTTCAGCATCAAACACTACCTCGCCACCCGACAATACTTGCCCTGTGCGATGCCCAGTGCCGTCAACTGGATTTAAACGAGTTGTGCCTGAAACATCAAGTACACCATGACTGCCTAACCAAATTGCTTGGGCTGCATTATATTCAAGACCTGGATCTCCGGCGATGGCTAAATTAATCTTACCTGCTGGCGCAGTTAACTGACCATCAACATAAATCCCACCTGCTCTTGCAGACAAGTCTAGTTGAGCTTGTTTATCCGCAGTGATGCTGCTTCCACTTTCTACAATAACATTTCTATTTACACTGTCTAAACTTAAATTAACAGGACTACGTAACGATTCAGCCAACACCTCAACATGTGTTAAACCAGCTAATGACTGAGCACTAGATGCTTGCCTAAAATCACCATCAAGTATTTGATTTTTTTGAATTAAATCCAAACCCACTGACGATTTAACAAGTAAATCACCCGCACTACTGGTTAAATTAATTGCTCCCAATGTACTATTTTTATCAAAATCAAAATGTCCTTCTGTCACGCCAAGCACAACTGCATTGGGGGTTGCTTGAAGCTCTTCATCACTGGGCGTACCCAAAATAAAATCACTACTATTTAACGTTAAGGAGCCGCCTTTAGATAAGGCCGAAGCAGAAATATCTCCCTGAAGTGTTAATACTGATGTTTGACTATCACTACGCACATCAGCTTTTAGACTGATTTGACCACCCTGACCCGCGACTAAAGCATCACTTAACGCTAGCCATGCGCCACCATCTGCGGCAAGCGTAGAACCTTTTGTTACGTTAATATCACCTGTTGCTTGAAGCACTAACTTGCCACCCTCAATGGCAATAGGCTCAACCGGAGTAGCATTTAAGCCCAAGGCATAATCATTCACCCAACGCCCAGATACATTGATGTTAGCTTGTTCACTAATATCAATTTTTCCTGAGTTTTCTGGAATATTGGTATTTCTACTCATTAACGTGATGGAGCCAGAAGGTGAGTAAATATTTCCCGCTACGCCAATATGACCAGCATCTAGGGTCAGGGAACTATTTGCATTCATCATGATATTTGCAGTAGGGGCTACTGAAACATCTGCAAATGTTTTGATAGTGATCGCTTGTAATCCAGATTGATTGGTTAATTGTGTGGGCAGAATAGTATCAACTTTCTGATTATCTGATTGCTTGGGAAATTTGGCAGTAAGGGCAAGATTTGCTGTGTTATTGACATCCTGAATGAGGATATTTTGTGTTGAGATAAAGCTTGCGGTATCTAATGTGAATGCACCACCAAAAGCCAAGGTATCTACTGACCGTTGATAATTATTACCTACCGACCCTGCGGTGACACTACCGTTCCAGGCAATTGTAGGCGTTACTAAATTGATTGCACCCGCGGCTAAACCTTCTGTATAGCCTTTTTCAAAAACACCCTCACCAAATTGACCTTTGGTATTCCATACTTTAGTGACTTCAGGCCCCCATTTAGTATGCACTTCGTTAACCACGCCATACACAGCGGCAAAATGCTGATTTGGATCTGCATCACTAATATCAACAAGACTGCCGTAATCAGTGAGTAGTTTTGTAGTATTAATATAACCATCTTGATAATCAATAGAACCACCTGAAATATCTAATATGGCGTCTTTATTAACAATGACATCGCCACTGGAAATAAAGTTAATCTCACCACCTTCACCTAAGCGTTCATCGATAGTTCGTTCAAAACGTGCTTTTGCACCACTGACATCTACTATTTCTGTATCTTTGCGGACATCAACTTTGATGGTCGAGCCTTTTAACACACCGTCTTTTTGTAAAGGCGAATCACGTAATTCGTAGGTTTGTACGGGAACATCAACAACATTTCGTTCTATCGGCACATCAATATGCTTTATCCCCGCGACATTGATTGTCGCGTCTTTATCAACAAAAATGCGTCCTTTAGTGCCTTGTATAGGATCAAGTAATTCATTAGTTGCCGTCACGTTAACTTGTCCACCCGGTGCTTCAATGGAAGACCCTGATGCCATTTCAATGGTATTACCCGACATTTCTATGTACGACAATGGCTGATGCTGTTCATCGATAGCTGAACCGCCATTCGCGTCGGCAATAATTTCTGTCTTACTACCCTTACCTAAAACAACTTTTGATTCTGTACCTAAACCGTCATTTAAGTTTTTTCTATCAGTTGAGGTTGCAACTAATATTTGACTTTGTTTTTCGCCACCTTCTCTGGCTAATAAGCGAATCGAACCATTAACATTGACAGATGTTGTGGCCGTAACGCGACCTTCTTGGTTGACAGCAAAGCCCGCCATAGTGACATTGCCTTGTTTGGTTAAAATATTACCCAAATTGCTTACTTTACCGCCACTGCCTACTTCAACTAATAAACCTGCAAAGGGGCTGTCACTTGCGGCTGGCTGTAAATACACTTTATCTTTACTTGCCACAAGCAGAATCTGCCCCTGCTCATCAGCGGTAATATCGCCTTTATTGGTGACTTCAGGTGCAGCCATAATTAAACGACCATTTTTGCCAATTTTTAATTGAGCACCCGCTTCAACAGTAATGGCTGAGGTTTTTGAGGCACCTTTTTCAGCTTCAAACACGGCCTTTCCCGTGTCATCAAATTCTCTTACGATACCTTTTTTAAAAACTTCATCAGCTACATTTAAAGTAGTGGTCACTAAGGTATTAACATCAACAGTAGAATCTTTGCCAAATACAAATCCATTTTGGTTATATAAGTAAATCTGACCATTTGCACTGACTTTTCCAAGAATTTGGCTAGGATCATTCTGAAAAATTCTATTTAAAGCAATGGAAGAACTATTGGGTTGATTAAATTGCACATGGTTATTTGGCCCTACATTAAAACTTTGCCAATTTAATACTGCTCTATCTGTTTGTTGATCGATGTGCAAAGCATCGCCCGTGGCGGTAGCCGTGGCTGCGCCCATCGTTGCAAAGATTTGTTCTGGTATGGGTAATTCTGCGTAAACGGGAGAAACAGACCCAATAAAAACACCTCCCGCTATCGCCATGTGCACACACACTGCTAATGGTTTTAAACGAAAAATATCTATTGATTTAGTTTGTTGGGTCATGCTTTGTTTATTACCCATATATAACACCTATTTGTGAATACTTTCTATTGTAAATGTTCAAACCCTATGCATCAGTCAACTTTCAACAGCCACATAACAATGTAGTTACCGGAAACGATGGCAATGTGGAAAGAACCGCATAAGGTTTATTGATCGTGTAGTGATGTCTATTCAGTAGACATTATGAATCAACGCAATTATTAGTAATATTAGAACTCAGTTGCTACATTAAAATGTAATTTTGGATCGCCTTCTTTGACAGGAGCTAAATCGATTAAAGGAAAACCGACATCCAACACCCCCACAAAGTATTTATGAATTTGGAAGCGCACCCCTAAACCTGTACTGGCTAATTTATTACCGCTGAGAGTTCCAGGCAAAGCTTCTTGCACCCACCCCTGCCCTGCATCAACGAAAGCAATGGCTTGTAATTTATTGAAAATATCACTTCTACTTGGATATAAATGCGGAGAACGAAGCTCAACAGTACCAATAATCCCGTCATCAGCTAAGGCTTGTGTTTCGAAATAACCCCGAATACTTTGCATCCCCCCTAATGAAAACTGTTCATTACTGATTAAAGGAGAATCTGCCTTCTGACCATTAAAACGACTGAAGAATTCAAATTCATAAGGTAATTCATGGGTAAACGTGAGTCCGCCAACAAAGGCAGAATAATTGGACTGGGCTTTATAGCGTTTATTTTCAAACTCCCATTGCGAGTTACCTACGCCGCGCATAGAAAAATTAACACCTACTTCAAAGGAGCTTATCCACTCTTTGCCACGTAACGAAGACGCATACTTAACCATAAAAGGCACATAGGCTATTGGTGTTTTAATAGTATCTGCACCGATTAGATTTAAATCTTCGGAAAAATCTTTGTAATCAAATCCCAAGGTTAAACTTTGATAGTAATTATCTAAACTTGGTAACGGTTTAATCAACCTTGCGCCATAAATATTACCAATACCGATAACATTGAGGGCGCCTGCCGTTGCAATTTGTGCATTTGATGTTGAACTGACGGCATAAAAGGCAAATTTAGCATCGGTATAAGGTACCGGCATAACATACGTACCCGCCCATACATCAACTTCTTGATTATCTTCAGGTGATACCTGATACATTAACGAGGCACTATGAAATTTCTGCCATAAATTATCATAATGAATTGTGGACGCTAATCTTAAGCGACTTGTTGACGCGGTATTTCTACCATTTAACTCTATACGTCCATGCAAAGGTAACGAATCTTTTACTTTTAAATCAACCTCTAGCGTTCCGGGTGTATCACCTGCACGCAACACTGGAGTAACTTTTCTGTCTGGACTCTGATTACTTAATGCTGCTAATTGTTCCTGCATTTTTGGCATATTTGGCACCTTGCCCTCTGCCAACTCTGGAACGCCTTCTTTAATACTGCCTAAAGCAAAGTAACGCGAATCTTTAACGCGTAAACGCGAAACCTTTCCTTCTACAACGTTAAGATAGACCACCCCATTCTTTACATTTTGCTCTGGAATATCTACAGCGACCGTCTGATAACCTTTATTTTTATAAAGCTCTTCTAAGGCTGCTCTCGCTTTTTCTACCGTATCAATAGACTTCTTCATACCTAAAAAAGGATAGACCGTGCGTTCTAGTAATTGTCGTTCTATTAAGGTACTTCCTTTTACACGCAACTCTAACAAATCAAACGTATTTTGAGAGGCCAACTGCGGCTCTGCAATAACGACTGAATTGATATTCATCCCTAATAAAAAGCTTAAAACAACGTGTTTCAAATGAGTTCTTTGCTTGTCGTTACGTATCCGCATGTTATTGAGTGCTGTGCTGAGTTAGGTCATGAAAATAAAATACTTAAAGCCAAAAACATGACCCGTATTAAATTTAATAAATGAATGAATAGAAAAGCAAAACATTAAAGTTTACGTGCCTGTTTTAAGCCATTCTATTTATGTTTTGTTAATTTTTGATGACAACAAGATCATGAAACCTGCTGCATTAGCAAGGTCTACACGACTTTATTGACTGATACGACGTATGGACTGAATAAAAAAAGGGCCAACTACCTTGCGGCAGTTAACCCTTTTTTAAGCATTACTCTATTGAAAATCAGGAGTTAACTGATTATTTCAACTGAATACCACCTTTTGAATCATAAAGTGCTGGAAGACGGCAGTTGTTAGTTGACTCAGTTGCAGTACCATGACTGAATGGGTTAACTGGAGAACCTGAACCGTATAGACCAAACGCATTTGCTTTAAATGATTGTGGCGTTGCTAAATAACCAGCCGCACCCCAAGTATGCACTGCACCTGTATTTGTTGCAGCCAAGACAACTGGGTTACCTGATTGTTTAATAATTTCATCAACAATTGCTTGTTCACTTGCATCAAATACATGTGCTTTGTTGTATTGATACGTTAACTCAACCCAATCTTTATATTTGCCACGCGCAACTTTATCTAACGTTGGTTCTTCACCATCGATTTTGATAAAACGCCAGTCACTTGACAATGAGGCATTTAACTCAGTACCTTGGATACCAATTGCCCAACGTGCACCATACGTGTTAGCAAATGATGTACCAACAGAGTCTACACCTGAGGACAACTCAGCCAAACACTCTGACATTGCACCTGCAGATGTCATCGCATGGACTTGTGCTTTCTCAATTGACTCAGGCGTTGCAGCGGTATCAGTAATACCTTTTGGCGCAATATCATTACATGGGTAACCCATAAATTTAATGGCTAACTGCGCTTGCGTACCTGAGCCTGATGCTCTACGGCAAATATGCAGACGGTCGCTGGCTGGTTGAACAGATGCGCCAGTAAACACATCAGTAGTTCCACCTAATTTTAATTGTTTCCATGAACTTACTTGTCCAGTGAAAATACTAGCAATTTGTGCTGAATTTAAAGAAGGCATACACGCTGCTGTTTCTCTAGTTTTTACATTGGTAACACAGCCATTTGTTTTACCAAATTGCGCTTCTTGCATTGCGTTACGTAAATTTGTACTTACCGCCACACCAAATACTTGTGTTGCTGCCGCTTTAACAACTAAATTTGTCACATCCGCTGCAGTGATTTCTGCATAACCACTTGGAGTATTGTCACCACGGAACTGAATAGGATCGACGTCTGATACACCAAAATCTGGAATTTGTTTGTTAGTTAAATCTGCGTTTCCAGCAGTATAAGTACAGTTGAATTTAGTAAAACCAGCACCTGCAGCAACCACAGAACCAGAAATAGCACAGTTTGCAGCGTTATCTACTTTTAAGAAATCAATTGCTGAATTCGCTACAAGAGGTGTTACACCTTGTGCTGAACCACCATTATGACGTTTATAAATCAATAGGTTAGATTTACCTGCTGACAAACCACTCAACGCTGTATTTGATTGGTTTAATTCACATAAATACGCCACTTGGTCTTTACCGCCAGTGCTTGTATCTTGAAATTTATACATTGCTTTTTTTACATCACACACTTGATTTGCAGCCGGTACTTTTTTACTTGTAAACAGCGCTTCAATGAATGGACCTACCGCAGAAGAACCTGATAAATACACTTCATAGGTATTTGCTGGAGTAATAACCGGTTTTCCTGCTTCAAGCGTAATAGCTGCCTGAGCAACACCGCCAAACATTGCAGCAGAAACAGCCGCACCCAAAACTAATTTTTTCATAATTTTCCTCTTTTAGTTTAGTTAAACAACATTATAAAACACAAACAACCCTATTAATGCCCACTTGGACACTACTTTTAATCTGAATATTGCGCTATCGAATGCGCGTATCAACACACATTGCACACCCCATTGACACGTCATCACTTACCCTAAAGCACGCACCTAATAACAATTGAAACTAATTTGCTTGCTTATACCCGCTCACAACTTATTTTCTATATTTGTTATTTTTTCATACTTCATGAGTCTAAACAGTTAAAGTTCAATGTAACGTAATACAATTGTATTTTGTAAATATGACATTTTTGCGTCAGTCTTCATTTTGTCATATTTTTATTTTATTGTTCAGGAATGGCATAGACGCTGTTTTATACGCTGCCTAATGTAACTAGAAATAGCTTTCTGCACGGGTTTTAAAACCTGCAAGACTTGTTTTAAACACTATTTTTTTAGCCATAACATTGCTTTGTGCTTTCTCTAACCCCGATTATTAACCTACCTTTTTACTGGGGAGCTTTTATTTTGAACGAATTAAAACAAATAATTTCATTGCGCTTGGTTGATAGTGATCGCGCATCTGTACAAGCTATTGCAGCTCGCCTTTTTGTTAGAGAATCTGATATTTATCGATTTGCCATTAATTATTTACTCAATCGTTTTAGTTGTTTGTTTGATGACACCCTCACTGGTAGCGATTTATTACCCGCCATGCTAGAAATTCGTGCTGAAATTAATCATAGTCTTGGTCTTAAACGGCACCAACTTGAAAAAATTATTAATGGCAGTAATGTTGATCCTGACAAGTATGTGGCGATGTCTGATATCGAACTCTTACTGCTACCTCAACATATTTTAAAACAACGGTTAATGAAATTAGATGAAATGCCTAAAACGCCCATTGATGTTGAGGCATGGCTTAAACATTATTTAACGTATAAATATAATCTGTTCCACTTAAATGAAGTGAAATACACTGAAGAATTAAGCGAAGTAGGTTAATTTCTGAATTTAATTAATTAACGCCTTACAAAGCAAGGGTAAGGGCGCAGGGGAACTAGGTTTTTTAGCTTGCGCTGCTGGCTTGCTGGCTTCTGCTGAAAACCACCACGCCAAGTCTGCATCACATCCTGAATCCATGGGCAACGGTGCTTGTTTTTCGCAGTGTGTATTATTAGCAGGACATGCTAAGCGTACATGAAAATGATCATCATGTTTCCACCACGGACGAATTTTTCTTAACCACTGCGCCGCATTATAGCGCTGACATAATTCCCGTTTTATGATGGGATTAACAAAGATTCTATCCACCTCTGGCATGAGTGCAGCTATTTCTAAGACTTTTTCCTGACGCGCTGTCCATTGCATTAAATTTAGCTTAGCATTCTGTGTGTTTACAACAGATGCTGCCTGCATAGTTTCTCGCTCCACTGAGCTTAATAGCCGTTGCTGAGCTTGCTGACTATGCAAAAACCAAATATCCACATCTAATCCAGTTTGATGACTGCGATGCCCTGTTAATGTTGGCCCACCGCGTGGCTGACCTAAATCTCCGATTAATAACACCCCCATTTTTTCTTGCGCGACACGCTCACCCAACTGCTGAATAAAATGCGTTAGCACAGGATGTCCGTAAATTCGTTGCCGCGATAAGCGCATTAATTGATAGCCTTTGCCATTAATTGGTAATGCCGATGCACCACTTATACATCCATTAGTATAACTACCAATACTTTGCACACTGTTTCCAAGTGTTTTTGGCGTAGTAACTGATGACCATGACGATGCTGCCCATACTGGCGATTGCCACAACACTATAAGCATCAAACATGTATATAATTTTTGGGAAGGGGTGATAAACAACTGATGACCAACTTTCATTATTCGACCTTAGTAAGATGTATTATGGCTGCGTAACTTAATTCAGTTATATCCATGATTGCGAGAATACTGACCTTTATTGCATCAACTGTTTAACATTTAGTCACTACCAAGCTTGAGTGGAATTTTTATTAAGATATTCTTGCTGCCCATACTGATACAAAAACTTTCGCTTTAATAACCCGGCAGGATCATCGGGGATACGTTTCAGCCATTGTTCATTAGCTTGTTTTTGTTCTGCGGATAAATCAGCTTGCTCGGCGGCGACTGCACCTTTTGTTGAGGGTTTATTTTTCTCTGACTCTGACGCAGCGCTCTTTTCAGCAGTTTCGGATGGTTGTTGCGCGGTGTTTTTTTCTTCCGTTGAGGCACTGTCTTGGTCACTTGCTGGCGGTGCTTTATCTTCTAAGGCAGGATGCTCTGGCTTTTGCTCAGGCTGTCCTAAATTATCTTGCTCTGATGACGACTCAGCGGTTGAGCTGCTACTGTCAGATTGTTGGGTAGATGAGGGCTTATTTTGTTGCGGTGATGATGTTTGTTTATCTTTATTATTGGAATTTTGCCCAGATGGAGTCTGCTTATCGTCATTTTTTTGTTGTTGTTTTTTAAGCTCTTCTTCAACAATCGCTTTATTATATTTGGCATCTGCATTACTAGGATTTAATTTTAGGGCGTGCTCATAGCCCGCAACCGCTTCTTGCAATTTTCCAGCTTGTGCTAAGGCATTTGCTTGATTATAAAAATCTGCGCTATCGCTATCTGATTTAAGGGAATGTGCAGCGGCTTTGGCATACTCACCCGCCTGATAATACGCCGCAGCTTTCCACTTAGGGTCGACAAATAATTCTGCTGCCTTGGCATAATCTTGTTGCTTATATGCGTGTTGGGCTTGCTGATCGGGTGTTTGCCAAACATCTTGCCAAGTCACAGCGTAACTTGTTTTAGGCATAGGTAAACAACACAACAAGGCAAAGACTAATACACCTTTGCGAAACAGAAGGGCTGCAAAAGGGACTAGCAACACCACTAACCAGGGCCCTAAATCTGACCACTGTGCCAACTGCAACGTAGTATTTTTACTGTCTACGTCGGTCACTGAGTGATTAACTGCATACATTAATTGCTGAATATCTTGATCATTAGCGGTACTGGTTTGATAACTGCCCTGCCCAGTGCTGGCTAACTTAGCGAGCTGAGCGGTGTCTAATTTAGGCACGACAATACTGCCTTGCGCATCTTTCAAAAAGCCACCTTCTGCTAAAGGAATAGGCGCACCTTCTGTTGTGCCAATACCCAATACCGATAAATGTACGTCACCTAAGGTTTGTGCGACGGCAAAGGCGGTGTCATCTACACCATCAGTCACTAAAATAATCTGCCCACGGGGTGAGCCTGCTTGTTTCAATAACATCATTGCTCGCTGTAATGCCAAGCCCGTAGCACTACCCTGACTGGGCATGATGTCAGTTTGTAAGGCAGATAATTGGTTGTTAATGGTTTCCGTGTCAGTTGTTAATGGCGTTACCGTGAAGGCTTCGCCAGCATACACCACTAACGCCGTTTGCCCGTCTTTACGTTGCTTTAAGATATCAGCAATTTTATAACGCGCTCTAAGTAATCGACTGGGCGTAATATCTTTTGCATCCATTGAGTGCGATAAATCCAACACCAGAACAAGTGCTGCTGCATTGCTAAAAGCGGGCACCTGAATTCGTTCAAACGTCGGCCCTGCCAGTGCAATAATTGCCAACAAAACCACCCCCCCCAGCACTTCACGCTGTCCAAGATGCATTTGATTAGCGTTGGCATGCAATAAATAAGGCAATAATTCGGCATCACACACCTGTGACCAACGCGTGTGTTTTATTTTGCTGCGCCACAGCGTCCACATGCCACCAATAAAAGGGAGTAACGCGAGTAACCACCAGGGCCTGATAAAATGAAATGATGTTAGATCCATGTTAATTAACTCGCTGCGTGGCTAACGCGGCTAGCAAAGCTAGGGCAACTGACAATGGCCAAAAAAACAATTCTTCGCGTGGCCTGAAATACTGCTTATCTTTTTCTATGGGTTCTAATTCATCTAATCTGAGATAAATATTTTCTAATTCTTGCGCATTTCTTGCCCGATAATAATGCCCGCCGGTACTTTCTGCTATTTTAATTAACGCATCTTCATCCAAGTCTGCCGAAGGATTAACGGTTCGATTGCCAAAAAAACTTCGTACGACCATTTCATCTGCGCCAATGCCAATGGTATAAATTTTAAGTTTTATCGTTGCCGCTAATTCTGCTGCTTTCAATGGTGTGATTTCACCCGCAGTATTTGCGCCATCAGTCATTAAAATCAGAACACGACTATTAACGTGTTGATCACCTAAGCGCTTTACCGCTAAGCCAATGGCATCACCGATAGCGGTATTTTCTCCCGCCAAACCTAAGGCTGATTCATTTAATAAAGTAACCACTGTTTTTCTATCAAACGTTAACGGCGTTTGTAAATAAGCACGCGTTCCAAATAAAATCAATCCAATTCTATCGCCTGTTCGACGCTCAATGAACTGACCAGCAACCCATTTTGCAGCGGTTAATCGATCAACAGGCTGCTTGTTTATTGCAAAGTCTTGAGCTTCCATACTGCCTGATAAATCTATCGCTAACATAACATCTCGACCACTTATGGCTTGCTCTAAGGGCTCGCCTACCCATTGCGGTCGACTTGCAGCGGTCACTAATAATAGCCAAGCTAACGCAGCTATCCATACTGTCCAACGCTGCGTAAGCTGCACCCGTTGATGACTGCTTTCAGCTGTATAAAAATCATCTAAGAAAGGTACTTTAAGTGCAGAGGCTTGCTGACGCTCATACACTGGCAACCACCAACGCACAATAATAGGTAAAGGTAAGCTAACTAATAACCAAGGCCATGCAAAATCAATCATTGTATTTTTTTACTGGTCGATTATGTTTAAGTAAAGGCGCAGCTTGTGCACTAAGCCAACGCTCAGTTAAGTTGATAAGTTCTGTTAGTTGACTAACATCTGGCGCTTCACAATAAGGAGCAACTAATAAACATTGCCCTACGCCTTCTGAAAAAGGTTTCCCAATAAGCGATTTATCTAAATAAACAAGCCATGCTAAACCAATTAAACCCGCTACGTGTTGTGTAGGGGATACCGTTATCGCCACCCGTTTTAATAATATAGAGACCGCCTGAATGCTTTCAATAGGCTGTTCTGTGTGGATGCGTTTAATCGCCTGTAATTGTTTTTTTGCCAAGGCTAAACACGCTAAGCGATTGCTTCTTTGCCACCACCTAAACGCTAAAAAACCTAGCATAATAAGCACCGCGGCAAGCCCCCACCACCCAAACGCAGGTGGCCAGAAATGGCTAGGCTCTGGTAACTGTAAATCTTTAAGTGGTAAGACGTGAGATGACATAGATAACAATCATAAAGGGAAAATTATTTAAGCAGCGAAAAGCAAGTAAGCATACCTACTTAAAGGCATAAAAATCGTACACTACAACCATGCTTTTAATTTATAGATCATATTTAAAGCTTCTTTTGGACTAAGTTCATCTGGCGTAACAGACTCCAAAAAAGATAACACAGGGTGAGTGCCAATTGAAGCAAATAAATCTATTTGCTGACTCTCTGTATATTGATGATGATGTTGATAAGCGGTGGCTTCTAATTGCTGTAACTTTTGTTTTGCTTGTTGAATAACACTGTGCGGAACACCTGCCAACGCAGCAACTTGTAAACCATAACTTTGATTTGCAGGCCCATCTTTGACCGCATGTAAAAATATAATCTTTTCATTATGCTCCATGGCATCAAGATGAACATTAAAGATAGTTTGATGCTCTTCTGCCAAGGTTGTTAATTCAAAATAATGCGTTGCAAATAAGGTAAATGCTTGACTGTCTTTAGCTAAATGTGTGGCCGCTGCCCAAGCTAAAGATAACCCGTCAAACGTACTGGTACCACGACCCACTTCATCCATTAACACCAAACTATTGGCCGTCGCATTATGCAAAATATTTGCCGTCTCAGACATTTCCACCATAAATGTAGAACGTCCACTCGCTAAATCATCCGATGCGCCAATACGTGTGAAGATTTTATCTATCGGCCCTAATACGACACTTTTTGCTGGCACATAACAGCCAATATGAGCCATCAATACAATCAACGCCACTTGTCGCATATAGGTAGATTTACCTCCCATATTAGGACCAGTAATAATCAACATCCGACGCTGAGCAGTAAACTCTACATCATTGGGGACAAAGGGCAAAGATGACAACTGCTCAACAACTAAATGTCGACCAGCGTCTATAGTTAACTCAGTATGCTCGACTAACGTGGGTTGTGTTAATTGCAAAACATCGGTTCGTTCTGCAAAACACGCCAACACGTCTAATTCAGCCAATCCCACCGCGCATAATTGTAATATCTGAAGAGCGGTATTTAAGTCCGTTAATAAGGCTTCATACAGTGCTTTTTCACACGCCAAGGCTTTATCACGTGCGCTTAAAATGCGTCCTTCAAAGTCCTTAAGTTCATCAGTAATATAACGTTCAACGCCCTTTAAAGTTTGTTTACGTTGATAATGTGCCGGCACTTTATTGCTATGAATATGTGAAATTTCTAAATAATAGCCATGTACTCGATTATAACTAACTTTTAAATTAGAAATGCCGGTCGCAGCCTTTTCACGCGCCTCCATATCCAATAAATACTGATCTGCATGTTGATTTAAATAGCGCAATTCATCTAATTCTGCGTCGTAGCCTTGCGCAATAACGCCACCGTCCCGAACCAATATTGGCGGGTGCTCTACAATTGCGCGTTCAAGCAAGCTTACTAACTCAGTTTGAACAGGTATTTGTGCGGCTAAATAACTAAGTACTCCGCTTTCATCTCGCGATAACACCTGATGCACGTGCGGTAATGCTGCCAAGGTATTTCTCAACACGACTAAATCTCTAGGGCGCGCAGTTTTTAACGCAATACGGGTACTAATACGCTCAATATCACCAATGTGTCGTAATACCTCGTGAACATCTTTGTATAAGTAGTCCTGTAATAATGCATCAACACATTTATATCTTTGTTTAAGTAAGTCTTGATTGCGATGTGGTCTATGCAACCAGCGCCGTAAACAACGACTCCCCATCGCCGTCACTGTTGAGTCCAATACGCCCAATAAGGTGTATTGCATTTGCCCTGAAGCATGTGTGTCTAGCTCTAAATTACGGCGACTCGCTGCATCTAATACTATATACGCTTCATTATTTTCTACCAATAAGCCCTGAATATGGGGCAAGGCATGTTGTTGTGTATCTTTAATATACTGTAATAACACACCTGCAGCGGTATTGGCTAAACCCAAATTATCACAACCAAAACCTTTTAAATCAATCACCTGAAACTGATCTAGTACACGCTTCCTAGCACTTTCATGATCAAAATGCCATGACGGCCTACGACATAAACCACTACGCTGTGCTAATTGATTAGGTAACACCAGTTCTTCATTAAATAATAATTCAACTGGATTCAATCGACTTATTTCACTCACCAATACATCATCTGAAGCAACTTCTTGAAGACTAAAACGACCACTCCCTAAATCTAGGCTGGCAATGCCATGACCTTGTTTAGTCGTACACACAGCGACTAATAAATTATCTTTTCTATCTTCTAATAAAGCTTCATCAGTGACTGTACCAGGCGTAATAACGCGCACAACTTTTCGCTCAACCGGCCCTTTGGATGCAGTAGAATCACCAATTTGTTCACAAATAGCTACCGACACGCCTTGCTTTATTAATCGCGCAAGATAAGATTCTACGGCATGATACGGCAGCCCCGCCATAGCAATAGGCTCGCCTGCTGAAGATCCCCGTCGCGTTAAGGTAATATCTAATAAAGTAGAGGCTTTTTTAGCATCATCGTAGAATAATTCATAAAAATCACCCATGCGATAAAACAATAAGGTATCTGGGTAATCCGCTTTAATGCGCAGGTACTGCTGCATCATGGGCGTATGTGAGGATGAATTGACGGCTAAAGTCATGGGGTATTAACTATGATTGAAAATTAGTAAAAAAAACAATCAATAATTTAAAAAAGATAGCGTATATAAAATGGTCTGCTGCGTTTATGTAACGAACCAAAGCTTACACACTTTTCTTAGAAAGTCTTGATAAGCTCAGCCAAATAGCATTGGCTTATCAAGAAATAAGAACAGACTAATCGATTATCGTGCATTTTTCACGCGAAGAATCTACGCGATCACGTAATTCTTTACCTGGCTTAAAATGAGTGACATATTTTTTTGATAAAGCAACGGATTCACCTGTTTTAGGATTTCTTCCTAAACGTGGAGGGCGTAAGTGCAATGAAAAACTACCAAAGCCTCTAATTTCAATACGCTCACCATTAGCTAAGGCTTGGTTCATTTTTTCAATAATACATTTTACTGCTAATTCAACATCTTTAAGAGCAAGATGTGGCTGCTGCTTTGCAAGCACTTCAATTAATTCAGATTTTGTCACACTCTATCCTATGAAAAAAAAATAAAAAAAGAGGGCATCTTGAATGCCCTCAAATTAATCGCTTTATTTTTCCATTTGCTTAAAAATATCAGCAAATGTAGGTGAACCAGAACTTACCGATTGCTGAGAATGATCTTTGATAGTATGCGTTTCTTCTTCTTGCAACTGGGCTTTGATCGATAAAGAAATGGTTTTACTTTTCTTATCAATACCAATGAATTTAGCATCCACTGTATCGCCTTCTTTTAGAAGAGTACGTGCATCTTCAACGCGATCACGTTGAATTTCTGAAGCACGAATATAGCCTTCAACATAATCAGCCAAAATAATCACCGCACCCTTAGCATCCACTTCTTTGATGGTACCTGTTACGATGCTGCCTTTTTCATGCTTGGCTAGGAAGTTTTGGAAAGGATCTTGCTCTAATTGTTTGATGCCTAAAGAAATACGCTCACGCTCAGAATCAACAGCAAGAATAACTGTTTCTAACTCGTCGCCTTTTTTGAAATCACGTACCGATGCTTCACCATCTTCTGCCCATGAAATATCAGACATGTGCACCAAACCATCAATGCCACCATCTAAACCAATGAAAATACCAAAGTCAGTAATGGATTTGATTTTTCCAGAAATTTTATCGCCTTTATTATGGGTTGCAGCAAACTCATCCCAAGGATTGGTTTTACATTGTTTCATGCCTAATGAAATACGACGTTTTTCTTCATCGATATCCAAAACCATAATTTCAACTTCATCACCTAATTGAACTAATTTAGAAGGATTAACATTTTTGTTAGTCCAATCCATTTCAGACACATGCACTAAACCTTCAACGCCTTCTTCAATCTCAACAAAACAACCGTAATCAGTTAAATTATTCACTTTACCGAAAACACGTGTCCCTGCTGGATAACGACGCGCAATGTTTTGCCATGGATCTTCGTTCATTTGTTTCATGCCTAAAGATACGCGATTTTTATCTTTGTCATATTTAAGTACTTTAACTTTAATTTCTTGACCAATCTCAACACACTCAGAAGGATGACGAACACGACGCCAAGCCATATCAGTAATGTGTAATAAACCATCAATACCACCCAAATCAATGAAGGCACCGTAATCGGTAAGATTTTTAACAACACCCACGACAATCGCACCTTCTTCGAGGGTTTTTAATAATTCTTCACGTTCTGCACTATATTCTTTTTCGACCACAGCACGACGAGATAACACAACATTATTTCTTTTTTGATCGATTTTAATTACTTTAAAATCTAAATCACGATTTTCTAAGAATGTGGTGTCACGAATAGGTCTAACATCAACTAAAGAGCCTGGTAAAAACGCACGCAATGCACCGACTGCAACAGTGAAACCACCACGTACTTTACCAGTGATGCGTCCAACAATTGTTGCTTCTTTTTCGAATGCCGTTTCAAGTTCGTACCATGCTTTATTTTTCTTTGCTTTATCTCTGGATAGAAGCGTAGCACCTAAACCATCTTCAAATAAATCCAACGCGACTTCAATTTCATCGCCGATAGCAACTTCTAATTCACCATCGTTATTAAGAAACTGCCACTTTGGAATGACACCTTCTGATTTAGAATACGTACTGACAATAACCATATCGTTTTCGATATCAATTACTGTACCTATCAACATAGCGCCAGGACTCATTTTAGTCTTGGCTAAACTCTCTTCAAGTAACGACGCAAAGCTTTCGCTCATTTTCTATTTCCCAAACTGAATAAATTATTCAGCCATCAATTAATGTAATGTTAAAAAAACTGTTTAACTAGATTGCTTACACCGTTTCTATTGAAATGATGCTAAGTATCTTGTCTAACACAGCATGAATGGTTATATCAGAAGAATCTATAAAAAGCGCGTCAACCGGTATGCTTAGTGGGGCTGCTGCCCTCTCACTATCGCGCCGATCTCGCTCTTCGATATCTTTTGTTAAGCGTGAAAGATTAGCATCGATTCCTTTCTCTTTCAACTGTTTATATCTTCGCTCTGCTCTTTTTAAAGCACTAGCTGTTAAATATACTTTATATTGTGCGTCTGGAAAAACCACTGTTCCCATATCACGACCATCAGCAACCAACCCAGGAAGCACTCTAAAATCCTGTTGTTTTTGCAGTAAAACCTGCCTAACCTCTGGCAACACAGCTATTTTTGAAGCAGTATTGCCAACCTGCTCTAACGCTAATTGTTGGGTAATATCCTGACCTGCTAGGCACACACGCAATGCCTCACCACACTCAAAAACCAAGCGCATTTCCATCGCCTCTGTCACAATACTGTCAACATCGGTTACATCAAGTGCTTTGTTTAATACACCTATAGCAAGAGAGCGATAGATTGAACCACTATCTAAATAATGCCAGCCTAATTTTTTGGCTAGTAAACGACTTACCGTGCCTTTGCCTGCACCACTTGGACCATCGATGGTAATTACTGGTATTGACATGGCTTAGCCTTGAGCATCAATGCACTCAAGCAATAAACCTAAGGATTTAGCCAGCACTTTAAATTCAGGAAATGAAGTATTAACATTAGTACAATCATGTATGGTAATCATCCCTTCAGCACGTAAAGCAGCAATTGAAAAAGCCATGGCAATACGATGATCACCATGCGAATCAACTACGCCGCCAGCCAGTTTTCCGCCATTAATAATCATACCATCAGGCGTTGGCTGAGCGTCAACACCTAAAATCTGTAAACCATCCGCCATTACTTGAATACGATCTGACTCTTTTACGCGTAATTCTTCAGCACCACTCAAGCGTGTCTGCCCGCTTGCACACGCCGCCGCAACAAATAACACAGGAAATTCATCAATTGCTAACGGCACCAAGTCTTCAGGAATATCAATTCCAGTCAATGGACTGTATATCACATGTAAATCAGCCACTGGCTCACCACCCACGTCTCTTACATTTAACACTTCAATATTAGCGCCCATTAAACGCAAGATATCAATCACCCCAGTTCGGGTTGGATTAATGCCTACATGACGCAAAAGTACGTCTGAGCCTGGTGCAATTGACGCACCAACTAGAAAAAAGGCAGCAGATGAAATGTCGCTTGGGACATCAATATCCATTGCTGTCAAACTTCCTTCTGAAGATATAACTGCGGTACTTCCAGTGCGTTCAACAGCATAAGAAAATCCCGTCAACATGCGTTCAGTATGATCTCGAGTTGGTGCAGGCTCGGTTACGCGCGTGTCCCCTTGGGCATACATTCCTGCTAATAACAAACACGATTTCACCTGTGCGCTTGCTATTGGCATCACATAATCAATTGCCTGTAACCGCCCCGCCTTACCAGTAATGACCAAGGGCGCAGTACCCTTTTCTGTTGTTTGAATGTCAGCACCCATAAGCGCTAAAGGATCTGTCACGCGCTTCATTGGACGACCTGATAATGACGCATCACCTGTTAAGACTGAATCAAATGATTGACCTGCCAATAAGCCACTTAATAACCGCATAGATGTCCCTGAATTACCTAAATACAAGGGCGCTTTAGGCGCTTGTAAGCCATGTTTGCCGACTCCATAAATAGTTACTTTCCCCGCAGTCGGCCCTTCAATTTCAACCCCCATATCACGAAAAGCTTGTAAGGTAGCAAGCGCATCTTCTGCTTCTAAAAAACCAGTGACGTGGGTTACACCATCCGCTAATGCACCTAACATAATCGAGCGATGCGACATAGATTTATCACCGGGTACGCGTGCTTCACCGACTAATTTGCCGCCTGGTTGAACTTGAAAGATTTGTGATGTTGACATAGTAATTTCTACTTGATTAAGAAAGCGTTGCCGTGCTTGATTGGCATACGTTAAGGTTGTAAAAAACTGTTGATGATCACCATCAAGCAGCATCTGTTGCATTGTTGTTAACGCTATTTGAAATTGCTCAATGAGAGTAATAATTTCTTGTTTATTGGCGAAACAAATCGCCTCCCACATGCTGGGATCACTTGAGGCAATACGAGTAAAATCTTTAAATCCACCCGCGGCATAAGCAAAAATCTCACTTTGCTCATCTTTGTGCCCCAATAAATTCACCAAAGTAAAGGCTAATAAATGCGGAAAATGACTGGTTGCGGCTAATACGTGATCATGATGTTGAGCGTCCATGAGCGTAACCGTTGCCCCCATTTGCTGCCAAAAACGTTTAATTTTATCCAACATGACTGCATTTGTATTCGTCACCGGAGTTAAAATTAAGCGTTTATGTGCAAATAAGTCATCGATAGCAGCACTCACACCACTGCGTTCAGCACCCGCGATGGGATGTGCTGGAATAAAATTTTCAGGCACACTACCAAATACTTTTGTTGCAGCGTGCACGACATTTACTTTCGTACTGCCCACATCAAAGTAAACCGCAGACCTTGACCAATAGGGTTTGAGTAAAGTAAAAATCTGCTCACTTGCCGCCACGGGCGTAGCCATAACAATAACATCAGCATGTTGAAGAGCTTCTGCAAGATCAAAATAAAAGGCATCAATAACACCTAATTGCTGAGCAGCCTGTAAATTTACTCGATCTTCTTCACGCCCCCACCCGACAATTGCTTTAACCAAACCTTGACGACGTGCTGTTTTAGCAATCGAGCCTCCAATTAGACCAACACCAATAACACAGAGCTTAGAAAACATGAGCTAAACAATCACTCAAGGCGTGTAAAAAATGGGCATTTTCAGCTTCTGTACCCACACTGATTCTTAAAAATGTAGGTAATTCGTAATTGGCAACTGGGCGCACAATGACCCCCCGCGCAAGTAACGCGTTATACATCGGCAGGGCATCACGTGTTAAATCCACCGCGACAAAATTTCCTGCTGACGGAATCCAAGCTAAACCAAGCGTGTCAAAACCACTGGTCAATTGCTGCATACCACGTTGATTAGTCGCTACCGTATTGGCTAAATGTTCAGTATCATCTAAGGCCGCTTGTGCCGCAACCAAAGCCAACGTATTGTTATTAAAAGGTTCTCTTACGCGATTTAAAATATCAGCAACGGCTACACTGGAAAAACTATAACCAATACGCAAACCAGCCAAGCCATACGCTTTAGAAAACGTACGCGTAATAATTAAATTGGGGAAATGCACTAACCAATCAATCGAAGAGATAGCGTGTGTTTGACTAACAAATTCAAAATAAGCTTCGTCTAAAACACACAAAACATGCGCCGGTAGCTCGGCAATAAATGCGTGCAAGGCCTCTTGACTTAATAAAGTACCCGTTGGATTGTTTGGATTAGCAATAAATACCAAACGTGTTTTTGGCGTAATGGCATTGCGCATCGCGATTAAATCATGCCCATAATCTTGCGCTGGAACAAGCTTAGCTACAGCACCAATTGCCTGTGTGACTAAAGCATAGACGGCAAAGGCATGTTGCGAAATCACGACTTCATTGTCGGATGTTAAAAACGCCCGAGCCACTAATTCTAAAAGCTCATTAGAGCCATTACCTAAGGTGATTTGTTGACTTTCTACAGCAAATTTAGCTGCTAAGGCACGTTTTAATTGAAACCCACTGCCGTCTGGATAAAGTGCCAAGCTTGACAACATTGCGGTCATTGCCTGTAGTGCTTTTGGGCTTGGTCCTAAAGGATTTTCATTAGAAGCAAGTTTGATAATTGAGCGTAAGCCCAGTTCTCGTTCCAATTCTTCAATGGGCTTACCCGCTTTATAAGGGACAAGTTGTTGAACACCTGCGACAGCAAGTTTTTCGATGGCTGAATACGTCATAATGGCTGATTTTTGAATGCGTGAACTCTAAAAAATTTTAAATAACCGCTCTGGGATATGAACCTAACACTTTCAACATAGTTACCTTATCCGCTAAGGAAGCTAAGGCTTGGGCAACCCGTGCATCATCTTGATGACCATGAATATCAATGAAAAACACATAATCCCATAAGCCTTGCTGAGAAGGCCTAGATTCAATACTCACCATATCAACATTGCATTCTGCAAACGGCGCTAACGCACAATGCAAAGCTCCGGGCTTGTTGCCTGTAGAAATGACTAATGAGGTTTTATCTTTACCTGTAGAAATTGGACGTTGCTGACCAATAATAATAAATCGCGTGGTGTTGTTCGCGATATCTTCAATATTTTTTTGCATAATGGGTACCGCATACGTTTGGGCAGCGAGCGTTCCTGCAATTGCCGCTAAACTTTTATCATTAGCCACTAAACGCGCGGCTTCGGCATTACTATTGACGGCAAAACGTTGTGCATTGGGTAAATGCACATCTAGCCATTGACGACATTGCGCCAATGATTGTTGATGTGAATACACCGCACTAATTTCTGTCAGAGACGTCGCTAAGCCTAATAAATTTTGCTCAACACGAATCTCAACTTCACCACAAATTTTTAAATGCGAACTTAGCAGCCTGTCTAAAGTGAAATTAATAACGCCTTCCGTGGAATTTTCTACTGGCACAATGCCAAACTGGCACTCTCCTTTTTCGACTACGTTAAAGATGTCACTTATCGTTGTGACTGGCACCGTATTAACTGCATGACCAAAATGCTTAAAAGCTGCTTGTTGAGTAAAGGTGCCTTCAGGCCCTAAAAAAGCAACCTCCAACGGCTTTTCTAAGGCTAAACATGCCGACATAATCTCCCTAAAAAAACGAACCACAGTCGTATCGGCTAAAGGCCCCTGATTTAATTCTTGAATACGTCTTAACACTAAGGCTTCACGATCAGGACGATAAAATGTGCCCTGCTCGCCTTCTGCCAGTTTAGTTTTAGCAACCTCTACTGCACACTGTGCACGCTGATTAATCAGCGTCAAAATTTGCGTATCCAATGCATCAATTGTGTCTCTTAATTGGGACAATGGCGTAATTACTGAGGTCATGAGGTATCCTTTTTTAACAGTGCCAATTCAGCGCGTTTAATGAGTGCGCTCAAATTCTGCCATAAACGCTATCAATGCGGTGACACCTTCATCGGGCATGGCGTTATAAATACTTGCACGCATACCACCAACCGAACGATGCCCTTTTAATTCTGCCAAACCATTAGCTTCTGCGGCAGCAAGAAATGCGGCGTCGAGCGACTCATCTGCCAAAATAAAGGGGACATTCATTCGTGAACGACAAGTGGTTGCAACAGGATTACGATACAATGTTGAGTTATCAATAGCCTGATAAAGTCGTGCCGCCTTGGCTATATTTCTTTGTTCGATTACCGCAACGCCACCTTGAGCTTTCAGCCACTGCAATACTAAGCCTACCAAATACCAGTTATACGTAGCAGGCGTATTGAGCATCGATTGATTTTTTGCCTGTTCTGCATAATTAAACACTGCGGGTGTCATGTTACGCGCATGACCAACTAAATCATCACGAACAATAACCACGGTGACACCTGCTGGCCCCATATTTTTTTGGGTTCCCGCATAAATAAGCCCAAAATCACTGACGTTAAATTCGCGTGACAAAATATTTGAAGACATATCAACAACTAACGGCAAGCCTGTGTTTTCTGGGGTACTCTGAAACTCGACGCCATGAATCGTTTCATTGGAGGTGTAATGCAAATAAGCAGCCTGGGCATCAATTACCCAACGGGCGCGTTCTGGAATGGTGGTAAATTTTGTTTCCTCAGCACTGGCACTCACCAGCACCTCACATATTGCTCCAGCATCTTTGATCGCTTTCTCAGACCAAGCGCCAGTATTGAGGTAACACGCTTTGGTTTTACCGTTTAGAAGATTTTGAGGGATAAACGAAAATTGCGCAGTTGCGCCACCTTGCAAAAATAAGACTTTATAATTAGCGGGAATGGCCATTAATTCCCGTAAATCCGCCTCAAGCATTGCCGCGATATGGGCAAACTGCTTGCCTCGATGACTCATTTCCATCACTGACATGCCACTATTTTGCCACTCGATCATTTCTGCTTGAGCTTGGCATAAGACGGCTTCAGGCATCATCGACGGGCCTGCACTAAAATTGAATATTCTGGACATTATTTACTATTCTCCCAAAGATGTTGGCTGATCATTATTTGATAATTCTTCATTAGTTGTATCGTCGGCGATGGTGTCCTCGACAAGCGTGTCATCATCGTCAACGGCCAAGCCTTCAATACGATCGACACCAATTACTTTTTCTTTTTTATCCAATCGGATAACCATCACTCCTTGCGTATTTCGACCTACCACTGAAATCTCAGCAACACGCGTTCTTACTAAGGTACCCCCATCGGTAATAATCATGATTTCATCGTGGTCATTAACCAATAATGCCCCCACCACTCGACCATTACGCTCCGAGGTCTGCATGGTTATCACGCCTTGCCCACATCGTGTTTGACAATTAAATTTTTCTACTAAGGTTCGTTTACCAAAACCATTTTCAGTGATATTTAAAACAGTGCCTTCAGAAGCAATAATCAAAGAAATAATTGATTGCTCTGCACGCAGTCGCATTCCACGCACACCTGATGCCGTTCTGCCGGTAGAACGAACATCTGATTCATTGAAACAAATAGCTTTTCCATCGCTGGAAAACAACATCACATTTTGTTCTCCATCGGTAATAGCAACCCCCACCAAAGTATCGTCAGTACGTAATTCAATGGCAATTTTGCCATTTGCACGAGGTTTTTCAAACTCATTTAATGGCGTTTTCTTAACCGTACCAGCGGATGTCGCCATAAAAATATACCTATTTTCGACAAATTCATGCACCGGCAATAAGGCATTAATTTTTTCTCCTGTCTCTAATGGCAACAGATTAACAAAAGGTTTACCTCTAGCTGCACGACTAGCCACTGGCAATTGATACACTTTTAACCAATAAACTTTACCTAAGGATGAAAAACAGAGAACCGTATCGTGCGTATTCGCAACAATCAGTTTATCAACATAATCTAATTCTTTGGTTGCGGTTGCCGATTTGCCTCTACCACCTCTACGCTGGGCTTTATAATCTGTCAAAGGTTGCGCCTTAACATACCCTTCATGAGACATCGTCACCACCATGTCTTCAACCGTAATGAGATCACTTTCCGACAAATCCAATTGGGTTTGCACAATTTCAGTTCGACGTTTATCTGCATATTGATCTCTAATTTCGATTAATTCTTCACGAACAATTTCCATTAGGCGCATTTGGCTGCTCAATATATAAAGATATTCATCAATTTGCGTTAATAATTCTTTGTATTCAGAGATGATTTTATCTTGCTCAAGTCCTGTCAAACGATGCAAACGCAAATCTAAAATTGCCTGTGCTTGCGCTTCAGATAAACGATATCTACCGTCATGTAAACCAAATTCTTTGGCTAAAAATTCAGGACGTGAACGCTCACCATCGGCTCTATCTAATAATTCTGCAACTAAACCCGCTTGCCAGGTAATGGCTAATAAACCCTCTTTAGCTTCCTCGCGATTCATTGACGTTTTGATTAATTCAATCATGGCATCAATATTGGCTAATGCTACCGCCAAGCCTTCCAACACATGCACTCGCTCACGTGCTTTACGTAATAAGTACAAGGTACGCCGCGTAATAATTTCACGACGATGATCAATAAATGCACTTAAAATTTCAGGTAAACTCATGCAATGCGGACGACCATCTAACAAGGCGACCATATTGATGCCGAACACAGTTTCAAATTGTGTTTGTTTATACAGATTATTTAAGACGACTTCAGGCACTTCATTACGGCGTAATTCAATTACCATACGCATGCCGTCTTTATCTGATTCATCTCGTAATGCAGAAATCCCTTCTAGCTTGCCTTCTTTCACTAACTCAGCAATTTTTTCAAGGAGACGCGCTTTGTTAACTTGATAAGGGAGTTCTGTCGTGATAATTGCTTGCCGCGAACTGTCACCGATATCTTCAAAATGACAACGTGCGCGTAAGTAAATCTTGCCTCGTCCTGTGGCATAAGCAGTATAAATGCCAGCTGCACCATTAATAAAACCCGCTGTTGGAAAGTCTGGGCCAGGAATATGCTGAAGTAACTCTTTGATAGTAATGTCTGGATTATCAATAAACGCTAAACATGCACTAATAACTTCACCTAGATTATGAGGAGGAATATTAGTTGCCATACCCACCGCAATGCCTGACGAACCATTCACCAACAGATTAGGTAAACGTGTGGGCAAAACTTCAGGCTGAATTTCAGATTCGTCGTAGTTGGGTAAAAAATTTACCGTTTCTTTGTCGAGATCGGCTAATAATTCGTGGGCAATTTTTGACATGCGTACTTCTGTGTAACGCATTGCTGCTGGCGGATCGCCATCGACGGAACCAAAGTTTCCTTGACCATCGATTAACATGTAGCGCAAGGAAAATGGCTGTGCCATTCTGACCATGGTGTCATAAACAGCTGTATCACCATGAGGGTGGTATTTACCGATCACGTCACCGACAATACGGGCAGATTTTTTATATGGTTTATTCCAGTCATTGCTCAGTTCGTTCATTGCATATAAAACACGACGATGAACTGGTTTTAATCCGTCCCGAACATCTGGAAGCGCTCTTCCTACAATTACACTCATGGCATAATCAAGATAAGATTGCTTCATTTCATCTTCAAGAGTGACGGAAATAATTTCTTTTGCGAAGTTAGACATTGATCCCTAATTTTAACAATGTGCAGATGTCTCCATCAGCAAGGTTATTTAGCAATTTGCTTTATCTATAAACAGCCACTTTAGTACCGTGTCAGATTGTTCTGAACGCGATAGATTGCGTATTATAGCACAGCTCAAAATTGCATCGGACACCTTGACACATTAAGATTAAACAAAATTTTCCGCCAAAAAACTCTGCATTGCGAGCCATGAGCGTCGAGCTGTTGCGGCGTTATAGACCGTCCCAAAAACGGGATCGTTGGCGTTAGGGTTGGTAAATGAATGCATCGTTTTACCATAACTCACGAACTGCCAATCTGCGTCAGCTGCACGCATTTCTTGTTGAAAACCCTGCACATGCTCTACTGGCACTAAGGGATCATCGTGACCATGTAAAACCAACACACTAGCCGTTATAGGCTGCGCCACCCAATGCTCTGGCGCAGTTAACAAGCCATGAAAACTCACTACAGCATTCACTGCCGCACCTTTTCTTGCTAAATCAAGTACACATAAGCCACCAAAACAAAAGCCTATGGCCGCAACTTTTTTATCATCCACCCACGGTAATAATTTTGCTGCGGCTAAGGCTGCTGCGGCACGCTTAAACAATAAGTCCCGATCCGCCATGAAAGGATGCATTAAACGTGCATTTTCTTCAGGACTTTGCCCGACCTGACCTTTGCCATACATATCCACGGCAAAACCAACATATCCTAACGCCGCAATTTGTTTCGCTTGTTCTTCAACAAACTCATCTCGACCTGCCCAAGCATGAAAAATCAAGACCACAGGTCGGCGCATATTACTGCTGTCATCAAAAGCAAAAAAGGCTTCCAATGGACTATTTTCATCAAGATAACCAACTGTATTTGAAATAATTGCCATAAATACCCCTTAAACTTAGTTTGTTTTCGTAACAGGAATACAGCCCTTAGCTTGCAGGGCGTGTAAAAAACCTACGGACGCCTCTTCAATTAAATCTAAGACTCGGCCAAAGCCTTCGCCGTCACCATAATAAGGATCGGGAACTTCTTTCACTTTTAACTGCGGCGCATAATCAAGAAAATACGTAATTTTATGCTGCAAATCAACCGGACAGGCGGACATTAAGGTCGCGTAATTATCATTATCCATGACGAGCACGTGATCAAATTCTTCAAAATCATCATAGGTTACTTTTCTTGCCCGCAGCGAGGCTAAATCAACACCACGTTCCAAGGCTGCTTGTTGTGAACGACTATCTGGTGCAGAACCAATATGATAGGCATGGGTTCCGGCCGAATCGATAACAAAATACTGATCCAGTTGCTGCGTGTTAACCAAGCGTGTAAACACGCCTTCTGCCGTCGGGGAACGACAAATATTGCCCATACAGACAAACAACACATTAATTTTTTGCATTTATTTTCCCTTAGTTTTTTACCTACACCAAGCACCGACAGCCGTTAAGTTAAGCATAATATGTATAACTATAAGAGCGACCTTAGCCAATGCTTAACTCAATTTTTTATATTTTAGACGCTTAGGCTGATCCGCATCGGTGCCTAAACGACGATGACGATCGGCTTCGTAATCTTCATAATTACCTTCAAACCAAACCACCTGACTATCCCCTTCAAACGCTAAAATATGTGTAGCAATTCGATCTAAAAACCATCGATCATGAGAAATAACTACCGCACACCCAGGAAACGCCAATAACGCTTCTTCTAAGGCTCGCAAGGTTTCAACATCTAAATCATTGGTTGGCTCATCTAGCAATAATAAATTGCCGCCTGTTTTAAGTAGTTTTGCTAAATGCACGCGATTACGCTCACCACCTGATAACTCACCAATACGTTTTTGCTGATCAGCACCTTTAAAATTAAAACGTCCTAAGTAAGCTCGTGATGGTGTTTCATATTTACCTACGGTAATGACGTCCAAGCCCTCAGACACCTCTTCCCACACAGTTTTAGTTGCATCCAAGTCGTCACGCAACTGATCCACATAGGCTAACTGCACCGTCTGACCGATGGTTAAGGTTCCAGAATCTGGCTGCTCAAAGCCTGCCATCATTCTAAACAAAGTGGTTTTACCTGCACCATTGGGCCCGATGATGCCGACAATACCGCCTGGTGGTAATTTAAAACTTAAGTCGTTAATTAATAATCGCTCACCAAAACCTTTTGAAATGCCATTGGCTTCAATCACTACATCACCCAAACGCGGCCCTGGTGGAATATAAATCTCTTGGGTTTCATTGCGTTTTTGCACTTCCACTGATGACAATTCATCAAAACGCGCCAAACGCGCCTTACTTTTAGCGTGACGACCTTTAGGATTTGAACGCACCCACTCCAATTCTGCTTTCATAGCTTTTTGACGTGAAGACTCCTGCTTTTCTTCTTGCAACAGACGTGTGCTTTTTTGATCTAACCAGCTTGAGTAATTACCTTCCCAGGGAATACCCGAGCCTCTATCTAATTCTAAAATCCAGCCCGCAACATTATCCAAAAAGTAGCGATCATGCGTCACAGCAACCACAGTGCCCGTATAATCATGTAAAAAACGCTCCAACCATGCTACGGATTCTGCATCAAGATGGTTAGTGGGCTCGTCCAGCAATAACATATCAGGGTTAGATAATAATAACCGACACAAGGCCACACGCCGCTTCTCGCCACCTGATAATTTAGTAACATCAGCCTCCCACTCGGGTAACCGCAAGGCATCGGCTGCCACCTCAAGTTTGCGCTCTAAATTATGACCATCCATCGCGTTAATTACATCTTCCAAGCGTGCTTGATCTGTCGCCAGCTTATCAAAATCTGCCTCAGGATCTGCATAAGCAGCGTACACAGCTTCGAGGTCTTGCAATGCAATTTTTACATGCGCAACGGCTTCTTCAATATTACCGCGCACGGTTTTTTCTGGATCGAGTTGCGGCTCTTGCGATAAATAACCAACATGAATTCCTTTTTGAGGAATGGCTTCCCCTTCAATTTCTTTATCTAAACCTGCCATAATTTTTAGCAAGGTTGATTTTCCCGAACCATTTAAGCCCAACACACCAATTTTTGCGCCTGGGAAAAAAGATAAAGAAATATTTTTTAAGATATATTTTTTAGGTGGCACAATTTTGCCAACCCGGTTCATAGAATAAATGTATTGAGCCATTGTTACGCCAAATTAATAATTAAAAAAGTGAGTGTGTTTAACAAAGATCAGTGTCTTCATTAACTATTGAACGAGCAATATAGCCAATAAATAAACACCTTGAGTAATCCTTGAGTCATAACATTATACTGTCAAAAAAATACATCGAACTTTTCGAAGACCACATAAAGTACCTAAAAGCCTCCTTTATACAGATATTATTTCATAAATAAACCACGATAAATACGCCTGATAAGGAAGATAATGCTGAAAATATAACCTAACAAGCAATCCATATAAACCAGCTTTAAGCTTAAATCAAAACCTATTTGGTTTTATCAACAAATAAATTAATTGAATTTTACACCTAAATTCCATATTCTTTTGTCGCTTAAAGTTAACTCGACTGTCTATAATATCAACACAAACAGTCATTATTTTTACACCACGAGAGAAATCAACATGAAAAAATTAGTACCCGTTTTAACTATCGTTTTAGCCGCCTTAAGCAGCACAGCCTTTGCTGACGAACAAATAGAAATTGGCAAAAAGATTTATGAACGTGCCTTTGGACGCGGTTGCGGCACCTGCCATGACATCGCTTCTAACCCACAATTAACCACCTTAATTAAAGCTGGTCAATTAGACAGAGCACGTTTTGAAACTGTGTTAAAAGAAGGTAAAGGCGGCATGCCAAAAGCTATTGAAGAAATCATGAAAACCAAAGCAGTCGAAAAAGCTGGTTATGGCGAAGATCAAGCAGTAGATGCGTTATACAAATATCTTGAAACTAAATAAATCGTAAATCTAGTTTCTTTAGGGCATAAAAAAACCGCTTAAGCCATCAAGACTTCAAGCGGTTTTTTTTATAATGATTAGCGCGTTAAATAGCGAATAATCGATTCTTTAAACGGCAATTTTTTCACGTTTCGTAACCAAACGCCTGCCACCACAGCAAACATTAAGCCACAGGACGCAAAAGTTAAATAAATTAACCGTTTTAGTTGTGACACTTCCTTAATAATCTGTTGATTATCAATGGCGGCTGGTGTGCTTACTGGCTCCGAATAGACACGCAACATCCTCACGTCATTTTTTAAATCTTCAATCGTACCCAAAGAATTCGCTAAGGTACCCGAATGCACGCTTTCTTCTAAGGAACGTAATTTACTTTCAATCGAACCGCTTAACAAGCCCACAAACTGCCCTTTTAAAGCCGTTACCTCAGCAGACAATGCGGGCGTAGAGATTTTATCGGCAACCTCAGCAGCAGTGACTTTTTTATAATTAATCAAGAAATCTTCTGACGGCAATAAAAGAAACCCCGTAACAAAAATAACCGCCATAAAAAACACAATCGCCCGCACCAGCCATCGATTTGTTGTCATTAATTGTTGCTGGGAAGGTGCTGAATACAGAACACGAATTTCTGAATTACCCTTATCTTTCTCACTCATTTTAAGATTCCTCTAACAGGCAAAAGCCCTGTGCTGAATAGATTTAATGTTAAACAGCAAGCACTATTTCGCTTGCTTAGCTGCGGCGATTCGCATTCTTAAGGCATTAAGCTTAATAAACCCTTCGGCATCTTTTTGATTATACGCGCCGCCATCATCTTCAAAAGTAGCAATACTTTCATCAAACAAACTGTCGGTATGAGAAACACGCCCCACCACAATCACATTACCTTTATATAATTTAAGCCTAACCTTACCATTAACCGAGTGTTGCGACGCATCGATCATGGTTTGCAACATAACACGCTCAGGACTCCACCAGTAACCGTTATAAATCAAGGAAGCATAACGCGGCATTAATTCATCTTTTAAATGCGCCACTTCGCGATCTAAAGTTAATGATTCGATAGCACGATGCGCTTTTAATAAGACAGTGCCGGCTGGTGTTTCATAACAACCGCGTGATTTCATACCCACATAGCGATTTTCCACAATATCTAAGCGACCAATTCCATTTTCCCCAGCAATAGTATTGAGTTTAGCTAACACTTCAGCAGGCGAATGAGGCTCATCATTAATCGCCACCACATCCCCACCTTGAAAAGTCAGTTCGATATATGTAGCGTTATCAGGAGCGGCTTCAGGCGAAACCGTCCAGCGCCACATGGCTTCTTCAGGCTCTGCCCACGGATCTTCCAACACCCTGCCTTCATAAGAGATATGCAATAAATTTGCATCCATTGAATAAGGCGAGGTTTTACCGTGCTTCATTTCCACCGCAATACCGTGCTTTTCAGCATAATCCAGTAAAGTTTGACGTGAGGTTAACGCCCACTCACGCCACGGAGCAATCACTTTAATATCAGGACGTAAAGCATACGCACCCAATTCAAAACGAACCTGATCATTACCTTTACCTGTTGCGCCATGAGCAATCGCTTCAGCGCCCGTTTGATTAGCAATTTCAATTAAGCGTTTAGCAATTAATGGCCTTGCTATCGACGTGCCTAATAAATACTCACCTTCGTAAACCGTGTTTGCACGAAACATAGGAAACACAAAATCACGGGCAAACTCTTCTCGTAAATCATCGATATAAATTTCTTTAATGCCCAAGGCCTGCGCTTTAGCACGTGCCGGCTCTACTTCCTCGCCCTGCCCTAAATCAGCAGTAAACGTGACCACCTCACAGGCATAAACATCTTGTAACCATTTAAGAATAACGGAGGTATCTAAACCACCCGAATAAGCCAAGACTACTTTATTGATTTCCGACATAACACCCAGCACATTGAATTAAAAATGAGCGAAATTATACCTTAAAAAAATAATTAAGGCAGAGCTAGAAAGTGAACTTAACACTGCTCCTTATGGCAAGCACCGTCAAGACAGCGTCTACTCATTTCAGAACGGCTAAAAGTCAACGCCCAAAGAGTTTGGGCAACGGCATTAAAACCCTGTGTCGCAACAAGTTAGATTGGTTTGGTTTAACGCTTACCGCCAGTTGCCGGACTTTGTAAGCTCATCGCAACTGATCTAAAGGACTCAACACACCTTTCCCACCTTTGTTCAACACATGCGTATAAATCATCGTCGTACTCACATCAGAATGCCCCAGCAACTCCTGCACCGTACGGATGTCATAACCACCTTCCAACAGATGCGTGGCAAACGAATGCCGGAACGTATGGGGCGTGGCCGCTTTGGTCAAATCCGCATCCCGCGCAGCCTGCTTAACCGCCCTCTGTATTGCCTGTTCCTGGATATGATGACGACGTACTATTTTAGTACGTGGGTCAGTTGATAATTTGGCCGCAGGAAACACATACTGCCAAATCCATTCTTTTGCCGCATTAGGGTATTTACGCTCCAACGCATAAGGCATATACACCGCACCAAAATTTTGCGCCAAATCATTCTCGTGTAGCTCCCGCACCTTAACCAAATGCGTCTGCAAAGACACGACCAACGACATCGGCAACATCGTCACCCGATCTTTAAAGCCCTTGCCGTCACGAATTAAAATCTCATTCCGCTTGATATCGACATCCTGCACTCGCAAGCGCAAACATTCCATAATTCGCATCCCCGTCCCATACAACAAACTCGCAACCAGCCAGTGCGTACCGGTCAGCCGCGATAAAATCGCCTGAATCTCATCGCGATTTAACACCACCGGCAAACGCTTAGGTGTCTTAGCCTGCTCCACGTTATCCAGCCACGGCAACTCGATTGCCAACACCTCTTTATAAAGAAATAACAGCGCACATTTTGCCTGATTTTGCGTAGAAGCAGCCACCCGACCATTAACCGCCAAATGTGTTAAAAACTGTTCCACCTCAGCAGCGCCCATGTCGCGAGGATGTCTCTTGCCAAAATGCAGAATAAAGCGTTTAATCCAATCGGTATAAGCCTGCTCAGTTCGGATACTATAATGCTTCAAGCGGATTTTACCCCTGACTTGATCAAGCAACTTAGGCGGCTGAATAGATATATTTTCTGAAGGGTATTGCATTTATTTTAGGATATGCTAAATTTTTTTACGTAAATGAATTTAAAATCATTTTACATTTTTATAAATAATTAGACATACATTTGACGCAATGTTTTGCGTCCATTAGGTTGTCTAATATTAGTTAGGCATTTCAACTTTAGATTACGGGGATATATGACAATGGTTTTATTTAACAAGGTGAATAAAAAATTAGTATTGGTAGCAATAGCTTCAGTATTAGTAACTGGTAACGCTCTGGCTGTTCCAAAACTTTCAGGCAATTACATCGTATCTTTAACGGACAACTGCCAAGCTACAGCTACCTACAATAATAATGTAATAAGCAATATACAGCCCGGTTACATTTCAGCTTCACTTTATCAATTGACGCTTACCCCTAATAGCACAGGGGTTGCCGGAATGCTTGTTATGTCTGGCTATAGGGAGCGTGGCAATAATTTACGTTCAAACACCATGAGTTCAAACAACACTCTTCAAGAAAGTTTTTCAAGTAATCAGAATGCCACATACTCCAACACGGGAACAACTTTTACCGTAACGGGTAGCAAGTCTAGCCAGTATCATGTGTATTACGGAAGTATTGACAGCAGTAATGTCGCTCATTATGCAGCACTCATTCGATTAAAAGGTGATAATAATGTTTATAACAACAGCGTTCCAAACAAGTGTGTGGAACAAGGAACGCTTGTACGTCAATAACTCAAAGCCGCGTAACGTGATAAGATGCGCTACGCATAGGATGTGCTGAGGTACGAAGCGCATCAATCGAGTTACCAAGTCTAACTTAACGCTCAAGCGGAGCTGCGCAAAAAGCGCGCAGCCCGCTTAGCTTAACGTTGGGCTTGTCTATGTGGAACAAAATGGGCATCAAATGAAAACTTTAATCACGTTAATAAAAAAGGGGGAGGCATGTTGAAATTGATATTTTCGGCACTCGCAATAGCATTAGCGCTATCTATGGCGGCATGTGCTACGCGATCTGACTTTACTGCGATATCTGGAAAAAATGTTAATTTATCCAATATCAAGGTAGATAGAAAACTAGCAAAAGGCAGTACCAGTGGCGAAGATTGCCAGCACATTATAATTTTTATACCAACTGGTGGCCCTGCTACTTTGGATGAAGCTCTTGACAGAGCTTTGGAAGCAAAGCAATCCAATCTCATGTTGGATGCAGTCGTTAAACATAACTGGTTTTATATTCCATATATCTATGGGCAAGATTGCTGGCAAGCCGAAGGGGTAGCATATGACACTTTCAAATAAACATTTTCTGGCAATTACTTTATGCCTGTTAAGTTTAATCGTTAGCGGATGTTCTACTAGAATCGCTGATTTAACATTAGTGTCCACTAAAAATATTGACTTAATGAACACCCACCTCGATTCAAGGCAAGGACGAAGACAAAAGGGGGAGGATTGTAAGTTCTCTTTGCTAGGTATTCCCTTTGGTCTGCCCAATTTAGAAGAGGCCGTCGATAGAGCGCTTGAAGCTGGAGGCGGCAACATTATGGTTGACCAAGTAACTGAATTTAAGGAAACCTGGTTTGTTGTAGCTACTCAAGAATGTATCGTTGTTGAGGGAACTATCTTAAACATCCCTGAAGTTTCTTCTAGGTAACTAGCCCTTGGCTTCAAATGATGCCCAACAAGTCGGTCAAAGGGACGCGCCGCCCGTTGGCGGTTTTGAAGGTTTGGTTTTTATCAAGGTTCGGGGGCTTCGTTTCGCTTTCGTTAGCGGCGCGCCCCTTACCGTAACGTTGGGCAACCGGAGTTCGGGGCTGTTGAGCTTAAGGTGTCCTAGCTGTAAATAAGCAATAGTTGTCTCTATCTTTTTTCCAGCATATTTATTATGCGTTCAGCTATCAGTTCAAATCTTTTTTGCCTCCTCAACTACCCTTAACATTTTTAATTCAATCAGGTGTATCATTTAAGACTCAGGTTGAGTTGAAATCGAAAAAATTGTCTATTAATCACTTTATTACAAAAAGGCGAATCACCAATGGCTGGCAATCATGAAGAAGTATTGAAGAAAAACACTGACAATCTAACAAAGGAACAATACGAGCAAATTGTAAAGGATGGTACTGGCTACGAGCCATCTGTTCCTGTTAAAAGATCGTATTTACCCTTACGCAAAAAAGATAGATTATGGGGTGGGGTGAAATATCCAGGGCTTTTTGACTATGACCCCGGAAGTGATGCTGGTTGGTTTTGGTTTACTGTTTCATTAGAAGTAATAAGTCTAGGTATAACCTATTTTCTTCTTGAGGAAAGAATTTCTGCTGTTGTTCTGTTGATAAGCGCATTATCTGTATTTTGTTTAGATTTTGCATTTGCATATTTCCACCACCGCTCTAAAGGCATAAAGTGCCTAATTGAAAATCAAAAACGATTATTCTTAGCAGCAATGAGACCCGGTATTATGGATGGGGCTTTTGCAAATTATGCCGCTCACTTGGATAGAAAGCTTAAAGATAATGTGGATTGTAAACTTATCCAGCACATTTCTGCTTTATTAATATGGGTTTTATCCTTTATAAAAGGTGGTGTTTTTTTTATCGCAGTCTTGTCGTCATATTGGTTTCAAACTGCCGTTAGTGATAGCAAAACACCATATCTGCTTATCATAGTCATTGTTGCGAGTTACCTTTGGATTGCTTACAACCACTTAATGTTTACAGGATATTTTTTGGCTGGTGTATCTCATAAAAAACAAGTTAATGAAGAATCAGCGGAATATTTTAGGCAAGTAGGAGGGCAGCTTGGTATCAATGAAAAGGGATTCAAAGAAGAAAACATCAATCTTAAAGAATTCATGGACGCAATTTCTGGGGATAACACAAACCCGTATTTACTTCATTTTATTAAACGATCAAAGAAAGACTTAGAAAAGGAATTATCTTTGGGGATAAAAGAGATTCAAATACAAGCGCACGGTATTTATAAATCGAATAACCAAGACCATTGTTATACCATCCATCGTTATGGCTTATTAACAGATGACCAGCTACAAAAAATGATCAATGTGCAAGAAACCCAGCTTTCACAACTTGCCATCGCAATGTATGGGCATAAGCTTCAAATGCAATCAGGTCATTTTGATACTAATTAAATTTTTCTAGGGCACTAAAATGAAAAATACAGATTTTATTCGATTTATTTTCTTAATTGTGCTGTTTTCAGTTTCAGCTTCTTGCAATTCTAAAAATGCTGCTTCAGTTCCTGAAATTACTATTTTAACGACCGCGCTAGGCAAAGATGGCGATAAGTTTCCCAATGACCTAGTTAAATTCTGGGAGCCTATATCTATTCAACAGGATGCAGGTTCTATAGAGATTGCACCAAGCATTAGATTACTCAGAATAGATTTAGCTGAAGAAAAGGAATTTGTTGTACCTTCATCCAATTCTTGGATTGATAATCTAATTAAACCTGACCCAAGGGTGGTTTTAAAAAGAAGCCATGATTATTTAGATCAATTTAAGGTTTCAGGAAGTTTTTCTAGCAGCCAAACTCCTAATGAAAACCAAGCACTAACTCGGAAAGAAAAATACAAAGGGGAAATACCAACAGTATTTGAAATTGTGGAATCCAATTCTGGCTTATCTGAGAATCAAGCCCTGTCTGCGAATGAGCTTATACAAAAAATAAAAGGACGCATAGAGAAAGACATTCAAATTCAAGTGCCTTTAAAGTACTTGGTTTTTTATAAGCTAAATCCTTCGTCTAATATTGCGCCTTCTGTTAACCCTGCCCCCCCTATTCCTCCTGTAATTCCATCAGCATCAAATCAAGACTTATTCGGCGTAATCGAAATTGGTGCTAGCGGTATTAAACCCGCTGTATTACAAATGGTTTATAGCGCAGAGGAAGACCAATACACCGTGGCGGAAAAAGGTAAACAAAAAGGAAAAAAATATGATGTTGTTACATTGGATGCTAATAATAGAGCAGCATTTCACCCTGATTCAAAAAAGTTAATAGCCAATGACTTAAAAGGTTACGTTGATGATTTTCAATTGAATTATGCTGTTCCTAAAGAACACATTTATATTGTGGGTAGCAGTAGCGTAGCGCAAGTTGAACACAAGGATGAGTTAAAGCAAGCGGTAAAAGAAAGTACAGGGATTGAAATGGATTTTGTAACAGCCGAACAAGAAGGCAGACATGTCTTTAATGGCACTTTAAAACTTATCCCGAAAGAACGCGGACAGCACGATAGGCGCGAAAAAGAAGCTGTTGTCATAGATATAGGAAGTGGCAATACAAAGGGAGGATATTATGATTCCAGCACGAAACAAATAGCCACTTTTGAAATTAAATATGGAACAAAAACATTTTCAAAACAGGTGGATAAGGAAAGAGGAGACAAGAAGTTTGCCGACATGGCAAAAGATTTGAGTAAACGCGAGCTTATTCCCGCTATCAAGAGCGAAGCCAGTCGTGTGCCAGGATTGGAAAATAAAGATAGAGTTTATTTAATCGGTGGTATTTCATGGGCAACTTCAACATTGTTGTCTTTAGATTCACCTTATTATGCAAAACGCTCACAAACTGGCGATCAGGAAATTTACACTGCAATGAATTTTAAAGGTATTTCTGACGTTGATAGGTTGTATACCAGGGTAATTGGTGACAAAGCTATTGATCTGGTTTGTAAAAACAATGCGGATGCAAATAATTTTACTGATGCGTCAAAGAAAGAAAAAAGGATTAAAGACATTAATGACATATGCAGCGGAATCTTCAGCATGGATCAGTTAACTGGTGGGTTACAAATATTAAAAGCCTTAGCTCAGGAGCTAAATTTTGATAAAAAACATGTGTTTTTTATTCAGAATACCCTTTATGCGTGGCCGCTAGGGTATGTGAGAGAAAAAATTGAGCAATCCAACAATTGATAGCAAAACATATGCTTTTTTTGACTAAACCCTACGGAATTTACCGCATGAAAATGAATTTTTATTTTGTATTATTTTATATTGTTATTTCTCTTTTATCAGGATGTGCAGAAAACACAGTCCAATGGCACTCTCTAGGAGAGCAAAAAACGCTTGGAATAAGCGGTATTGCACCCATTGACAGTGAAAACTTTCTTGTCGTACATGACGGGAAAAAATCAGAGCATCCACGTTTAGGTGTTGTGACATGGAAAAAAGACGAAAAACCGATATTAACAGAAATCAATTGGTGTAATAAGGCTACTCTACCAATCGACCTAGAGGCTATTGCTGTAATTCCTAACCGTAGTAAAGAATATTTGCTTTTGGAAAGCAAAGGAAAAGTAACGAGGATTCAATTAGAAAATAATACAAGTTGCAAAACGACTGCACAATTCGATTTACCAACTTCTACAGCTAAAAGCAACATGGAAGGACTCGCGTTGTCTTGCTTTACGCAAAAATGCGTACTGGTTTGGGCGGAGCGAGGGGATGATAAACAAGCGGCAATACTTTCATGGTCGGAGTTTGACATTGATAGGAACATAGTCGCAAAATCCAATAAAACCCCATACCAATTTACTGCCAGCTACCCTAGTGTAAACCACCGCTCTATCAGCGATATTTCTTTAGATAATCATGGTGGTGTATGGGTTAGCTCCGCATCTGATCCCGGTGACAATGGCCCATTTGAGTCCGCACTTTATAAATTAGGTACATTTAAAGAAACGAACGCGGAAATAGAGTGGCTTCCTTTATCTGATAACATTTCACCATTTATTAAATACCAAAACGAAAATATCAAAATTGAAGGAATTTCTTTTTTTGCCCAAGATAGATTAATTATGGGTACTGATGACGAAAACATGGGTGGTAAGATTGCAACTCTTAACACGGCTAACTAATTGATTTTTAATTAAATATATCAATTTAGAAATTAAATGTATTTTGAGTGGGATTCAAAAAAAGCCTTAGCGAATCAACGCAAGCATGGCGTAACTTTCGAAGAGGCATCTAGCGCATTACGTGATCCATTTTCTGCTACCGGCAATGATCCCGATCATTCTGAAGGGGAAGAGCGTTTTGTAACGTTTGGTATTTCTTCGTCTGGTCGTTTACTTGCTGTATCACATACTGAACGGGGAAATGCAATTCGCATCATATCTGCACGAGTCGCAACCAACATTGAAAGGCAAATTTATGAAGAAGGTTAAATCTGAAATGACTGATGAGCTTAGACCTGAGTATAAAAGGTCTGATTTTGGCGATATTGTTCGTGGCAAATATGCAAACCACATTAAGCATGAAACGAATGTTGTTCTTCTTGAGCCAGATATAGCCGAAGCTTTTCCAAACGATGAAGCTGTAAACAAAGCTCTTCGATACCTTTTAGAAGTGGCAAAAGTTTCAACTCGTTTAACGGGTCATGCCAGTGAGCTTCGTTGAAGTTTAGTTGTTGCTGCTAAACTCTGGCGAGTACTATCAAGCCCAACAAGTCAGTCAAAGGGACGCGCCGCCCGTTGGCGGTTTTGAAGTTTGGTTTTTTATCAAGGTTCGGTGGCTTCGCTAAAGCTCAGTTAGCGGCGCGCCCCTTACCGTAACGTTAGGCCTT
>Ga0247841_10000801_pt1 | contig 78298 bp, 95 predicted proteins | sample LaCruzMarch2015__2_FD_192410 | JGI IMG/M metagenome (GOLD analysis project Ga0247841, IMG submission 192410) | Freshwater microbial communities from meromictic Lake La Cruz, Castile-La Mancha, Spain - LaCruzMarch2015_18m | ecosystem: Environmental > Aquatic > Freshwater > Lake | place: Spain... | reverse complement strand
ATGAGTTTAGATGAACAAACTCCAGAACAAGCTTATCAAGCAAGAAAAAAAGAAAGGAGGAAGTATTTTACCTAATTGTTATATGATAAGTTCAACAGCGATGTGTACTAATTATCATATAACACAGGATTAACAATCACAATATTTAAATCGTCTTGTTTCTACTAATTTTTATGTCTGATAAAAGTATTGCTGAGAAGATTAGGGCAAGAGAACCTATAACTCGTGAAGAATTTCAATCCCTTGTAAGCAAAACAGATTGGAGTGGCTATGCAAAAAGAGTTGCTGAGAGGATGGTCCCTATTGCTGATGCATATGAAAGAGCCAGAACAAGAAGCTATGCTGCTGCACAGTCTATTGTTTTTATTTAATATTTCAGCATAATAATCCTTAAAACTACCTTTTTTCTTAATTAATTATGGAAGATTATAAAAACAAAATTTCTACGGGTAGCCAAGACTTAAACAAATGGCTTGATGGAGGCTATGACAAGGATGTCATAACCATGATATATGGCCCAGCAGGAAGTGGAAAAACCAACTTTTGTATGATGGCTACAACAAGCCGGGCAAAAAAAGGAAATAAAGTCATTTTTGTAGACACGGAGGGCGGATTTTCTATAGATAGACTAAAACAATTATGTGGTGAAGAAACAGAAAAAACACTCAAAAATATTCTTCTTTTAAAACCGACTAATTTTGAAGAACAGGACGATTCACTAACTAGATTATTAAAGGAGATAAAAACCGATTCAAACATCGGCCTTATTGTTATTGATGGAATGACTATGCTTTATCGGCTTGAGTTGGCAGAAGCAAAAGAAGAAAATAAAAGCATTCAAGCAATAAATTCAAAGCTTGCAAGGCATATGAGAATTTTAGCAAGTATATCAAGAAATAGGAATATTCCAATAATTGTGACAAATCAGGTTTATTATGGATTTACTAATTCTGCTGAATTTCAAGAAGGTAAGGAAAAACAAGCAAGGCTTGTCGGAGGAGATATAACTGGCTATTGGAGTAAGTGCATTATCGAGTTAAAGATGGGGGCAGGCAAGAGAAAAGCAACGTTAATTAAGCACAGAAGCTTGAAAGAAAGTGAATTAGATTTTGATATAGTTAATGATGGATTAAAGAAAAAAGGCTGGCTGTAGTTTAGGGTAATGGTGTAGATAATACTCTCATTCTTCTTGCTTCATAATCCTTATCTGTCCAAACTCTACCTGTTGCAATTCTAAAGTCTGTCCTATACCCCCTTTGAGACATTTGAACACTATTTCTAATAACCTCTTCAGTAATTTCTAACCTAGGAAAATCTTCATAAATAACTTCTTTCCAATCTTTTAATCTTGTCATAAATTTATAATTACAATTCTATTTTTAAACATTATTCTTCCACACTTTCTGAACTATCTTCTTCTTTCTCCCCAACACTGCTCTCTTCTCCCCCCACTTCACTCAAACCTTTTTTATTATTGATTACTGCTTCCTTATTCTGCCTGCTAGCACAATTTGGATTAAAGCAGAATATCCACGGGCCCTTGCCTTTTCTCAAACACATTAAAAGAGGAAACTTACATTGCTCACAAATTTTATTTTCTCCTAACTTTTTTATCATGCCAAAAGGTGGAAGAGAAAAAGTTGTTTTGCAATCAGGATAAGCATTGCAAGCAACAAAATGCTTTTTATTTTTTGGAGAAAACTTTATTGTAAGCTTGCCTTTATGGCAAGAAGGACATTCTCCAATTTCATTGTCTGTATTTTGCTGTTTCCAAAATTCTTGTGTTGCTTTAATCAAATCTTCCCCGATTAACTTCTCTTTTTTATGAAAATCTTCTGAAATCTGTTTTAATAATTTTCTTGCTTTATCCAGTGTCTCTTCTTCTCTTTTTTCAAGATCTTTTTTTGATTCTCGTATTCTTTCCATATCATCTTCCATATCTCTTGTAAGCTTTTCATCAATTATTATCGGAGAGTGTTTTCTTAATGTATCAATTAGACTTATTCCAAGAGATGTTGCTTTTATTGATTTATTATCTGTAATATAATTTCGGTCATAAAGTGTTTCAATAATATTCGCACGCGTAGCTTTTGTACCTAATCCTCTTTTTTCTAATTCGGAGATTATAGAAGCAGGTGAAAATCTTCGTGGGGGTTTTGTTTCATCTTTTTCAAATTCAACTTTTTCTATTTTAACTTTTCCATTCATATCTTTAAGTTCTTTTTCCTGAATTTTGGTATTATACACTTCCATCCACCCTTTTTCTTTTATTTCCAAACCTCTTTCCTTGAAAAATAAGTCATCAACAGAAACAGTTATTGTTTTATTCTCAATTTTTGCATCAGGTGAAAAACAAGAAATAAATCTTTTTACAATTAATTCATATATTTTCTGATCCTCACCAGAAAGCTGTTGGAATTCTCCTGTTGGTGATATTGACGGATGAGCAGGATCGCTCTTTTTGCCTTCGACAGGAATTTGTCTTACAGCCAACTTAACTTGGGGAAAATTTTTAAGAAGTTTTTTTAATATATCTTTCGGGTTTATAGCTTCGGGAATTTTTTGGCTGCTTGTTCTTGGATAAGATATAAGTCCAGAGAGATAAAGTTGTTGCGCAATTTGAAGTGTTCTTGAAGGAGAAATATAGAAAAATTTGTATGCTTCTGTTTGCAATGTGGTTAAATCAAAAGGACAAGGCGGAATTATCGTCTGTTGTGTTTTTTCGGTTTTAGCATCTGCCTCCTTTCCCTTCAAAAGTTCAAATTTAGCAAGCTCCTTTTCTGCAAAAATATCTTTTACATATTTTAATCTTAATTTTTGTTTTTCTTTATCAATAACATCAATAAAAACTCTCCAAAACGGAATTGGTTTAAATGCTAAAATTTCTTTCTCCTTTTCAACAATCATATTCAATGCAGGACCCTGAACTCTACCGATAGACATAATCCTAAATTTTCCTGTTGTTTTTATGCTGTTCATTAAAGCTCTTGAAAGATTTATACCATAATACCAATCAATAAAATGTCTTGTTTCTCCTGCTATTGCCTGGCCCCAGTCAATCGTTGGATGGACATTCTTGTAAGCATCTTCAAGCTCATCAGTAGTAAGAGAAGAAAACTTCATTCTTTTAGCATCTTTTTGATTTGCAATAAATCTAACAAGATTATACCCAATAACCTCTCCTTCAACATCATAGTCTGTAGCAATTATTATCTCTTTGGCTCTTTTTACCAGTTTTGTAAGTGCATTATAATATTTTCTAGTAAAATCTTTTTTCCTCACTTCAAAATTAGGCTTCCACGATACTTCAAAAATAGGATAATTGCTCCCCTTTACATCCTGTGAAAGAGAAAATAAATGTCCGACGGCACATGCAACAATAACAGTTTCCCCATTTTTTGTAAATTCATAAAAGGGTATTCCATTTTCAGAGTACTTTCTCTCTTTTCCTTTCGAAAGTGCGGCTGCGATTTTTGCTGCTGCTTGAGGTTTTTCAGTAATGACCAAAATAGAATTTCCAGTAAGAGCAATTATTCCTTTTTTTACTTTTTTCGCACTCCCGGGTTTTTCAAAATTAGTTTCTTTTTTATTTGCTCGTTTGTTTTCAGATTTTGCTGAGAGTTTTTCTATCTTTTCAATTTCTTCTAATCTGGGCTTGGGTCTTTCAACTATCTCTACTGTTTGTTTTGCATCAAGAATCGGAGTAAATTCTATGCCTTCTGCTCTTTTCTTTGCTTTTTCACTCCGATAAATCGCTTCTTTCGGAGGTTCTTCTGGTATGTTTTCTTTTGATGTTTTCATTAAGTATAATAATGTTAAACCCTAGAATATATAAGGGTTTGCTTATAACCTTTAGAATATCAAAAAAACAATGTGCCACTCTGCACCGAGGTGCAGGGTTTGATTAGCACTGGTTTTTAGGATGCTCAGAAATTTTTAATTTCTGACATAATCAGATTTCAAATATCTTTCCTCTTCTTCCTGCATGAATAACTCTTGTCTTCCCTATCTTTTCTTCAACACCATCTAACTCATGAATATGTGCATGAATAAATAAATCTGGCTGAAACTTATCTATTGCCTTCCGAATTCCGTCATTACCTGGAATTCCCGAAAGCTCAGATTTTGTTCCTGCTGCATGTAAATGAGATATCATAATTTTTTTTTCAAGACTCTTTATTTTTTGAAAATCTTTATCAAGTTTTTTAAATGTTCTTTGATTATCTGGAAAAAGAGCCCAGTCCTTACTTCCAATTCCAAATATTCCAACATTACCATACACTGCATAATGTTTATCAAGATTTTTTATACCATATCTACTAGAAAAATCATCAGCATCCTCTGTTGTTTCCCAATTTCCCGGGACAAACAAAACTTTTTGCTTTCTATCAATGAATGGTTTTATGATGCCCTTTGTTTGTACGCTTCCGGTTAAGTCTCCGGTTAATATAACTAGATCCACTTTTTCTTTTTCTGCTCTTTCTGCAAGTTTTAAAGAAAGTTTAGCGTCTCCGTGTATATCTCCTGCTGCAAGAATTTTTAATTTCTTTTCTTTTTCCATGATATTTTTAGCATAGTCATGTTTATAAATTATTAACCTTAACTAGATTTATGAAAAGTTTAAAAGAAAGAGTGATGGATGTTTATCATAAACTTGGCCCAGAAATTATTGTTGATGAAGCCAATAAAAAAGTTAATTTAAGAGATAATTTATTTTTTACTCACTTAACTCGTACGTATTATACTCTTAGAGGATATAATGTATCTGTAGAATAATTATTTTTTCTTTGCTTTTTCTTGTTTTTCTGGCGCAGAAATCTCCTTAAAACCAGTATAGGGCCAAAGTGCCTTGGGAATTTTTATGCTGCCGTCTGCTTGTTGATTGTTTTCGATTAAAGATATCATCAATCTTGGCAATGCAATACCAGAACCATTTAGGGTATGAACAAATTTAATTCCTTCTTTGCTTTGATATTTTGTATTCATTCTTCTCGCCTGAAAATCAGTACAATTTGAACATGATGAAGTTTCAAGATATCGGTTCATTGCAGGACTCCATACTTCCAGATCATAAGTCTTTCCAGATCCAAAACCTGCATCAGCAGTAGCTAAAAGTATTCTCTTATAAGGCAATCCGAGGCTCTCGAGAATTTTTTCAGCATAACATGTCATCTCTTCAAGAAATTTAAATGAATCTTCTGGCTTGCAAATATAAACCATCTCCACTTTTTCAAATTGATGTAGTCTGAATAAACCCTCTTCTCCGGTTTTTCTTCCTATCTCAGTCCTATAACATTCTGTAAAGGCACAAAATTTTTTAGGGAGATCTTTTTCAAAAAGTGTCTCGTCTGCATAAATATTTGTAACGGGAACTTCTGCAGTAGGTACAAGAATAAGTTCGTCATTAGTCTTATAAAGTTGATCATCAAATTTTGGAAGATTTCCTGTTCCAAACGCCGTCTTTCTATTAACCATCTGGGGGGGATTTATTTCTGTAAATCCATTATTTGAATGAAAATCAAGCATATACTGTACTAATGCTCTCTGTAATTTCGCACCTTTTCCCTTAAGAATATAAAATCCTGCACCGGATATTTTTGTAGCCCGTTTAATATCAATAATATCTAAATTTTCCATAAGTTCAAGATGACCTTTAGGATTTTTTATTATAGAAATTTTACCAACTTTTTTTATTTCTTTATTCTTTTCAGCATTCCCAATTGGAACATCGTCTGCCTGAATATTGGGAATTGTAGCCATTAAATAATCAATTTTTTCCTTTAATCCATTTTCCTTTTTTTCATTATCATCCAAAAGAAGAGGTATCTCTTTTGCTCTTTTCAAAATAGCCTCCACTGGCTTTTTAGCTTTTTTTGCTTGATTTATCTGCTCAGAAACTTTGTTTCTTTCTGCCCTTAATTCATCATCTTTTGTTTTTAATGTTCTCCATTCCTTATCCAACCCAATTATTTCTTTTATGTCTATTTCATAACCCCTATTTTTACAGGATTTCTGGACTAATTCTGGATTCTCTCTTATCAACTTTATATCTATCATACTCACCCAAGTCCTGCCTTATATTTAAACTTTTTGAGTTGAGGTATGTTACCATAATTATTATAAACTAATCTCTCCCCCCGATAATTATGACCCTAAAACGAATAGAAGGAAAAACCGCATTTGATTACTTTTCCGAAGAACATTTTAAAATGAAATGTGAAGGATATAAAAATATTAGTGAAAAACAATTAGCTATTTATTATCTGCTTGGAAGCCCGAATTATAGATTGATAGTTAATGATGCATTCAAACATTCTTGTATTGAGGCACATTTCAGGGGAATTTTTTCAAAAGATAAAAGATTTTCAAAGTTATGTAGAAAAACCCTTGAAAGATATTGCCTTGAATTAAGTAAAAAATATAATCTTTTAAGGTGGGATGATCCAGATAATGAATCTCCTTTTGTTTATTCTCCGCAACCAGAAAGAAAAATGTGGGAAAATGTAAAAAGTAGATTGTGTGTAACGCCCCCCGTTTCACTACCGCCTAGTTGAATTTTTTATGAGAAAAGTTTATAAGTCAATATATGTGATTAGATATATAGTTTTTAGAATATACTTGAAAAATATTCAAAAAACTTAACAAAATCACCAAAAAATCACCAATGAGAGATAATTTCGATATTTTTTTCAGACGAAAACCAGCTTTAATGCTTGTTGCATTAAAAAAAGTTTCAAAAGCTCGTTATGGGAGCATTTTAGCAAAAGAAGTTGATTGCACATATTCTCATGCTGTAAAAATTCTTCAGACACTTGAAGAATTGGGTTTAGTGGGATTTGAAAAGCAAGGAAGAATCAAGCTTATAAAACTTACAAAAAAGGGTGCAGAAATAGCTGAACAGATTGATGCAATAAGAAGATTAATCGGATAAATTTTTCTTTTTCTCAATTATAATATTTTATCTAAATCTTTAAAAACTAACTCTTTCTTTAAAGATAATAACATGGCAGATTTCAAAAAAAGAGAAACCGCATATAAACTAAGAATAGGTGAAATTCTTAATGGAACACCCGTAATAGAAGAAACAAAAAGTGCAGAAATGGGTAATAAAGAAAGATTCAGATTTCTTGAAGTAGCAGAAAAACAAATAATCAGAGTTAATCTTATAGCGAATGTTATCGATAAATTTAATTCTGAGGGAGAAAAGAAATTTGCTACCCTGACAATTGATGATGCAACTGGCCAGATAAGATTAAAACTTTTTGGAGAAGATATCTCAAAATTTGAAAATTTAAATCAAGGAGATACGATTATTATAATCGGATTATTAAGAAGTTACAATAATGAAGTGTATATCGCCCCAGAAATAATTAAAAAAATAGATCCAAAATATCTCCTTATAAGAAAGCTCGAAATAGAAAAAAATCAAAAAGATAAACAAATAAATTCAAATGAACTTGGGCAAGTTAGTAGTTTAAGAGAAGAAATTATCAAAACATTAAAATCCTCAGAAGATTCGGGCGGGATAGAAACAGAGCAAATAATACTAAAGTTAAAAAGTTCTGATCCATCTGCAATAAATTCAGAGATAATAAAATTGATAGAAGATGGAGTTATCTTTGAGCCAAGACCCGGAAGAGTAAGGTATTTGGGCTAACTTTAAAAACTCCTTCTTTCTAAAATAACTATGGAAAATGAACAAAATTATGAAAAGCTTCTTGAAGAAGCATATAAGAAAATAAAACCGGTTGAAAGTAAGATAGAGAGATTTGAAGTACCAAAAGTAGAGGGGCATATAGAGGGAACAAAGACAATAATCACAAATTTTAAACAAGTATGCGATTATATAAGAAGAGATTGCAGTCATGTTATTAAATTTCTTTTAAAAGAGTTAGCAAGTCCAGGGGTAATCAGGGGGGAAAGACTAATACTTACGAGGGTAATATCCAGTAAGCCCATAAATGAAAAAATTCAAAAATATGTAGAAGAATTTGTGATATGTCGTGAATGCAAAAAACCGGATACAGAGTTTATGAAACAAGATAGAATTCTTTTCATACATTGTCTCGCATGTGGTGCGAAACACTCCCTGGGTTCTGGAGTCTAATATAAAATAAAAAAAAAAGAAAAATAAAAAACTATTTTTTCTTTGGTCCAGATATTTCTATTTTTATTCCAATCCATTTTGCAAGAAGATTATATACTATTATAAATACAATTCCTGCAATAAGCGGAATTATTATCACTAATATCCATTGGATGATGGTTATTGTTAAGGTATTTCCTGCATCAATAAGAGATTGGATATATGAACTTGCCGGTTTTAATGCATACCCTGCTACTATCTGAACAATCTGGTAAACAAAAAATGCAAGTGCAAAGACTATTCCGAAGTTCCAAATCCCTACTTTTTTTAGTTTTGTCATTCTACACCTCCTTTCATAAGTTTAAACTATTTCTTTCTTGATTCTTTTAAAAGAATAATCAGCATAAAAACATAGGCTACAAGCCAAACAAAAATCCCAATAAGTATAATCATGGTACATATCCCGATTACAGCTAATATCCCTGCAACTCTTGCGTATTTAACATCATTTCCAATTTTTATCAAGCCAACTCCGAATAGTATAAACAGAATAAACGCCATTAGAAGATAAGAAAGAAAAACAATTAATATTGGTAAGATGAGTGGAATCATCTCTCTTACCATAAAATCAGTATATTCTTGAACTTCCACTTGGTTCGTGTTAATATTTGTGTTTATATAATTAAAAAATTCTACTGCTGAATCAAAGCCGACCGAATTTGCTTTTTCGTCTAGTTTAAGCATTAAATCTTTACCAAAAAAATATGGTGAAAATAAATTTAATAAACAATATCCTAAGAAAATAAGTATTATGAGTGCAGAAATTATTTTTAAAAACTTTCCGTATCTTCTACCGATTACAAAAAAACCATAAAAGAAATAAAATACAAATACTATTGTTAAAACATTTTGAATTAGGGTTATGGTCTGTAATGCCCGGGCATTCCCTATAAATATGAGATTTAAGATTATTGAGAGGACAAACAAAACAACAATAAGTATTCCTGAAATAAAAGCATATTTTAAAAACTTTGAATCTTGATTTTTAAAGTTCTGCTTTTTCTTACTCTCTTTTTTACTAAACTTGGACATATTTAATTTAGTCTTTATTCGTTTATAAATCTTCTTTTAGAATGTAACCACAAAAAACAATGTACTGCTCTTTCGTCGGACATAATTTATTGGGCGTTTGTTTGGAGCTTTAGGATACAGAAAACGAATGACATCACGAAGTAACGTCCGCTACTTAAAAACGATAGTTTTCATCATTTTCTGTATAAAAAAGATTTAAAAAGACAGAAGTTTAATTAAAAGAGATAGGAGGTAAAAAAATGACAGAAGGATATTGTGTTAAATGCAAAAAATCAGTTGTTATGAAAGAAGAGACAGAAGCCTTAACAAAAAGAGGAGTTAAGATGGCTAAGGGAAAATGCCCTAATTGCGGAATAACAGTTTGCAGAATGAAAGGCAAGTAAATTTTTTTATTTGTTTAATTTATGTAAAGTTTATCTCATCAGAGAGAGAAATTTAAATATAATTTTTAATAATGTTAGTAAAAATACATAGTTCTTATAGAAGAATCGTTGCAATTTGTGATAATGAATTACTGGGGAAGAAGTTCGAAGAAGGAAAAAAAGCAATAGAAATTAAGGAAAGCTTTTTTAAAGGTGATGAAAAAACCGAGCAAGAAATTTTAAAGATTATAGAAGAAAGTACTGGGGAAGATGCTACTTTTAATATTATCGGAAAAAATTCAGTTGATGTTGCTTTAAAATCTGGATTAATCCAACCCGGAGGCATAATAAAAATTCAGGGGGTTCCAGTTGCGTTGGTATTGTTGTAATTCTAAGCGTCATCTTTAAAAATACTCTTTCTTTATCTTATTTATGCCAGATGAATTTGAAGAACAATTTGAAGAATCAACAGAAGAATATCAAAAGCCCAGCGAAGCACCAGTCGGATTTCCAACAAGAGTTAGAACGCCAAGGGGGAAAGAAGTTATGGGTAAGGTAGAACAAAGAGTTGGAGCAAATAGAATGTTAGTCTCATGTTTTGATGGTAAATCAAGAAACTGCAGAATCCCCGGAAGATTAAGAAGAAAAATGTGGATAAGAGAAGGAAATATTGTTCTAGTAGAACCCTGGGAATTTGAGGGAGATAGCAAGGGAGATATTATTTTTACCTATACTCCTGCACAAATCCAGTGGCTTGAAAGAAAAGGATTCTTAAAAGGAATATCAAACGAGTTTTAATCAACATATGGTGGAACAAATTTATTCTGAAAATACAAGAAAAATAATTAAAAATAAAAAAGTTATTGAGGAAACTCTTAATGTAAAATTATCAAAAAAAGAAAAGATAATTTTTATTGAGGGGGAAGCTGAAAATGAATATATCTGTCTTCAAGCAATAGAAGCTATAAATCTTGGATTTAGCATAAAAATTGCTCTTCTTTTAAAAGATGACGAGATTGTATTCAAACAGATAAATATCAAGAGCATTGCTAAAAGAAGAGATATGAGCCAGATAAGGGCAAGAATAATTGGAACTAATGGGAGAGTGATTGATACATTAGAATCTTTAACAGATTGTTTTGTTGTAGTTCATAATAATCAGGTAGGAATAATTGGAAGTATTGAAAATATTAAAACGACATTATACGCTTTAGAAAATCTTATCGCTGGAAGCAAGCATGCCAGCGTTTATGCATATTTAGAGAAAAAACTTGTTGAAAGCAAAACGGAATTTTAATTTTATATATTAAAAAATAAATAATGTGCTATAATTCTAATTTTGTGAATCCTAAATAATTTTTGACGTTCAGAGGATTATATTGATTAGCCCTTCTAATTTTTCTAAATAATATTTGATTTCTTCCAGCAATGTCTTTTATGGGAAATGTATAAACCTCGTCATTGTCCAAATTATATCCGATTATAAAATCTACTTCTTTAGGAGTATATTTTGTTTTTATATGCATTTTATTTCTCCTAGTAGTAGAATAACAAACCATTTCATAAACTTGCATATCATTTTTATAATAAATAGTTTTTACTTGTATCCTTGCAAACTTTCCGTTTATATCAACAATAAGATCATATCGAGAATTTTCAGATACGGGCTCTAAAACTTTATATCCCGCTTTCAATAATTTGGCAATTACAAATGCCTTAGAGAGATCACCTTTTAATATTTTATCCATGCTCATGGTGTAGCACCATATGTTTATATACTTTTCTATTTTAATATTTTAGATTAAAAATTCCACAAGTAAGGATAAAGGAGAATGTTTAAATAATCTAAATTTTTTTAAATAGTATGCCTTTATAGCTCAGTTGGTAGAGCACATGACTGTTAAAATTATTAAAGCAGAGATCATGGGGTCAGAGGTTCGAGTCCTCTTAAAGGCGTTAGCATATCCGATCATATTAAGATTATATTCTCCCCTAAAATCAATATCCTGATTTTAACTTTGAAAGAAGCGAGCTTTCTCCTATTCTAATTTTCATCGGATTAAGTTCTATCATGCCGTCGTTTCTTCCTGAAACTGCCTTTAGAAGTTCATAAACATTTTTATCATTTACTCCTCCACTCATCTTGATTCCGCCGTCAAAATTTTTTCTCATAATCTCGAGATGTTCTGCCTTAGCTCCGGCTCCTGCAAAAGTTGTTGAGGTCTTAATAAAATCGACGCCACAAGCTTTTGCAATCCAACATGCTTGTATTATATTCTCATTAGATAATTGTGAAGTTTCAAAAATTAATTTAACAAGCATTCCTTTTTCATGAGCTTTTTTTGTTATTTTATTGATATCTTCTCTAACCACTGGAAATTTTAATTTTTTTAAAGATTCATAATCTATTACTGGATCTATTTCTGAGATATTATATCTAGCAACCGCATTTATCTGGTCCAATTTTTCTTCTGTAGTAAACCAAGACCCATGTGGAAAACCTATAACTGAAGCTATTTTTATATCTGTTTTTCCGTGTTCTTCCAAATATGCTTTTGCATGTCTTACATCTTCCGGTCTTATGCATACCGCATATGGCTTCCTATCGGAACTAACTGCAAAATTTATATGATCATAGAAGTCTTTTGTTCTCATTTCTACTGCATTTCCTCCAACTTTTTCTGCCTTTTCTCTATATGCTTCTACTGTTGCAAGAAAAGTATGGTCACATACAGATGCTATTTGTTTCGGTGTTAAATCATCAATCTTATAAAGTTCAGCCATAATCATAACATAAAAATTATCTTTTTAAGGATTTATTCATTCTAAAGCATACAATCAGAATATTTTTATACTCCTTCTTCCTAAGAAAAACATGGAATTCGATAAAGTCCTAAACAAGAGATATTCAGCAAAAAGATTCAAGGAAACAAAAAAGCCAGACTATCAAAAAGTTATGGAAGCAATAGATGCTGCTTCAAAAGCGCCTCTTGCAGGAAATCTTCCGTGTTTAAAATATATTCTTGTTTCAGATAAAAAAATGATTGCCGAATTAGCAGAAGCATGCCAACAAGAATTTATTAAAAAAGTTCATTATATTGTTGTTGTTTGCACAGATAAAAAATTACTTGTAAAAAGTTATTATGAAAGGGCAGATATGTATACTAGACAAGAAGCAGGGGCCGCAATTGAAAATTTTCTTCTCAGAATAACTGATCTTGAATTATCCAGTTGTTGGATTGGAGCTTTTTCAGATGAAACAGTAAAGAGAATTTTAAAGATTCCGGACAATATCCAATTAGAAGCACTTCTTCCTGTTGGGTATGGTGTTGAAAAAACAGAACAAAAAATAAAACCAAATCTAGATAGTATTATGTATTTTGATGGTTGGGGAGTTACAAAATTGAATATGACTCCAAAACCAATGCCGGTGGATTAGATTTTATATTTCTATTAAAACTAAGCTTAATATTCCCAAAGCAATTCCAATTTTATTTACAAAGGAAAGGGTTTCATTAAAATCAAGAAAACCTTGTTTTTAGTGGTTTTCTGGATGATCCAAAAAATGTGAACTTTAGAGTTAACCCCGATATCATAATTCTTATCTGGAGACATTTTTTATAAATCTATCGTAAAAAAAAAGAAAAAACAGCCCTTGCGGGCTGTGTTTTAAATTAAAAATTAAATTAAAGGACTTCTATGCCCAAGTCAGAAAGTTCGGGAGCAGATCTTTTTCCGTAAGTTCTTTCCTCTTCTCTGTCTTGTCCGAGAACATATGGGCTTTTGACTCCAGTCATAATTGTAATAACTCTAACCTTTCCTTCGAATTCTTTATTGATTCTTGCTCCGATAATTACCTGAGCATCCTCAGAAAGATTTTCTGTTACTAAATTTCCTATTTGACTGAATTCTTCAAGCTTCATGTCTGGTCCGCATGTAATATGGATTAAAGCGCCATTAGCACCTCTGTAGTCAACATCAAGTAAAGGATGTGTTAATGCCTGTCTTACAGCTTCATTAACTCTATCACTTGAATCTGACTCGCCGATACCAATAACTGCAACCTGTCCTTTCTTCATGATAGAAGAAACATCTGCATAGTCAAGGTTGATTAATGATGGGAGAGTGATTGTTTCTACAATACCCTTTATCATTGTACTTATCAACTCATTTGCTACTGCGAATGCTTGTTGAATTGGCAATTGGCCAGCTATATCTACAAGTCGATTATTATCAATAACAATTACTGTATCAACAACATCTCTTAATTCTTGTAAACCAAACTCTGCTTTGTCAATTCTTGCTTTTTCACATTCAAAAGGCATGGTTACTACTGCAATTACTACAGCACCAGTTTCCTTGGCTTGTTGGGCAATTACTGGAGCAGAACCTGTTCCTGTTCCTCCGCCCATTCCTGCAAGAATAAATACCATATCAGAACCAGCAACTGCTTTTTTAATCTCTGAAAGAGATTCTTTTGCAGCTTCTCGTCCTACATTTGGATGTCCTCCTGCGCCAAGACCCCTTGTCAACTCTTTTCCAAGAAGGATTTTATCATCAGCCTTTGTAATGCTTAAGTGAAGCGCATCAGTGTTTGCACCGTATACAGTAGCGCCGCTAATACCTTTGTTAAACAACCAAGTTATTGCATTGCAACCTGCCCCACCACATCCAACTACCTTGATATTTGCCTTTCCTGCTTTTAAGTCGTCAAAGTTGATCTGGTTTTTTTCCATATCTTCTATTGCACTTTTTGCTAAATCGAGTACCATTTTTTTGTTTTTTTATACCTCCTTTCATCAATTTCTTCAATATGTGGAGTTTGGAAAAATTTAAATACTTCCACACCATTGTTTTTTTATTAAAGGAGATATTCAGGCATATTTCACAATAAGAAAGCGCAAACTTCTTAAAAATATCAATGAATATCTCCTTAAATATTTTATGTTTCTAGTTTTGTTATTATTAAGTGAAATTTTTTAGAAAAATTTTGTATAAAATATTTAGTTTAGAGATATTCTCGAGGATAATTCTACTTTACAACACTTTTTCTAATTTTCTAATCTTCTCCCACGTTCGGTCTAGCTTTTCATTAGATTCATTAATAACAACTCGTAAAAAATCATCATTAACTAAAATCTTGCCTTTTTCCATTATCGGAAAAGCAAGATATTCTGTACTTCTCAACTCGCATACTATTCTTCCTTGGGTAGACATTATTCCAGAATTCTTCCATCCTGTTTCCCTGGCAAGATTCAAAAGTTTTTCTGCATCTTCAATCTTTTCACAACAAACATGAAGTATACAAGTTTCTTGCTTGAAAATTAAATTTTCTTTATTCATGCTTGCTTTTTCAAGACTTTTCTTCAATTCATCTAAGCTAACTTTTTCATGACTTCTAAGAATAAACATATCTGGACCTTTTTTAATAAGATTTTTTAAAAGAACAATTCTGCCAGCACACGAAGAAAGAGTGTAAAAGTTTGTTTTTTTATTTATCTTCTCGCATAAACTTTTAATATGCTCGTCCCAATTTCCAATGCTGCTTTTATCATCTTTTTTGAGACAGTCTTGTTTTCGACGTTCGAAGGTTATCATTTTAAAAATTTTCTTGATAAAACTAATAAGAAAACTTATCTTTAAATCTTTTCCTTGTCTAAAATTTTATTCTCGAATCCTCAAAAAGCTATAATATTATTCAATTTCCTTATTGAGAATTCTCGCGTCAACCCCGCCAGCAGAACATTGCCTAACAAAAATATCTGCATCGTTCCTATTCCCCACGATTGAGCCCCAGTGCATCGGTATCGCCAGTTTCGGTTTTATGATAATCGCAGCATTCGCTGCTTCTCCTGCATTCATAGTAATAGTCCCGCCAATAGGGAGGAGTGCAATATCTACCTCTTTAATATGCTTCATTTCAGGAATATTATCTGTATCTCCTGCATGATAAATTAAAACCTCACCAAGTTCAATAATATAGCCTGCCCAATCTTCAGCTTTCTCATGAAAACTTTTATTAATATTATAGGCAGGAACAGCCCAAACTTTTAAATTTCCCCCGTCCAATTCAATTTTACTTCCAAGTTCAATAAGTTTTAAATCAAGTTTTAGATTAATATGCCCGAACTTGCTCTGTGAATCGGCAGTGCAAATTATTATTGTTCCATCTTTTGCTATTTTTTTTATATCTTCTATGGAACAATGATCATAATGTGAATGAGTTATAAGAATTAGGTCTGCTTCAGGAAGTTCATCGCTTATTCTGAATGGGTCGACGTATATTATTTTTCCATTTTGAATAAGAAAACCAGAATGACCGAGCCATTTTAATTCAATATGTTTGTATTTCATTCTGTTAATGTTAAAAATGAATTTAATAATGAATTAAAAGAATCAATTTTGTCAAAATGACCCATATTTGATTCTATTATAGTTTTAGATCCTATTCTTTCTTCAAAAAGTTTTATATCCCCCAATGGGACAAAAGGATCATTATCTGAAAATATAGCAATAAATTTATCTGTATGTTTTTTAACTTTTTCAAAATCAATCTTCTTTTTAATCCATGGTTCTGCAATCTTTAATTCTTCATTACTCTCAAGATTTTCTTTTATAATATTAAACCAAGGTGCAACAAAAACACAACCGCCAATTTGTGCTTCTTCAGGAAGTTTTTCTAAATATCTTAATATTGTTTGACATCCAACAGAATGTCCTATAAAATAGGTGTCTTTATCTGGATTTACAATTTTTTTAGCCAGAAAATCAACCCATTTTTTTATTTTAGGATTTTCTGTGTCAGGCATGTCAAAAGATAAAACTTCAAAATTTCTTTTTTCTAGTTCTTCTCTTATCCAATCAAACCATCCGCCTCTAGAACTGCCACCCCAACCATGAACTAAAATTATTCTTTTCATCTTACTACTCAAACTCCCTCGCAATCTCTAACATCAACAAATCCTCTCCCCTAGCACACATCACTTGCAAACCCACTGGAATCCCATCCACCAGTCCTGCCGGCACACTTACTGCAGGTATCTCTGCAATATTCGCAAGAACAGTAAGTTTGTCATAATTATACATATCTTCAAAACTTATTTTTTCTCCAAATTTATGCGGCAGTCTAGGCACAGTGGGCAAAATTATACAATCCACTTTTTTAAATGCATTCTCAAACTCTTTTTCAAGAAGTTTTTTTGCATCAAGCGCTTTTTTATAATATCTTCCTGAAAACTCGCTTTGACAAATTTCCGTTCCACCTAATATTCTTCTTAAAACTTCTTTTCCACAAGAATCTTCAATCTTTTTGCCATATCTTCTCCCATCAAATTTTCTTGTTCCTGAAAAAAATTCAACATAGCAAATGGGATAATATGTTTGTATTCCTAAATCAATATGCTTAATTACTATATCCTGAATTTTCCAATCCTTCTTCTTACATACCTCTTTAATTTTATTATCAATTAATTCCAATATCTTTTTATCTGCAGAAACCTTAACAATACCCACGACTATTTTATCTATTTTTTTCGGTTTATCATTAATCACTTTTGTAGTAGCATCTCTTTCATCTTTTCCCCTTATAACATCAAACATTAACTTAGCATCTCCAACACTTTTTCCTATTGGCCCTATCTGATCCAACGACATTGAAAGATCAATAAGTCCAAAACGAGAAACAGCACCATAACTTGTTTTCATTCCAACAACGTCACAATGTGATGCAGGATTTCTAATGCTTCCGCCAGTATCACTTCCTAAAGCAATATCACAAAAATTAGCAGCAACAGAAGCAGCACTTCCTGAAGAACTTCCACCAGGAATTCTATCCGATGCCAGGGGATTTCTTGTTATTCCAAAAGCAGATGTTTCTCCAGAACTTCCGCATGCAAATTCATCCATATTTGTCATTCCCATAATTATTCCATCTTCTTTCTTTATTTTTTCAACAACACTTGCATCATATGCAGATTTGTAATTTTCAAGAGTTTTAGAAGCACAAGAAGCGTTTAGTCCTTTAACATTCATATTGGACTTAATAGCTATAGCAAGCCCAGCTAGTTTCCCAGTGGGCTTGCCCCCCTTAAGACGAATATCAACCTCTTTAGCCTCAAGAAGAGCGTTTGGATTTAGTTGAATAAAGGCGTTTATCTTTTTGCCTTTTTTATTATCTTTTTCTATTTCTCCAAAAAAGGTTTTTATATTTTGCTCTGCAGAAAGTTTTCCTGTTTTGATGAGTTTAAGTTTTTCTATTGCAGTTAGGATTTTTTGTTGTATCATTTATTTTTCCCCCTTTGCACTATTAATGCTTCATTAAAAATAAGATTGTAAAGATTTTTCACAAACCTTTCATTAAGACCACTTGCTTTTCCCTGCTTAACTCTCATTTTTAAAACTTCGGCTTGCCTTTTTCTATCACATAAAGGCAAATTATTTTTTTTCTTAAACTCTCCTACTTTTTTTACAATATCAAATCTATTTTTTAGCATAGAAACCATATTTTTATCCAACACATCTATCTTACCTCTAAGAACATTTAAGTTTTTTACCATTTTTTCTTCTCCGCAATAATAAATTCCTCATTTTTCAGGGGTGCATTCTCAAGCATGATTTTTCTAAAACCTTCATCCCCAATCTTGCCCTCTCCTTCTTTTCTTCTGTCTTCATCCCTTTCAACATTGCTCTCCTCACTTTTTACTTTTTCAAGAACTTTAGAAAACTTATCAAGAAGTTTTTTTGTTTCGCCTTTTATTTGTTCTGTCTCTTTTTCGTCCATAATATTCAAGAAGGTTCTTAGATTTTTAAATCTAACCTAAGAAAGATCTAAATTTTACTTCGCTAGTCCAACAATGGCCGGAGCTTGTTCAATAAATAGTTTATATTTCAGTTCTTCATGTTTTATTCCTTCATGATATGCTCCCCTAAATCTAGAAGCATATCCTCCTTCAATCCATTCGCCCAAGGCTCTCTTTTCACCAACATCACTTCCTTCTCTTTTTGACATAATAAATTTAAGAGCATAGATCATTCTAATCTGTTCTGCTTCTCTGTCTCCGACTCCAGTATGTTTTAATAACTCTCTAAGAAAACACCATTTAGAATGGTCACAAGGACAGTCTTGCATTAAATCATCAAGAACTTGTTGATTGATACTCTTTTTTTTCCAAGTTTCCTCCAAAATCATAATGGGATCACGTTCATTTTCTTGACTATTTACACTAGAAACATGGTCTGCTACTGGGGGTTGTTCAATAAATATTTTATATTTCAGGTCTTCATGTCTCATTTCAGGTTTATATACTGTAATAAATGTCGCAGCATATCCTTTCTTTACCCATTCATCTAAGGCTCGTTCTTCACCGATATCTCCTCCCTTATCCGCCGATTGAATAAATTTATAATCAAAAACAAGCCTCATATGTTCTGCTTCTCTTTCTCCTACCCCTGTATGTTTTAATAATTCTCTAAGAAAGCACCATTTAGAATGGTCACAAGGACAGTCTTGCATTAAATCATCAAGAACTTGTTGATTCATCGTGTTTTATTTCTGAACTCCAAAGATATATTGCTAAAGAACTATTTAAATCTTCTGTTTTGTTACTACTGGAAAAAGGCACTAATTTATTCGTGGTCTTCTTTTAGGATAGGAAAATTTGAGTTTCCTGTACTTAAACCAGTAAAAAAGAATTAGGGTGTTAATCTATCTCTATCTCGGGGAAACATTGTTGCTTCCTTAACATTATCTAAACCACAAATAATCTGAGTTATTCTTTCAAGTCCTATTGCCCAGCCTGCATGAGGTGGAGCGCCATACCTAAAACTATCGATATAATCTTTAAAACTATCTGGATTAAGTCCTTTCGCCTTTAATCTCTCAATAAGTAATTCCGGAATATGTATCCGCTGTCCTCCACTTGAAATCTCAACGCCCCCATAAAGTGCATCAAAACCACAGCTTTCTTTAGCATCTTTTTTTTCATCTTTAGGCATAATATAAAAAGGTTTTATTGAAGTAGGCCAAGAATGTGTAAAAACAATATCTCCGGGATACATTTCACAAAGCTTTTTTTCTTGATCTGGCGTAAAATCTTCTCCAATCTTTCCACCGACTTTTTTAATTGCTTCGGCATAATTTAGATAAACTCCTTTTGGAACTTTCAAGTTTTTAACACCTAAAATTTCAAGATCTTTTTTACATTTTTCTAAAACACTATTGACCACATGTATAACTGAATTTTCAAGTTCCTTCATAATAGAAAATTGATCATTAAAAGCCGCTTCAACATCAACCATCCTTATTTCGTTTATATGTCTAGTAGTATTATGTTTTTCTGCTCTCCAAGCAGGTCCGATTGTGAACGTTTTTTCCATTGAACAAGCAAGCATTTGTTTGTATAATTGAGGACTCTGAGCAAGAAAAGCTTTCTTCTCAAAATATTGAACAGGAAATAATTCTGTTCCGCCCTCACTTGCAGCACTTATCACATAAGGTGGTTGAATTTCTACAAAATCTTTTTTATAAAAATACTCACGAAAAGCATGAGAAATAGTTGTTTGTATCTTAAAAATTGCCTGAACTCTTTCTCTATGTAAATCTAAAAATCTATAATCTAATCTCTTGGGAAGTTCTGTTTTTGAAAAATCACTTACATCAATCGGAAGTTTTTCTCCTGCTTCAGAAATAAGCTTAATCTTTTCAATTCCAATTTCCTTTCCACCAAGTGCCTGTTTACTATCTTTCACAATACCTTCAATATAAACAACACTTTCCCGGTTAATCTTGCCCATAAGCTCAAAATCTTTTTCAGGCGTCTCTCCTTTTACTCCGACTGTTTGTATTCTTCCAGAAACGTCTCTAAGAACAAGAAACTTAACTTTTCCAAGTGCTCTCACTTCGTGTACCCAGCCAGCAAGTTTTATTTTTGTGCCAGCTTTTTTCTCAAACGCTTCTTTTATTGTTGTTCTTTCCATTAATTATTAAGTTTTTTTATATTTATAAACTTATCAAAAAGATTAAGTTATCATTTTTAAGTAGTGATAAAAGTAAGATTTATAAACATCTTAAAATTAATTTAATAATGAAAATTCCATTAGAATTGTTTGAAGAAATAACCAGACAAATGGAGGGAAAGCTCTCAAAAGGAAAAGTAGAAAATTCAAGGTGCTTGATTTCAAAAGATGTTCTTTTTTTTCCAAGACAAAAACTTATGATGCATAGGGAAAAAAGACCCTATCATTACAAAAAAGCATTGTTTATAGAAAGAAAGATAAACGAATTTTCAACAAGATTAGAAGAACCAACTGAGAAAAGTGGAGAAGCTCTAATGTCTGGCTTAAGATCTGCAATAACATTAGATAAAAATAAAGGATATATAAAAATGAAAGGTGTTAATGCTATAATCAAAAGAGCTGGCGGAAGGGACTATGGTTATGGAATGTATTATGGTCTTTGTGGACTTCAAGAAGCACTTATGGAAAATGTTTATATTGATTTACTCAAAAAAAAGTATAATTTCATTGCAGCTAATTCTGGATTTACAGAATTGCATGCTTTTGACGGAGATATAGACCCTCATCTAAAACTTCTAGGTAAATCAATTTATTCAAAAACATCAAGACCCAACTTAAATAAAACTGGAAGGTTAATAAATAAAATGGATGGAAGGTTAACAGCAATTTCTGGTCTAGAAATAAAAGCAGATACTAGACTAGATGAAGTTATATATCATCTAACCAGGGGGGGATTAAAAGGTCATAGAGAAAGAGCAAGAGACAATATTCTCCACTATCTATGTTTTAGTGCAGGAATTTCCAAGGCATGTCTGACACTTGCAGGACATACTTGGGGCCAAATGTTAGAAAATACTAACTGTCACCTGGGTAATTTTGTTATTGGTTCTGATTATAAAGATGTAATTGATGTAGGCATAATAGATATTTACTCTTTGAAATGCAGAAATGAATTCAGAACAGGGGAAGGATTTCTAGATTTTTCAGATAGCGAGGTTGATTCGTTTAAATGGGACTTTGATGAATCTGTAACAGCAAGTTTTCCCCTACAAAGAAGATATAAACATTTTTCTAGAAAATTAAGAGGAGAATGTTTCAAGGCAATAAAAACAGGATATTTTCTTGCTCTTGCTATCATGAATTACGATGGTCTCGTGCCAAAAAAAAAGTTGGACGAATATATACTCCCAAAAATATGCACTCTACCTACAGAAGAATTCAGATATGAAATAAAGAGATTAACAAGATAATAAGTTTTCTTATTTAACTAACTTTCCTAAAATCTCACTAACATCCTTTCCGCTGACCTTTCCCCTAAACTTTGCCATCACTAGCCCCATATATCCGCCGGCAGAAAGTCCGGGTTTTTCCTTGACAATCTTTGCAATTTCTGCTTCAATCTCACCTATATCTTTTTTCTCAACCTTCAATGCCTCTGAAACAGGAATATTCTTCGCAATCTTTTCCATAACACTTTTAACATCTTCTTCTAAAATCTTTTTACTTGCAACTGCTTCAAGAACTGTTCCTATAACATCCAAATTAAAGATATCTTCACTAACATTATTGTGACTCACAATTTCCTTAGGCATAAGAAAAAGAGCCTTTGCAACAAAAACAGAATTATTATAGATTTTTAATAATGCTTCAAACTCTTCAAGCATCCCACTTGATAAAACAAGTTTAATCATTTCATCATTCAATCCCTTTTGTTTTAATTCTCCCCTTATGTCTTCCCTTAATTTCGGAAGTGAATTTCTTACTTCGTTTGTTAAATCACGTGAAATTTTAAGCAGTGGCAAGTCTGTCTCGGGATACATTCTTTCTGCTCCAGGCATTGGCCTTAAAAAGCTTGTTGTTCCATCAGGATTTGCTTTTCTTACTTCTGCAATAATTTTTTTCTTAGATACTAACTCCTTCTTCTGTCTTTCAACTTCAAGTTTGATTGTTTTAATCATCATTTTTGGATCTTGAAATCCCTTAATCTCAACTCTAGAATGCCCCGGAATAGAGATATTAACATCCTGTCTTATTGTTCCAATTCCCCTTTTAACTCTACACGCCCTTAAAATATCACCTAATTTTAAAGCGACCTCTTTAACCTGTTCTGGATAAAAAATTTCAGGATATGTAGTTATTTCAATAAGCGGAATTCCCAGCCTATCTAGGCGATATATTGTTTTTTCTTCTTCATGCTTGATTATTCTTGCTGCATCTTCTTCTAAGCAAATCGTTTGTATTCCGACTCTTCCTTTTTCTGTTTGAACCCAACCATTTCTCGCTATGAGGACTGTTCTCTGAAATCCAGAGGTATTACTTCCATCTATAACTGTTTTTCTCATTATCTGTGTTACGGGAATTATTTCACAATTCAAAAGTATGGCAATTTGAAGACATATTTTTAATGCTTCATCATTAATCTCTCTTGGCGGTTCTTCATCAAATTCAATAAGACAATTACTATCTTTATATCCTTCATAAACAAAAGCCTTATCTTTTTCTTGTTCATGTTTCACTGCAATATCTACTCTTCCACCTTCACCCGCAACAGCATGTAGCTTTCGGTTAACAATCCAGTCAGAATTATCATTTCTAAGAACAGAAGGGCATCTGCAGAACAGCTTGCCTGTGTCAAGCTGCTGGTGTATTTCCAGACCAGATTTCATCTGAATTTTTTCATTTTTCTCTTTTTCAATTTTCTTTTCAGTCATAAATAATAAAGAAAACTAGAGATTATAAATTTAACACTATAACTGCCCTACTTTTCCGGCATACCAAAAACTACCCTGATTGTAATGGGATAAACTAATAAAAACATCCATTGAATCTAAGTTTACTATTATTCTTCTTGAATCTACTTTTCTAGGAGTAACATTAAATTCCTCATATCTTCCTCCCCGTGGAAGATATCCTTCCATATTCTCAAATGTCTTACCTCTAGACATAGCTGCTTTTTGTGCGAAAAAAGAATCTGGCGTCACTAAAAAAGTTTTAAGAAGACCTTGAATATCTTCATCATTTCTGGTTAATTTTCTTTCATCCCAGTTTCTTATTTTAGTGCTCATATATTCCTTAGATATCAATTCTTTTTAAACCTTTCTCTTGTTGTATCTTAATAGGAGTAACAAAACAAAAGGTTTAAATACTTTAGATAGCTAAGAAGAATACGAAAAAATGGCAGAAAAAAGCTGGACTAAACCAATATTGTACGCGCTCCTTGTAAATGGAATTCTGCTTTCAGCAGAAACTGGTTATATTGCATATGCTAAATTTTTAAGAAAAAATCCAGAACTAATGCAGGTACAAACACAAACCACAACTCCCCCAATAGAAATACCAATAGAAGAGCCATATGCTGGACAAAGAACAATAACAACAACACTTACTCCAAACACTTCTGAAGGAATATTAAAATATACCGAATCAAATACCACCACGAATTATCCTAAAACATATCAAGCAGAAACAAAAGAACCGATTGTAACACTCTCGCCACAAGAAAATTTAGAAAAAAGGGTCTTAGAACGAGCAATAAAAAGTTCTTTAGAAAAAAAAGTACAGACAATAATGCCGCAACCACCAGCTAAAAAACAAAATGACCTTTATGGATGCACTGCAAAAGCAGAACAAAATACAAATCAATCATTGGAACAATTAAGACAATCATTAAAAAAACAAGAATCAAGTGGCAGAATAACTGCGCAGCATAAAAAAACCGGTGCAGCAGGATATTTTGGTTATCTTCCCCAAACTGCAATAAGTATTGTAAAACAAGCAAAGGCCGAAGGAATTAACGTACCATATAATGGACCTCTAACAGAATCATTAATTCAAAAAGAATTGTTAACAAATCCCAAATTTAATGAATTTGTTTCGATATATGATTTAACAAAAAGAGCAAAAGTTTTTGATAATAATCGGGGATTGTTAGCAATGACACATTACGCTGGACCCAAAGAAATACAAAAATCGTTGAAGATAGTTTATCCAGGTAAAGAAGATTATACTAATATTAATGTAAGAGAATTTGCTCTTGCACGTGCAAAAGGAATAAAGATAATTGAAAAAAAAGATGGTGAGAAAGAATATATAAAAACTGGAAAAGGGAATCCTTGGCTTTTAAAATCTCAGGATTATGGATGTCCTTCAATATTAAGATATGCTGAAAGTGTTCTCGGAAAAATGGGATATGCCCAAGATACGAGCATAAATTCAATTCCGACATATGTTTTATCAGAAAATTCTAAACCAAATCGGTATACTTCTCCAGTAAAAAAATCGCAAAAAAATAACTCCTATAAACAAAAACCTCAAAATAAACATTATGCTTTGAACAAACATTATCACCAGCATAAAAAAATAAATTATAAACCTAGATAAAAAACTATTCTAATTATTCAACAAGCCTTTCATTAAACTCTCCAGCAATATTCTGGAGCATTAACTTTTCAATCTCCTCTTTTTTATTCTTCTTTCCCAAAACCCATCCCAACTTAACAAAAGCAGTCTCAGAAAGCATATCTCCAAGATAAATAACACCTGCTTTCTTTAATTCTCTACCGGGCGAATAAACAAGAGGATCTAATCTCCCATAAATTGTTTGTCCTGCAGCGCACACAATCATTCCTTTTTCTATAACTTTTTTGAGAATAGGTAACCAATCATTCTTTCCTTCTGTAAGTACATGACCAAGACCAGACATTTCTATAATCAGTCCCCTGTAACCTTCTTTAAGATAATGCTCTAAAATTTCGGGATTTTGTCCAGGATAAAACTTTACAAGGCCAACCTTGTCTTCAAAAATAGCATCAAGTTCTATTTTATTTTCCCTTCCTGTTTTTTTCTTATTATATTTTCTTAAAATTTCTATTTTATCTTTGGAAATTTTTGCAATAGGCATACAGTTTATAGGCTTAAATGCGTCCCTGCTAGAAGAATGCATTTTTCTGCATTTGTTTCCTTGAATTGCATAACAAAAATCATCGTTTGAACTTGCATGTCCGACAAGCATAACTTCAGCAATATCTGAAAGAGCAGCTTTTGCAGAACAATATAAATTCAATTCTGCATCCGAGCTTCCCCTATCAGTTGAACGTTGTGAATAAGTTAAAATAACCGGCTTGTTAACATTCTTCAAGAAAAAAGAAAGTGCAGAAGCAGTATAATGCAAAAAATCTGTCCCGTGTGTGATAATGACTCCATGAACATTATCTTCATTAAGAGATTTAACAACTTGTTTTGATATTTTTATCCAATCAGGGCTAGACATATTCTCACTCGCTTTCATGAATGGATTTATTATTCTTATATCACACAAATTAAAAATTTCAGGATAAAACCTAAATAAATCTTCTGGTTTTGTAACCCATTTTACGGCACCTGTCTTAGGATCAAGAGAGCTCGAGATTGTTCCACCACAAATTATAAGGTCAACAATTGGTTTTTTTCCACTTAGTTTAAATTCAGATTCTACTTCGCTTTTCTTTGCTTTTTCAATAAGTTTAACTTCAACAACATCTTCTTTTTTTATTCCCATATTATAACCCGATTCAAGTTTTATAAGAAAAACGCCAGGTTCGTGACTTTCAAGAAGTAAGCCTTCTATTTCTTCTTTGGTGGTTCTTATTTTTATTTTGTCGCCTGTTCCGTAATTCTTCTCCATGTTTAGAGAATGAATGAAGGATATAAAAACCTAACGAAAAAATCTCGCGTCAGCATTTCTAGAATATTCTGAATGAAACTTAAATGCAAATACTCGAAAAAATAAAAAAAATAAAAAACAAACTTAAAAATTAAATTATCTTAAATACAGCAGACACTTGTGCATCAATATCTTGATCACTTGGTTGTATGCTTGTAGTAGCCTGTTTTGCCATAGCAACTTCATCCATCATAATTCCGCCTGCATTAGAATAAACAGGCCAAGGATTATAATTAAAATTAGACGTTGAAATAGAAACAAGATCCCCTACTTTTTTTCCAAGTCCGCTTGCAATAGATTCTGCTTTTAGCTTAGCATCTTCACTTGCTTCTTTTAATGCCTGAGCTTTATACTCGTTTTGCTTAGCAGTTGATAATTCAAAATTGATATAATTCAATAATGCACCAGCATCTACTCCTGCATCAATGACATCCCCTATTTTTGAAGCTTCATTAGTAGGCAATTCAACTTTTAGCTGATGTGTTGCAATATATCCTTTTGAAACTTGCTTATTTTTAATCCAATCAAAATCCTCATATATATTAAAGCTTTCTGTTTGAATATCTTTTCTTTCAAAACCCTGTTTTATTAAAGCAGTGATTATTTCATCAACCATTTCAGCATTATTGTCATTTGCTTCTTTAGAAGTATTTCCGCTTGTTTGTGCATTAAAATAAATGCTTACTAAATCTGGCGTTGCTTTTATGTTTGATACTCCATCAACACTCACTGTATTGGAATTATCATTCCCTAGCTGAACAAGAGCATATCCTCCACCAAAAACAAGCAAAATTATTGTTGCTACTATAATTAAAGTTATCTTTACAGAACTTTCCATTTTTCCTTTCATTTTTTACCTCCTTTCAATTTTTTAAATATAAAAAACCCGATAGCACCAATAATTAATCCGCCTGCAACCCAAATCCACATGTCATGAAAATAACTAAGAGTTTCAAAAGAACGAACGCTTAATCCTGCAGTAGGAGTAGCAGAGTATGCAAGTTTTTCTGCAACATTTTCAATAATCTGATCATTAGTTAGACTTAGAACATTATTATAATTCATAAATAATTTAATCGCCCCGAGTATAAGCCCCCCCGCAAGAATAGAAGTAATCATTCCATTAAAGCTTCTTTTTGTAGAAATAATTATTTTTTTATTCGCAAGCCCGTATGTCTTTATCTTTTTACCCTTAACACTCCAGAAAAAATTCTTGTTTTCTTTAACAAGCCCTACATCTATAAGCTTATTCAGATTATACTCCACTGTGCTTATTGCAAGTTTCAAATCTTTTGAAATATCTCCCTCGCTCGCTTCTTTTTCAGCAAGATAATCTAATATCTTCTTGCAAGTTTTATTTGAAAGAATCTCTGCTATCTGGGTTATCTTTTCATCGTTCATGTTTACTGAGATGTATTTCTCAACCATAATTCCCTCAAGGTTTTGATGTTTATAAATAAAGCGAAGGCTTCAACTAGGGTTGAAGCATTAAAATATCTACTCCCTATTGACTATTTTTATAAACCCTGGATTATTTATCTTATTATGAAAAAACAAAAAACACCAATTGAACAAATTGTTCAAGAACATAAAACAAAACCTAGAAACATCCTTTTTGTTTGCAAGGCAAATAGGAATAGAAGCGTAGCTGGAGAAAGACTTTTTAGGGGGATGTTAAAAGAAAAGGGATATTATGTTTTTGACTCTCAGGATAAAAAAACTCAAAGAGATTATGACGTAAGGGTATCTTCTGCTGGAATGAATCCATTTACAAATGAAGGAAAGAAACTTGAATTTTCCATGGCAGATGAAGCAAATTTAATTTTCACATTTGAAGAAGGGTTAGAGTATGCTTTAATTCACTACTTTTTTCAGCCAAGAGAAAAAGTAGTGAACCTCGATATTCCGGATCATTATGATATAGATAATGACTCTGACGAATACAATTTGAGAAGAATTCTCAGAAAAAAGCTTTCAATATATATCCCCCTACCCTGAACTCTATCAAAAAGTTTATTAAATCTGTTTCTTCTTATTAAACCATGCCACTAAAAATAGGTCTTGAAATTCATGGTTATCTTGTAACCAAAGAGAAATTGTTTTGTGATTGTCGCAATGCTCACAAGGAGAAGGATATCAAACCGAATACTCTAATTTGTCCTATCTGTTGCGGATATCCCGGCTCAAAGCCAATGCTTCCTAACGAAGAAGCAATAAAAAAACTCATCCAAATTGCTTTAATGCTCAATTGCAAGGTAAATCATGAACCTCAAAAATTAATCTGGTGGAGAAAGCATTATTCATGGCCCGATTTACCTAAGGGATATCAAAATACAATTTCTGGGACATATGCAATCCCTGTTGGAGAGAAAGGAGAATTTTTAGGAATAGGTATAAGGGAAGTTCATCTTGAAGAAGATCCTGCTGCTTGGAATCCTGAAACGGGGGAAATTGATTATAATCGAAGCGGTGCACCACTTGTTGAAATTGTAACAGAACCAGATTTCAAATCAGAAGAAGAAGTTGAAAAATGGATAAAAGAAATAATTTTAACAATGTCTTACATAAAAACTTTTGATAAAGATGCCGGAATAAAAGCAGATGTTAATGTTTCTCTTTATGGTGAGAGAATAGAAATAAAAAATATGAATTCTATAGCAGAGATAATTAAAGCGATAAAATATGAAAAACAAAGGCAAGAAAAAGAAAAACCTATTAATAAGGAAACAAGGGCATGGGATTCTGAAAAAGGTATAACAATAAAAATGCGTGAAAAAGAAAGCCATGCGGATTATCGTTTCATAAAAGACCCAGATTTGCCCGTAATAAAAATAACAAAAGAAGAAGTTGAAAAAATAAAAAGAGTATTGCCGGAATCTCCACTTGTAAAACTTGAAAGAATAATAAAAAAATATAAAATAACTGGGGCAGATGCAAAGGTTCTGATTTCAAATCTTGAAATAGTAGAATTCTTTGAGAAAATTGTTGAAAAAGTTTCTCCCAAACTTGCTGTTCCTTGGGTTACTGTCGAACTTCTTGGAGTTTTGAATTATAACAAAAAAACTCTTGAACAGGTTGATATAAAGCCAGAACATTTCATAGAACTTTTAAAATTAATAGAAAACAAGAAAATAACTGAATTGAAGGCAAAAGATATTTTGAGAAGCTGGAAAGAGAAATCATCTGAAATAAAAGCAGATAAATTTGAGATAATTTCAGACAAAGAAGAAATAGAAAAGATTGTTGAAAAAGTTATAAAAGAAAATCCAAAAGCGATTGTGGATTTTAAAGCAGGACAAGTTCAATCCCTTAACTTTCTTATCGGTCAAGTTATGAAAGCTACAAACAAGAGGGCAGATTATCAGATGGTTAAAAGATTCTTTGAAGAAAGAATAATATGATTTTTATTTGGTATTAATCGGCAAGTCACCGTTAAATTTCTTTTTATGTTTTGAGCAGACATAAAAAATATAAAAAGCCTAGTTGATAAGATATAGTATGCAATATTCCAAGCTTTGTGAAACATACGAAGAACTAGAAAAAAACCCATCCCGATTGAGAAAAACCGAGATATTAGCAGAATTTCTAAATAAATTAAAAAAGGAAAATAATGGGGAAATAATTTATCTTCTTCAGGGAAGAGTCTTCCCAGATTATGACGAAAAAGAGTTGGGAATATCTACTCAAATTACAATAAAAGCGCTTTCAAAAGCAGCGGGAATTCCTGAAGAAAATATAGTAAAGAAATGGAAAAAAATGGGGGATCTAGGCGAAGTAGCAGAAGAAATAACAAAAATAAAAAAACAATCAACACTTTTTTCAAAAGAACTTGTAATAGAACAAGTTCTTGAAAATATAAAAAAACTTCCAGAATTGATTGGAAAAGGAACGGTTGAAAGAAAACTTTCTTTAATCTCTGAACTTTTAACAAGCGCTTCGCCAATAGAAGCAAAATATCTCGTAAGAACACTTTTGAATGATCTGAGAATAGGGGTTGGAGAGGGTACGTTGAGGGACGCTATAGTAGAATCATGTTTTCCTGAAGGGGATAAAAAAGAAGCAAGTGAGAAGATACAATCCGCTTATGATAAGTCAAATGATTTTGCAGAAGTTTTTGAAAAAGCATGTTCGGGTTATAAAGAATTAGAAAAAATAGAGCTCAATCCCGGAAAACCATTAAGAGTTATGCTTGCCCTTAAAGCAGAAAGTATTGTAGATGGTTTTGAAAGAGTGGGAAAACCTGCATGTTTTGAATACAAATATGATGGTTTTAGAATGCTTATCACGAAAGATAAGAAAGGAGAGATAAAAGTTTTTACAAGAAGACTAGATGAAGTAACAAAACAATTTCCAGAAGTAAAAGAATATGTTAAAAATTTTGTAAAAGCAGATACATTTATTATTGATACAGAAGCAGTCGGTTATAATCCCAAAACTCGAAAATATACTTCTTTTCAAGATATTTCTCAGAGAATAAAGAGAAAGCACGGTATAGAACAAATGCAAAAAGAACTTCCCATAGAGATAAATGCTTTTGATATAATTTACTATAACGGAAAATCTTTTATTAATGAACCATTTTCAAAAAGAACAGAGATGTTAAGAAAAATAATAAAAAATGAAAAGTGGAAATTCAGAACATCCGAGCAATTAATAACTTCTGATGAAAAGCAAGCACAAAAATTCTATGAAAAATCTCTTCAAGAGGGAGAAGAAGGTGTTATGATTAAAAATTTATTATCTCCTTACAAACCGGGAGCAAGAGTAGGTTATATGCTTAAATTAAAACCCGCTTCAAATGAATTTGATTTGGTTATTACTGGAGCAGAATATGGAACCGGAAAAAGGGGGGGTTGGATGTCAAGTTTTGATATCTCATGCAGGGATGAAGAAACGGGAGAATTTTTAGAAATAGGAAAAGTTGGAACAGGAATAAAAGAGAAGACAAAAGAAGAATCAGGAAACGAAGATGGTGTTTCATTTGATGAGCTTACAGAATTATTGAAACCTCTTATTGTTAGTGAAGAGGGTAAGTCTGTTAAGGTCAAGCCAAAAATTGTTTTAACTATTATTTTTCAGGAAATTCAACAATCTCCAAGTTATTATTCTGGTTTTGCATTAAGGTTCCCAAGATTCACTGCTCTTAGGCTTGATAGGAAGACGAGTGATATTGCGACATTGGAAGAGGTAAAAGAATCATATAAGAAAGCTTTTCTCAAAAGGCAATTTTAAAACAATCTGATTTTCTCTTCAAGACAAAAAAAATCCCCCGGGATTTTTTTTGTCAAGAAAATTATATCGACGAAGAATTTTCAGGGGTATCGAAAGCTTTATAAAGCCAAAACCTTTAAAAACCATATCACTATAACATGAAAACTGATAATTCTCTAAAGATACAAAATATTGTTGCAACAGCTTCTCTTGGAAAAGATATTCCGCTTACCAAACTGGCAAAAACACTTCCAAATACAGAATATAATCCGGAACAATTTCCCGGACTTGTTCTTAGGGTAAAAAAACCAAAATCTGCTGTTCTTGTTTTTTCTTCAGGAAATCTCGTATGCACTGGAACAAAATCAACTACTCAGGTAAGAGAGGTAATAAGAGAAGTTATAAAACAACTTAGAAAAATAAGCGTAAGAATAACAACTGTTCCGAAAATAACTGTTCAGAATATTGTTGCTTCTGGAAGTATAAACATGAACCTTAATCTTAACTATCTCGCTCTTGAATTGGAAAACACAGAATATGAACCGGAACAATTTCCCGGACTTGTCTATAAATTAGTAGAGCCGACAGCAACATTTTTGCTTTTCTCAAATGGCAAGTTGGTTTGTACTGGGACTAAGAATCGGGCACAATTAGAAGATTCTATGAGACAATTGAATATAAAGACAAGAGAGATTGCTAGAAAATTGAAGGCAAACAAATAATTAGTTGGGATATCCTTTTTCTATAATATACTTTCTATTACAGAAACCTTTAAAATTGAAAAGACTTGTATATCTCAGAAGAATCACAAAAAACTGAAAAATGGAACAGAAAAAAGGTGCAGAAGAACTTATTGCAGAAGCAAAACTATTCTTTGAGACATATAAAAAAGAAATAGGGAGGAGCATAAGAGAAAACAAAAAAGTCATTCTTGTTGATTTTGATGATATTTCTGGATTTTCTCCTGAACTTGCAGAAGAACTTCTTGCATCACCACAGGAGATTCTGGGCTTTTTTGAAATAGCTCTTGATGAGATGGGAATTATTAAAAAAGCAAGAGTAAGACTTTTAAATCTCCCTGAAAGTCAAAAAGTAAAGATAGGCCATTTAAGAGCAATACATTTGAATAAGTTTCTAAGTGTTGAAGGAATAGTAAGAAAAGCTTCTGATGTAAGGCCACAAGTAACAATTGCAAAGTTTGAATGTCCTTCATGTGGTACTGTTATTTCTGTAATGCAGGTTGAAAAGAAATTTAGAGAACCAACAAGATGTTCGTGTGGAAGAAGAGGACAGTTTAAACTTTTAAGTAAAGAGATGGTTGATGCACAACATATGGTTTTGGAAGATTCTCCAGATTCATTGACTGGTGGAGAACAGCCAAGAAGAATAAATGTTTTTATTCAAGAAGATTTAGTTGAACCTAGGATGGAAGAAAGAACAACCCCTGGAAGCAAAGTGCGAGTTATAGGTATACTTCAAGAAGTTCCAGAACCACTTCCGTCTGGTTCAATTTCCACCAGATTTGATTTGGCAATACACGCCAATAACCTTATTCCCCTGGAGGAAACGTTTGAAGATTTAAATATTTCAGAAGAAGATGAAAGGCAGATTAATGAACTTGCTGAAGATCCAAAAGTTTTTGATAAATTATCTGCGAGTATTGCTTCAAGTATATGGGGTTATGATGAAGTAAAAAAAGCACTTGTTCTTCAGATGTTTAGTGGTGTGAGAAAAATAGGAAAAGATGGAAGTGTAAAGAGGGGAGATATACACGTATTCTTGGTAGGAGATCCCGGAGTTGCAAAATCTATCACTTTAAAATTTATTTCTGAAATGGCTCCAAAAGGAAGATATATTGTAGGAAAAGCAGCATCTGGTGCAGGTATAACTGCAACTGTTGTTCGTGATGAATTTTTGAGAGGGTGGGCTCTTGAAGCTGGTGCGATGGTTCTTGCTAATAAGGGAATTGTTTGTATTGATGAAATAGAAAAAATGGATGAGAATGATAGAAGTGCTATGCATGAGGCGCTGGAACAACAAACAGTAACTATTTCAAAAGCTAATGTTCAGGCAACACTTCAAGCCCAAACATCTGTTCTTGCTGCAGGAAATCCGAAGCTTGGAAGATTTGATCCATTTCAACCAATAGCTCAGCAAATAAGTCTGCCTCCCGCATTGATAAACAGATTTGATGTTATTTTTGTCTTAAGAGATCTTCCTGATAAATTCAAGGACGAATCTATTGCAACACATGTTTTGAACCAGTATCAAACAGGCAACATGAATATCGCCATTCCTCGAGAACTCTTTAGAAAATATGTAGCTTATGCAAAACAAAAAATAAAACCAGTATTGACTGATGAAGCAGTGAAAGAAATAAAAGATTTTTATGTTAAGATGAGAAATTCACAAGGGTTTTCTGATACATTAATGCCGCCTGTTCCTATCTCTGCAAGACAATTAGAAGCACTCGTTAGACTATCAGAAGCACATGCAAAAATGCGATTGTCAAAAAAGGTTACGAAAGAGGATACGAAGATAGCGATAGAAATAATAAAATATTACATGATGCAGGTAGGTTTTGATCAAGAGACAAAATCTTTTGATATTGATAGAATTGCAACAGGAATTTCAACAAGCCAGAGAAGCAAGGTTATTCTTTTAAGAGAGACGATTTCTAGGTTGGAAGAGAGACTTGGGAAATATATTCCTATTGAAGAGCTTGAGAAAGAGCTTATGGGAAAATTGAGCAAGGATGATATTGATGATTCTATTCAGAAGTTAATATCTTCGGGCGATGTTTTTACGCCGAGAAAAGGTTTTGTGCAGAGAATTTAGTGTTTTGGTTTATTTTCTGAGGGCCCATACAAATTTTATTAATAATATACAATAAACTTGGGAAGTGAATACGGGGGCATGGTTATGTTAAATAAGTTAATTTAGACGCAATACTTTCTTTAAAGAATAACTTTTTAAACAATATCTTACTCAAGGTATTATGAAAAAAGGGATTGAACCAAAATATAAGTTTCTTGGAATATTACTTCTTTTTGTTATCGGAATTATTGCAATAACTGCTGCTCCTGTTGGGACAAAACCAATTCCAGGACATAACGGAAGTCAGATACAGCCCGGAACAATTTTGGGAGATAGGATGGCAGATAATTTGAACTTGACTGGGAATGTTAGTATTAGTGACGTTTTAAATGTTAATGGGAATGTGAATATAACTGGAACTATAAATGGAAGAACTATCGCGGATTTAAGCCCTGTAGGGACGATAAATATGTATGGGGCAGCAGCAGCCCCGACAGGCTGGGTGTTATGTGATGGTGCAAGTTTAGCAAGAACAGGAACATATGCCTCACTTTTCGCAGTAATCGGCACGACTTATGGAAGCGTGGACGGAAATACTTTTAATGTTCCTGATATGCGTGGCGTGTTTCCGAAGGGCGCCGGGACGACAACACGGACGGCTGGGAAAGATGCTAACGGAAATTATTATGCTGGAACGCTAGGAACATATTTAACGGATAAGATGCAGGGACATTTTCATAATGCGGGTGGAGTTCTAAATTCTAGGGCGTCAGGAACAACTACAACCGCTTGGGGAATTTATATTTCTGACACAAACGACGGACTAGCGGGGGCTAGATTTCCAATCACCGACGGAACAAACGGAGCTCCCCGAACAGGAATGACAACCGAACCGCAAAGTTTAGGTGTGAATTTTATCATAAAATACTAATAATATTACTTTTGAATAAAGCGTAAAGATTAGTAATGTCTATAAACTTAAATCGCACCATTTATGGTGCGATGGATGTCATTTAATATTTTATCTACTTTTTTGGATGCCGACTCTTTTGCAATATTCTCTTATTGGACAAATACTATACCTCGGAGATATTGGAACACATATATTTTTTCCATGCAAAATAAAAATTCCATTTAAATCTCTCCAATAGTGTTTGGGTAGAATTTTCATCAATTCTTCTTCAGTTTCTTCAAACTTTTTTGTTCTAACCCAATCAAGTCTATTAGCTACACGATGTACATTGGTATCTACCGGAATTACTATCTTACCAAAAGCAAAACATAGAACAATGTTTGCTGTTTTTGGACCAACGCCATAAATTTTTAGAAGTTCTTCTTTTGTGTTTGGAACATTGCCCCCATAATCTTTCAAAATTTGCATTGATGCTTGTCTTATTGCTTTTGCTTTATTTTTATAATAGCCAGAACTATAAATCGTCTTTTCTAGCTTTTTTTGTGGAAGTTTTAGAATTTTTTCTGGTGTGTCTGCAATTTTAAAAAGTTCTTGCGATATTTTTTCAGTTGTTTCGTCTTTTGTCCGTAGGGAAAGAAGGCAGGAGATTAGAGTTTGAAAGGGCGTGAAGTTTTTGTTTTCTTTTGCTTCTCGGTTTAGTGTTGTTTTTCTTATGCCGTGTTGGGTTTTCTTGAGGAGTTCTATTGTTTTTGAGATTTGTTGAGTGGTTGGCATTGTTTTTTCATTTACTCGCAAGCCCACTCGCTTTATTCGTGCAAGAGGCTTGTGAACTTGCTCGGTCCGCAAGGGTCTGGAAAATTTTAAATTTTCCAGCTCATAGAAAATCACTGATTTTCTAAGCCCAAAAATGCTTCTGCATTTTCAGGTATTCAAAACAAGTATGTTTTGAAGAGATATGAACCCCTAACAGCGTTCAAATTCCAGGGCAATTTAATAGCATATTTTCAATATGCTAAATAGTCCCAAGGGGATTTGAACCCCTGACAACTGCATTAAGAGTGCAGTGCTCTAACCGGGCTGAGCTATGGAACCTTAATAAAAATTTAGAGAAATAGTTTAATAAACTTATTGCTTATCGTGTTTTGTTAGAATACTCATATCTGGATTATCCCAGTGTTCTCTTTTGAAATCATGATGTATTCTTTTATATTCGTCTCTTGCACATCGGAGATAATAAAGCCCGCATTGAAATCCATATCTTACACCGATCGCTGCTGCCTTTAAGTCATCTGCTGGAAAAAACATCATAAGACTTGATGGAAAAAAATCAACAAATTTATCTCCAACTTTTGCTATTTCTAATTCTAAATTTCCCTTTAATTCTGCTATCTCTTTATCATTTTTTGCTCGATATTTTGCGAGAATATCTTCAAAATCGTCTTTTTTATCAGGGGGAAGTTGTGAGTTATTCATGTGGGAGGATAGTGAGAATGCTTTTTAATCATTTAGATATAGAAAAATATGCTTTTAAAAAATTGTTTAGATTATTTTGGGTTTTTGAGATGGTACGTGCGTTATTAAGCTAGTCTTATTTTTTGCTCAAGGACCCCAATTTTTTCTAATATCTGTTCAAATTTTTCTGGCATCTCCCCCGGTACATACATTGAAATGGTTTTTTCTTTATCATTTATTACAAATTTTACAAAACTACTTGATTGGTCTGTTGGACAATTGGGCTCGCAATCATAATTATCTTGTAAATCAAAGACATTTGCATCATTCACTAATTTCTTAAACTCGTTTATTTCTTTAGGAGATAACTGGATTGATTTTATTGTTTTATTTCCTTCAAATGGTTGTTGTTCTTCAAAAATAACCGATCCATTATTATTTATTGTTAAGATTTCATTCCAGCCTGTCCAACCATTGCCTATAGAGTATGTTACTTCAATAGTTAGAATTTCATTTTTATATTTTTGTTGCTGAACATAGAGTATAATTAAAAATATTCCAATTATAAAAATAATTCCTAGAATTATAATCTGCTTTTGCTTCATGATAAACTAAATATGTGGCTGTTTATAAGTTTAATTAACTATTATCTATATTCTCTGCTCGAGTACATGTAAGTAGATGTTATAAAAATTTTAGAATTACCTATATTCTCTCCTCGAATATCGCTGCTTAATTTATAACTTTGTTATCATCTGTATTCTCTGCTCGAGTACCTATAATTATTTGCTATAAAACTAATTAGAATTATCGGTACTCTCGCCACGTACGATTGCACTTTGTGCATTTAAAGAATTTGGTTTCTGCTTCATCTGCTGAACGAGTTTGAGAAGTCCAGAAATATGCTTCTTTATTACTACATTTAGGACAAACAGCAAAAACAACAGGCATAATACTTATCTCCTTTTCTTTTACTACAGTTATCTCCTTTTTTTCTTTCATATTTTCAGAGCTTTCTATTTTTATTTTACCTTTAGCCATATATCCGCATCGAGCACAGCCAAAATTTTTTCTCTTTTCAATAAGAACGCAACCGCATTTAGGACAAAATTCCATTTAGTTGTTTGTTATTCGGGGTTTTTAAAACTTACCTAAGAATTTTATTTAATATTTCAACGAAGAATAGTTTGACCCACCCTAAATAAGGAATACGGCCCCAGGCAACACCAACTATTTTATTGTTGTTTATATTTTTTTCTTCACTAAGTTGGTCGTTATTATGATCGCCTTTTGTCTGTAACGGAGAAAGAGAGATTACTCGGTGTATGATTGGATTACTTCTTCCTGCATCAAAAATAATAACATCTCCAAGTTGAATATTGTTCTTACCAAAAATTATTATTATATCTCCTTTTCTAAAGCCATTTTTGAATTTAAATTCTTTAAATTGTTCTTGGCTTATGTTTTTATCTTCATACCATGCTCCGCAGGTCAGCCAATATTCATTTAAATTGAAGAATTTTTTTTCAGAAAATTCTTTCCCGCAGATATCATAACCATTAGTGGGGCTAGTTTCACTTAAGGAAGAATGATCCATACTTGAAGATTCGACTATTGCCAAGGGAAGAGATGTCCCAAAAATCAGACCCAATCCGGGTAGAAAAATAAGTTTGATTATTATAAAAACTAAAATAAGAAAAACAAGATAACTCCACCAAGATTCTGATTCCCAAAGCCATTTCCAGAATTTTTTTAATTGACTTTCTTTTTTTTCTAGCCGTACCCTTTTTTGTCCCATGCATATTAAAGAAAGCAAGTGTTTTTAAATCCTATTAGTTTTAAAAATAAAATGGATGAATTTTTAGAAAAGGAGTTAATTGATATTTTGAAAAGTATTAATCTTAATCTGAGAGATGTTAAAAACGAACTCTGTGAGATAAAGTTAGTAATAAGAGAAATGGGCGAGGTTGTTGATGAGGAAGAGGAAGATGAGAAAGGGAATTTTAAGGGTGAAGACGTTGGCGAAGAAGAGGACGAGGAAGATAAATCCGGGGAGAAAGAAGACGAGGAAAAGGACGTAGAGATTAATTTATAGGTATATTGTTGCGTTAACGTCAGGTTTTAATCAGATAAATTCAAAATAAGATGGTTCAATATTTTTTATTGGGTTGATTTATTGTGCAGAATCATCTATTCTTGTGCAAAAACAGAGTTTTTGTGCAAAGCCATTTGTATCAACTCAGTCCATAAACTAGTCTAATTGTCCATGAAATTTTAATTAGTGTCCATCCTATTAATATTATTATCTCACGGTTTAAAAAATGTAACTAGGAAACTATGAAAAAACAAAATTATTATAAAAAGAAAAATGCCTATGATAAAGAAGTGGTTTATACCATTCTAATTGCTGGTAGTGGGGCAGTAGGGATTATCTTAACTAATATTTTTGGCTTAAAATCCGATATTGCTAATTTTACAATGGTAGCTTTTATAATCCTCCTTTTATTAAAATTAAGATGGATATTAAAAAAGCAGTAAAGTATCTTATAAACTGGTTAGAAAATGAAGTTTTTGCTTTTATTTTTGTGTTTATAATTATGATGCTTTTATATCATTTTTTTCCAAGCATATGGAGTTATGCCTTTGCTATTTTATTGGCATATGTAATTGCAGATTGTATTGCTAAATTTATGCTTGTAGGTGGAGAAGGAATAGTCCAATTTAGCCTAATTAGTAATAAAACACTTCATAAGGGGCATGGTTATCTTGCCTTTATTTTAACTATACTTGTAAGTACTATGCTTGGTGGTTATTTAACAGATTTAATGATTAAACAAACAAATTCACAGTTTATTGCAAGTCTCATAATCTCAATTTTACTATTGGTAGATTATTGGGTAGTCTATTATAGAAAAAAATAAATCATCTAGAGTATCTCGCAAGAACCGTTAAATTATAACACAACGCCTTCAACAACATTTCATTTTCCCGAGCAGTCTCGTTTTTATTTCGAAGCCAATTAAGGAATTTCCTTTTGATTACAGAGAATGTAGACTCAACTAAAACTCTGAACCTATAATTTTCATGCCAAATATCCTGTTCCTCTTTATACATTCGAAAAGAATCACGCCACGCTTGGCTTTTAGCCCGCTTGCCAGTTATATTTGACTTGAAATCAATAAAGACATTTTTTATTCCTAAGTCTTGACAAAGAGAATAATTGGCTTTACTGCAATAACCTGCATCAGCCAAACAAGTATTAATCGAAAAACCATTATTACATACAGTTGAAACAATTTGTTCGAAGAATGGAGAATCATGAGCAGTCCCTATGCTTGTCTTAGCATAGGCGATAATTTTACTATTAGCTAAACAACCAATATGTAATTTTTTAGTCTTGGCTAGGGGAGGAATACCTGCTTTGTCATCGCCTTGACCAGGTGGTTTTTTATCACAACCATTATTGTGCATCTTTAGAGGAAACCAAGTTGAATCAATAATTAGAGTATCTTCAAAGTTAAGGAAGTGCATTGCAGAAGTTTGGATTAACTTTTCTAAATGTTCTATTAAAGATTTATCTTGCATATACTTATTCAAGGTACTCTTTTTAGGAATTGAATTAATTAAATTCATAATCTTAGTTAAATGAAGGTCAGATTGAACTCGTCTATAAGAAAGACCATTAAACGAGAGAATTAATAGAGACTTTAGAATATCTGCAAAATAAAATTTAGGTCTGCCTTCAAATTGATTGCTTTGAGGAGCAAAGCTATCTATGAACTTAGAACAGGTTTGGAGGAAGTTTACTCTTTCCCGTTCCAAGTGATTTTCATGTTTTTCGCTTATCTGTATAGTATTAATCATACGATTTATTATATAACTCAGTATTTAAAGATTGTGGCGATTTGATACGCTATAAATCATACGAATATTTATATAACCCTAATGCCTTCTAACTTGATGGCAGGACAAAATAAAGAAGAGAGAAAGAAAACTATGTCAAGAGTAATAAACAAAATCACAGCAAGAGATAGAAGCCTAACCTCTGAAAGAAGAGACAGAATTCATAGAGATATCTTTAGAGCTATTGAAGAAGATGAAAAGAAGGTTTTGGAGATTAAGCGAGAGTTAAAGTTAAACTACTCCAAGCAATTTTTTGTTAGATTTCCTAGAGATATGGAGAAAATACTGGGATTAAAAAGGGGCAAGAAGATAAGATTCAGTATAGTCATTCCTCTAAAGGAAAAAGAAAGAAAACCTAAAATACAATTAGAGGTGGTAGATGGTAAGGAATGAATCTGTTAATGAGTATCAAAAGAAGATAGCAATTTTACTGCATAGATTTGGAGATAAAGTTTCAACAAGGAGTATAGCCAAGGAGTTAGGTATTCATTGGAATACTACCAAGAAAAATTTAGAACAATTAGAGAAAGCTGGAATAGTAAGTAAAACAAAATTAAAAAATAAGACTCTCTGGAAAATCATCACAAAATAAGTGTTTAGTCATTCAACAATCCTTTTGATTGGGTAAAGACCACATCTAACAGCACTTTTTAGAGTTGGCTTGTCTCGGATAAAATTGGCTATAGGTGGACTTAATTTATAATAAGTTTTGACAAAAACTCTACCGAAAGAATTAGTTAATAGTTTTTTATCCCTCCAATCCCTGAAGATTTGAACCTCATTAGAATCAATTCCATAACAGGCAGTTGCGATAAAACATCCGCTAGTCTTTATTTTCCTTTGATGCTCTCTTACAGTCACATATTTGTATCCCATTTTAATCTAAAGGATTCCCATTTTTATCATACTTTTCAAGTTCGTTTAACCAGTTAGTGTTATAATCTGGCGTTTCCCATTCCCTAATCTTTAAACAAACATCAATATACTTATTCACAGTTCTATATTTAGTAACAGTATTGTAATTGGTAGCCCAAACATCACAAGCACCAGTCCAAAAACTATTATGTGTACAAACTGTATAAGGAACTTGCTCTTGATATGCCTCTTGGGCATCATAGACCTGATTTTTACAGACTAATTTGATAGTCCACTGGTCATATAAACCAGATTGATTAAACCAATAAACAAGCAAAGGAATATTAATAAGTAAGAACAAACCTATAATTATCCAAATAATCTTTTTATGATTTTTAGGTTTAACTTTATCGTCGTTGATTTTATTAGGTATTTGCTTAACCATTTTACTATCTGTATAATTATACAGAACCACTATTTAAATTTATCTGCGCAATTACGCATATGCCAAGAAGAAATATCCTAAATGTTATCGAAGATATAATTAAGGTTCTTGAAAAGAAAGAAGAACTTTCGGTTAAATCTATCTCGAATAATATTCATTCGCAATGGGAAACTACAATTAAAGCATTAGAATTTATGAAAAAGATTAATCTTGTCAAAGAAAAAAGTGGCAAGAAAACTAACAAGACTGAGAGATTATTTAGCTTGAAGATTCAATAAACTTTGTGGACAGTTTATGGACACTTTTCGGACGAAAAGATAGTTTATGGACTGAGTCATTTGTATCGAAACATTTAAATAGTATACATTCTGTTGTATACACAACTAAGTGTATACAAAAACCTCTCGAAGACATGAGATTTCTGTTCATTACACCTATAGCAAAGGACGCTTTTGTTCCCAAAAATTATGCGCCTTTGCTAGATAGTAAACAATAAACGGGAAACAAAGAAATTGTTTACTATACTTTCAATTCAGGGGCTACCAGAATTGCCCCTGATTAAATTCACAAAATAAAAAATAAGGAAAAACAAGAATAGCAGTTCAAAAATCTACGAGCCCTTCGGGTTCAACATCTAAGATTTTTGAATACTGAAAATTATTAATTTTCAGGAGTTATTTTTGTAAAATAAAAACAACACAACAAAAACAACATCATGGAAAACGACATATTCGATAACGAAATATCATGCAAGAATTGTCATAAGACTATGAAACCCTTACTTGTGACTAAAAATGGATTTAATCTTAGAGTTTTAAAATGTCAAAAATGCGGAGCCCTTATCGTCCATCCTGCTGATAAGGCAGAATATGAGAATTTTATGAAATTAAAAAATAAAGAATTTGAAGTTAAGATGAGAATGGTTGGAAACAGCTATTCTGTTTCTATCCCCCGAGAGATTGTTGATTTTATGCATGATCAGGAAAATATGATGGATAATATGGTAAAAATGTGCTTTCATGATGCCAATAGATTAAGTTTAATGTTCAATACTCCAAGTCAAAACATAGCAGAAGATTCTGAAGGAAACAGAATGGATTCGAGAGTTGTTAAAGCAAGAGAGATTAGGGTTGTTAGAAATAATAAACCTGTTCTTCATGTAAGACAAGTTTCTGATTCAAAACATCCTGAGAGAAATCAGACTAAGATTTTTAAAGCTCATAATAAATTAAATGAAGCTGAAGAAGAGGAAGAATTATAACATGGCAGAAAAAGAAACACCAAAAATTGTAAGATTGCGAGTTGTTGAAGCACTTCAAGATGATGCTTACAAAGGAATAGCTCGAGTTGATATGGAAACAATGAAAGAAATGGGTGTAAAGAGAGGAGAAATTATTTCTATAAAAGGACAGAAAGAAACGGTTGCAATGGTCGATAGAGCATATCCTGCAGATGTTGGAGAAGGCATAATAAGAATAGACGGAATTTTAAGAAGAAATGCAAAGACCGGTGTTGGAGAGAGTGTTGTTATTAAAAAAGCAGAGATAAAAGAAGCGAAAAAAGTTTTGATTGCACCTGCACAGAAAGGAATAATGGTGCAGGCAGATCCGGAGACCTTAAAATCGGGTTTGCTTGGAAGAGCAGTTGTTAAGGGGGATATTCTTGTTATGGGTGGTGTTCAAAGAAGAAAAGATATTATGTCAGAGGGCTTGGATATGGACGAGATTTTTGGTGATTTAGATAAAATGTTCGGTGGAGCACTTGGGGGAATGAATGGAATAAATTTTGGAGGAATACAGCAGATAAAATTTATTGTCGCAAATACGAATCCAAATCAACCGGTGATAATAACAGAAAATACAGAATTACAGCTTTCAAATAAAGCGGTTGAAATTTCAGAAGATTCAAAGGTTCTTGAAGTTACTTATGAGGATGTAGGTGGGCTAACCGAAGAAGTTAAAAAAATTAGAGAAATGGTTGAACTTCCACTTAAACATCCGGAGATTTTTGATAGATTGGGTATTGAACCTCCAAAAGGAGTTCTTCTTCATGGGCCGCCAGGAACAGGAAAGACTTTACTTGCTAAGGCTGTTGCTAATGAAACAGAATCTAATTTTATTTTGCTTAATGGACCAGAAATTATGTCAAAGTTTTATGGTGAGAGTGAAAAAAGGGTTAGAGAAATTTTTGAAGAAGCAGAAAAAAATGCTCCCAGTATTATTTTTATAGATGAGATTGATGCGATGGCTCCTAAGAGGGAGGATGTTCAGGGAGAAGTTGAAAGAAGAGTTGTTTCACAATTGCTTACAATGATGGATGGTTTGAAATCAAGGGGAAGAGTTGTTGTTATTGGTGCGACAAACAGACCCAATTCACTTGATCCTGCATTAAGAAGGCCAGGAAGATTTGACAGAGAAGTTGAAATTAGTGTTCCTGATAAGGCTGGAAGATTGTCTGTGCTGAAGATACATACGAGAAATATGCCTTTAACAAAAGATGTTGATTTAGACAAACTTGCTTCTGTAACCCATGGTTTTGTTGGAGCAGATTTATCTTCGCTTGCGAAAGAAGCTGCAATGAGTGTTCTTAGAAAAGTTTTACTTAAGGTTGACCTCAAGGAAGATAAAGAAATTCCTGAAGAAATTTTAAAAAGTCTTAAAGTTGGACAAGAAGATTTTGATGAAGCTTTGAAAGTTGTAAGACCGAGTGCTATGAGAGAAGTTCTTGTTGAAACTCCTAATGTAAAATGGGAAGATGTTGGTGGATTAGAAAAAGTCAAGCAAGAATTAAAAGAAGCTGTTGAATGGCCTTTTAAATTTCCTGATTCATTCAAGAAAATGGGAATAAGACCTCCGCGAGGATTATTGCTTTATGGGCCTCCTGGAACAGGAAAAACTTTACTTGCTAAAGCTGTTGCAAAAGAGAGTGAAGCAAATTTTATTCAGATTAAAGGACCATCTCTTTTATCTATGTGGGTTGGAGAAAGCGAAAAAGGAGTAAGAAAAATATTTGAGAGGGCAAGACAAGTTGCTCCATGTATCATCTTCTTTGATGAGATAGATTCTCTTGCAGGCAAAAGGGGAATGGAAACAGGAAGTAAAGTTACAGAGCATGTACTTAATCAAATTCTTTCTGAAATGGATGGGATAGAAGATAATAATGATCTTGTTGTTATCGGCGCAACAAATAGGCCGGATATGCTTGATCCAGCTATATTAAGGCCGGGAAGATTTGATAGAATTTTACTTGTGGGTCCTACTGATAAAAAAGGAAGATTAGAGATTTTTAAGATACATACAAAAAATATGCCTCTTGCAAAAGATGTTGATATCCAAGAACTTGCAGAAAAGACAGATGGTTATGTTGGAAGTGATATTGAAGGTTTATGCAGAGAAGCTGCAATGCTTGCTTTGAGAAAAGATATCAAGGCAGATAAAGTTAAAGCAGAAAATTTTGAAGAAGCTATGGGAAAAGTTAAGCCGAGCGTTACTAAATCTGATATTGAAAGATATAAAAAAGTCGAAGAGAATTATTTGAAGAGTGCAAAGGCGGCGTTGGAGAATAATGCGGCGTATTTGGGGTAAAAGGATATTTTTTTAAGAAAAATTAAGCTTGCTGATATCTAATCTCAACTTGTTGTCTGCTTTCTCTTGCATACGTTATAGAACGAAGAACAGATTCAATGGCAAGCTTATTGTAGCGATCATGTCCAGGTCTATTTTCCCCCATTACGCCTTCTGCATAAATTCTCCTTCCAACAACTTTTGCTAATCCGACCGGAGTTCTCATATAGAAATATGTCCTTATTTATTATTTAAACATTATTACTTTGTATTATCTACTCGCCCAACACTTCAACCTTGCCATCAAAAATTATCAAACTAATTTCTGCCTGACTGATTGGTGAGTGTGATTCTTCAATTAGTTGGCTGAATTCATTAATTATTCCTGCTTGCTCAAGATTTCTTAATGCTAGCAAGCCTCTTGTTCCAAACTTTTTTTGGATTTCTCTCTTTGAAAATGGAAGTGTCTTTTTTTCATCAAGGATAAATTCTAAAACTTGTCTTGCAAAACTATCCCTTACTTGTCCGCCCCTAGTAATATGAAAAATACTTCCACCTGCGCCGTCATAAACAATGCCGTTTCCTGCTGTTGCAAATGGTTCTATTGCAAATGCTCCTTCTCCTAGTTCTTTTTCGCTTTGGCTTTCATAATTTGGTATTGTTAAACCAGAATGAACATCATATCTTTCTAATCCATGGCCAGAAAGATTTTTTACAGGAGAAAATCCATAACTTTCGATTGCTTTTTGTATTGCTTTTCCTATTTCACTTAGTGTAGCTTTTTCTTTATTCTTTTTTATTTCTTCTACTGCTTTTTTTAGTGCTAATTCAGATGCTTCGATAAGTTTTGTATATTTTTTTTCAGGAGTTAAATCCATGGAAAAAGCAAAATCAGAAATATAACCTCCTATGCTCACACCTATGTCGACTTTTAATAATCCGTTTGCTTTTTGTTCATCATGGGATATTGGTGTGTAGTGGGCAGCAACATCATCTATACCGAGGTTTATTGGAAATGCTATTTCTGCACCCAATTCTATAATCTTTGCTTCAATTTTTTCTGCGATTTCTGCTAGGGGCACATCTTTTTTTATGATACTTTTTGCGTACTCTCTTATCTGCTTTGATATTTGTCCTGCTTTTCTATAGTTTTCAATTATCTCTTTATTACTTAATATGTCTGCATTACTTTCTTCATTTTGTTCAATTTCTTTTTTAACTTCTTTTTTTACTATACTTGCAGCCGGTTTTGATGAATTTGCATTTGTCTTAGCGTTCTTTCCTGTTTTGGATGTTGTTGCGCCGCTGTAATCTTTTTCTGTCATCTGAATAACTAATTAAGAATGGATGGGTTTTTAAATTGTATTTAAAAATTAATTATAACTTTTTAAGAAATTGATTTATCTTCTTTTTGTTTTCTCTAGACCTTATAGTGTAGATTAAACCAATAATCCCCATAAGAAGAGCGAAACTATTTAGAAAAGTGAATATCATGTCTTTAATTTGAAGAGAATATATTGTTAGCGCAAGAGAGCCTACGACATAGAGTGATGCGAAACCGAGGTTAAGATGGCTGTGTTTTGTTTTTATTATTTCCCAGATTTGAGGTATCCAGGCGATGGCGATGCATATTGAACCGATAATGCCTGCGAGGTTTTCCATGGGGATCAGAGTTGACTGATGTTTATAAAGTTTTTTGGATTTATGAAAAGCGATTTTATTAATAATCTATCTAAAATGGGGTAAATATAAATTTAAACAGGGGTGGTAATTTTTATTCTAACTTATTTTTTAAGAAATACTATTTACCATTTTCCTTTTCGTCTTCTTTCTTTCGGAAGATAATTTGTTATTCTACCTTCTGTTAACTTGCCCATGCCGATTAAGTCGTCTTTATGTTTTATTACCTTAAAACCTCTTCCCTCGCCTTTTAATTTTTCTTCCTCTTCTTTTGTGAGAAGAATATCTTCTCCCCTGAACCAACTATCTTTTTGTTTTTTGTTTATTTCTATTATGTTTTTTGTTATTTGGTCTTTGAGAAGATGCAGGGCATCTAAAGAAAGTCTTATTTCTGTAGGATATTCATGAAAAAGATAGATGCCGATAATTTCAACTCTTGAATTTCTTTGTATTTTTCTTATTTCTTCAAGTGAGAGAGAACCAGAATAGCCTCTGACTTTGTCTTTACCAGATTTCATTAGTAAAAATGGTAATTCTTCTATGCCGTAATAGGCAAGTTTTTTCATTATTTCTCGTTTTTCTGTATTAAAGATGATTTCCATGTTATTCTGAAAGTTCTCCCTTTATTTTATCGCTAAGTTTCTTGATTTTGCACAAGAAAAAACCTTCTGTGTCATTATCCTGCGGGTATATTCTAACGCACTTTTTTATTTCTTCAGAATACTTTTTACCTTGCCATTCTGTTATTCCCGGTCTTGTCTTTAATGGTAGGTCTATTTGTTCAATGTTTATATCAAAATTATCTAGAAGATGCTGAACAATATCTTCGTTTTCTTCAGGAGCATGAGTACAAGTGCTGTATACTAATTCTCCTCCAGTTTTAAGACAACTAATTGCATTTTCTGCTAGATGTTTTTGTATTCTTGAGAATTTTTCATTCATTTTTGGATTCCACATAACAAATGTTTCAGGATTGCTACGAAGTGTTCCTTCTCCTGAACAAGGAGCATCAACAAGGATTTTATCAAAAAATATATTTTCTTGCCCATATCTCCTGCATAAATCAATTCCATCATTTTGTGTTATAATTGTATTTGAAATCCCACATTTTTCTAGATTTGAAGCAAGAATAATTAATCTTGGAAGTCTGCTATCATTTGCGATTATATTCCCTTTATTATTCATCATTGCCCCTGCCTGTGTTGTTTTTGAGCCCGGAGAAGCGCATAGGTCCAGAAAAATATCCTCTTCGTTTGGTTTTAATGTAAGAAGTGGCAACATACTCGATATTTCTTGAACATAAAAATAGCCCAATAGATGCTCTTCTGCTTTTCCTAATTCTCCTGGACCTAAATCGCTTTCTATTATCATTATTTCAGGATATTCTTGGTATGGTTGTTTTATTTTCCATTCTTTTTCTTCAAGTCTTTTTTTGAGTTTTTCAGGAGAAATTTTAAGAGTATTACATCTGATTGAGTTATTGGGTTCTTTGTGAACGATTTCCCAATATTCTTTTCTATCTTTTTCGTCTTGAAGAAGAGAGTTCATTCTTTCTACAAAGCCAGGTTTTGGGTTGAATTTGTATGTTTTTTCGTTTGTTTGTTCTGCCATTTCGTATTAACATTAAAACATCATAAGACTTTTAAATTCTCTTATCTTCAAGAGATTATGCTATTCACTGATAAGAAAATAATGAAAAAATACAAATCTGTATTTGAATGCCTAGAAAATTATGATAAGACTGGTAGGCTTATACTTGATGGGAAGATTATTGATACGGAAAAGTGTGAGCAGAGGTATTTAGAGGAAGTTAAAAAGAAAAGCTTGGCAAGCCTATATCTCAGATAATTGAAGAAAAGTTTATTTCTGCTTAAAACACTTTCGAATATGTCTTTGAATATCATAATGCTTTTAAATCATGTGCTTCTTCTTGATTTATGTTAAGAGATTTTTATTTATATATGCAGCAAATAGGAAGATATAGAGATCTTGTCTTACAAAGTAATTATGTTGATATCGGAGATGGTGAAGGATTTAGTAATCTTACTATGTGCAGTGAAGGTTTGGAAGGGTTAGCAGACGATTTAGTTGGAAGAATTCATGTTAGTTGGGGGGCAGGTTATAGAAGGGTCGATATTCACACTCTCCCTAATGAGCTAATGACTAAACATTTACAAGTTGTTGGATTTCCTATTTCTAAGGCTCAGAGAAAAAAATTTGAGAGATATTTGCCATCGGAAATTTCTATAAACTGGATTGAGAAAGAAAAAACTAAGCAGTGAATTATACAAATTCTTAAAAAGATATTTGCCATTGTTTTTTCATGGTAAAAGTATGCAAATTCGGCGGAACATCTCTTGCAACAAGAGAGCAAGTAGAAAAAAGCATTGATATTATGTTGGCAGATGATTCAAGAAAATATATGGTTGTTTCTGCACCAGGTCCAGCTTATAATGGGGATAAGAAGATTACAGATTTACTTATTAAATCTGCTGAAGAGTATCGCGCCTCAAAAAAATCTGTTTCTGCAGAAAGCGTTATAGCCAGATTTAATGAGATAATTTCTGGAGATGCAGAATTAGTTGGAAGATTATGGACAAATTTACAATCAAGGCTTTCAGATACTGGAGCTAAAAACTATGAAGATGGTGTTAAGGCTTTTGGAGAATATGCTAATGCGGTCGTTATAAATCAAATTTTAAAAAGCAGAGGGATAGCATCTGAATTTTTTGATCCACTAGAATTAGCTTTTACATTAATTGGTAGTGGAAATAGTACAAAGCCAGATCCTCGATGTTATAATAAAATGGGAGCCATACTAAAAGAAAAAACAGGAAGTATTCAAATAGCAGTTATTCCGGGTTTTTATGCATATGACCGACGTGGGGCATTAACTACTTTGCCACGTGGGGGAAGTGATGTTTCTGGGACAGTTGTTGCTCGAGTAGTTATGGCAAAAATTTGTGAAAATTGGACAGACGAAGATGGATTGAAAAGAGTAAATCCCCAAATTATTCCTGATGCTGCAACTATTCCTGAAATGATGTATGATGAAGCAAGAGGGTTAGCATATTCTGGTTTTAAATTACAAGACGCTTGTTTTGAGCCAATTCAAGAAAGAGTATTGTTTTGAATGTTAGAAATACAAATAATCCTAAACATCCTGGAACGAGGATAGTTGATTTAAGAGATATTGATCCCGAAGAATATGTTATCGGAATTGCATGTGAATCTGATCCAGTGTTTATACGTATGAAAAAGATGTATTCTGATCAAGAAGTAGGTTTAGGAAGAAAAATGTTTCAAATATTTGAAAAAAGAAAAATTCCTTATGAACATCATCCAAATGGGGTAGATAGTCTCGGAGTGATATTGCGGGGGAGATATATGAATGGGAAAAATAAACTCGAGCATATTTTGGGAAATTTAGAAAAAAAATGCGGGGTTAACAATATTAATATCAAGGATATTTCACTTTTATCTGTAACAGGCAGAGGCATGAATAATCATGTTGATTCTCGTGTGAGAGTATTTTCTGCTTTGGCTAGGAATGGAATTTATGATCGGGCTATAGACAGTGGAGCAGATGATTGTAGTTTTTTTGTAGGTGTTGACAAATCTCGTGGGGAAGACGCTGTTCGTGCGGTTTATAATGAGTTTTACGGGAAGAAATAATCTTATTTTGATAATATTTATAAACCCCATATATATCTAATATATATGGGGTTTGAGTTGAGATTTAGAAAGGCTCAAAAACCTTTATAAATTTGATATATATCAAATATATATGGATATATATTGCTTGGTTGTATGGTAGACAAAAATAAAAAAGAGATTATAGTTAAATTTGAAGGTTCTGAGATAATAGAGCGAGAGGTTTCTAAATTTGGTACTGGTGCACATGTTATTGTTCCTAAAGAATATGTTGGGAAAAAAGTAAAAATCATTCTTGGGGGGGAAGAAGATGAGAAGAAATAATAAGTTAATTTTGTTAGGAGTATTAGTCATGTTTATTTTAGTCGTTAGTGCAATTAGTTTGGTTAGTGCTACACCGAGCATAAATTTTACTGCTCCTACTCTTCAAAATGGAACAATGGTAAATGTAAATTTAATAAAAATAAACACAATTACCAATCAAAGTGATTTTAATTTTAAAAATTATACTTATCTTCTTTATAATTCGACTGGACTTATTACTACAAACAAATATCCTCCGGGGGAAGTGGGAGTTTCAGCAGGATTTGATTTTACTTGTTTCCTTAAACAAAATGGAAGCGTTCAATGCTGGGGACTTAATGATTATGGCCAATCAAATAACTATACGGGCACAGATGTTATCCAAATTTCTACTGGAAATTCTCATACTTGTTTCCTTAAACAAAATGGAAGCGTTCAATGCCAGGGGGATAATTATTATGCCCGGGCAAATAATTATCTAGGTACAGATGTTATTCAAGTTTCTGCAGGATGGAGACACACTTGTTTTCTTAAACAAAATGGAAGCGTTCAATGCCAGGGGGATAATGATTATGGCCAATCAAATAACTATACGGGCACAGATGTTATCCAAATTTCAGCAGGAGATCATTCGACTTGTTTCCTTAAACAAAATGGAAGCGTTCAATGCCAAGGTCAAAATATTGCTGGTCAAATAGACTCTTATTTTGGTACAGATGTTATCCAAATTTCTACTGGAAATTCTCATACTTGTTTCCTTAAACAAAATGGAAGCGTTCAATGCCAGGGATATAATGGGGATGGTCAAGCAAATGATTATGTAGATACAGACGTAATTCAAATTTCTTCAGAGGGGTATCATACTTGTTTTCTTAAACAAAATGGAAGCGTTCAATGCCAGGGGGATAATGATTATGGCCAATCAAACAATTACTCTGGTACAGATGTAATTAATGTCTTTGCAAGATGGCGTTACACCTGTTTCCTTAAACAAAATGGAAGCGTTCAATGCCAAGGATATCCTGCGGATGGTCAATCAGATACTTATGTAGGAACAGACTTAAAGAAAACAGCATTTTACACTTTCCAAAATCTTGTAGAAGAGACATATTATATCAATGCTACAATTTGTGATGTTTTAGGAAACTGTAGCTACACTGAAACAAGAAGTGTAGGTATTGATCTAACTTATCCAGGCATAAACTTCATTGCTCCTGTTGAAACATCTGGAACAACTTTGACAAGAAGAAATATTCAGATTAATGTAACTGCAAATGATATAAACTTTAAAAACATCACCCTGAGGTTGTATAATTTTACAAAATCACTTCTAAATTCAACAAACACAAATTTAACAACTCTTTTTTTAAATTTTACAGAACTTCCTGATGGAATTTATTACTTTAACGCAACTGCTTGTGATATTGTTGGAAATTGTAATAACACTGAGACAAGGAATGTAACTATAGACCTTACTGCACCAAATTTGACAATAGTTTCTCCTTTAAATATAACTTACAATACAAAGAACATACAAATTAATCTTGTAAATTCTTCTGATGCCCAGTCTGTCTGGTGGAATAACGGGACAGAGAATATAACTTATACTGCTCCAACTTACTTTAACTTTAGCGAAGGAAGCAATACTTTTTATGCGTATGCGAATGATAGTGTTGGAAATATAAATTCAAGTTCAGTTACATTCTTTGTTGATAGTGTTTATCCCACTTTTTTTAATTATTGGGATAATAATGCAACACTCGTAACTTCGGGAATAGGGTTGTTTAATGTAACTCTTGTTAATACAAACGGAACAGTATGGTTAGAAATAAATAATACGAATATAACTGCAATAAACTTAACTTCAAATGTCTATAATGTTTCTTATAACTTTACGCAAAATGGAACTTATTCTTATAAATGGTACTCTTATGGGAACGGAACAAATCACAATCTTAATTATTCTGAAATACAATATTATACTGTAAATAGAGATACAACACCCCCGAACTTAACAATAATCTCTCCGGAGAATATAACTTACAATACAAAAAACATACAAATTAACCTCATAAATTCTTCTGATGCCCAGTCTGTCTGGTGGAATAACGGGACAGCAAATATAACTTACCTTGCTCCAATCTACTTTAACTTCTCTGAAGGAAGCAATATTTTTTATGCTTATGCGAATGATAGTTTTGGTAATATAAACAAAACAACTGCAATATTTTTTGTTGATAGTGTTTATCCTATTGTGAATACAACTTATCCACAGAATACAACTTATAATCAGATAATTACTTCTATGAACTATACTGTCAGTGATACGAACCTTCAGGCATGTTGGTTCTATAATGGAACAGCAAACAATACAATCGCTTGCGGAACAAACATAACAACAAATCTTTTTAGTAACGAAGGAAGCAATACCTGGATTGTTTATGCTAATGATACGGCAGGAAATATAAATTTTTCTTCTGTAACGTTCTTTATTGATTTAAGCGATACAAATTATCCTCAATTTTCAGAATATTATGATAATAATGCAAGTTTAGTTGATGGGGGGACAGGCGCATTTAATGTAACGGTTCAAGATACAAATGGAACAGTTATTCTAAATATAAATAATATAAATATCACTGCAACAAACTTAACTTCAAATGTCTATAATGCTTCTGTAAATTTAACAACAGGGACTTATGCTTATTATTGGTTCAGTTATGGGAACGGAACTTTAAACAATTATAATTCAAGTGCTCTAAGATATTATACTGTAAATGCTAGTGTTATTGTAGATACTATTTACCCAATCTTTTCAAATTATTGGGACAATAATGCAACATTAATTGATTCTGGCATAGGATTTTTTAACGTAACTATTTTGAATACAAATGGAACAGTATGGTTGGAGATTAATAATACTAACCTAACTGCGACAAATATTGCAGAAAATGTCTATAATGTTTCTTATGATTTTACACAAAATGGAACTTATTCTTATATGTGGCATGCTTACGGAAACGGAACTAGCAATAATAAGAATAACTCTGAAATAAGATATTATAGTGTTAATACTAGTCTTGAAATAATTCCCCTATTAATAACAATAATCTCCCCAGAAAATATAACCTATCACCTAAATGTAACAAGCTTTAATGTAACTCTTAATAAGAATGGAAGCTGGTGTGGCTATAGTTTGGATGGAGCAGAAAATATAAGCATGACTGCTTTGAACTCAACAAGTTTTGGAGAGATTAATTCAACTATGACTGAGGGGAGTCATAATGTTCTGTTTAGCTGCAATGATACTTTAGGAAATATTAACTCAAGTTCTTTAAGATATTTTGAGATTAATACTACTGAAGAAGATAATGAAGGACCTGTCTTTACTAACCTCGCAAACCAAACAATAATGGATAATCAGACTCTTTCATATACGTTGACTGCTGCTGACAGCAGTGGAATAAGCTGCTTTACTTTAAATGATACGGCAAACTTTGATATTAACTGTTCAGGATTCCTTACAAATGCTACAAAATTAAATGTTGAACTATACTGGATAAATATTACTGTAAACGATACACTAAATAATATTAACTCAGGAGTAATCTACATAAATGTAACTAATTCAACCATCATAGATATAACTCCGCCGGATATAAACTTTACAAATCCTAGTGAATCTTCAGGAATAATCTTGACAACAAGAAATAATATAGCTATAAATGTGACAGCAAACGATATAAATCTTGTGAATATAACTATAAATCTTTATAATTCTACACACACTTTAATAAATTCAACAAACTCAACAAACTCAACAACAAGTTCTTTATTTGTTAATTTTACTGGGCTTGCTAATGATGAATATTACTTTAATGCAACTGCTTGTGATAAAAGTAATAATTGTAATAATACTGAGACGAGAAATTTAACAATAAATTTAACTATCACCCCAACACCCTTAACTCCCCCCGGTGGCGGTGGTGGTACATCTACGACAAATAAAATTTCAATTAATATTATTGTCCCCCCAATAATGTCGGTTAGTGAGATAGGAAAAGTGGAGTTTTCAATAACACTTGAGAACAATGGGGATGTTGACTTTAATGACGTTTCAATTGCAGGTTACCTGCTTGGAGATTCAGAATTAATAAACACATCTGTGACTTTTGATTCTGGTTTCATAAAATTGTTTGGAAAAGGCAAGAATGAAACATTATTTGTTACTACCTTTATTGAAGATCCAGAAATTTTGATTTATGAGGTTGTGATAAATATCACTTCAAAAAAGCCCACTTATAATACTTATAACAAGGCTTTCATAACATTCTTAGTTCAAGATAAAACAAATATCTTAAAAATAATTTCTTTTGTTGAGGGAATTATAAATGAAAATGACGAGTGTATGGGGTTGGGGGGAATGCTTGAAGATGCAAAAATAGCGCTTGCAGCAGGAAATTTAGAAGAAGCAAATAATAAAGCCCAAGCCGCGATGGAAGCATGCAAAAGAACTATAGAAGGAATTGAAAAGCCGCAGGATGCAATCCAAAAGAAAAATAATTTTCTTTATTATCTTATGATTTTAGCAGGTTTGGCCATAATGCCCGGATTATTATTTAATATTTATAGACAGATAAGATTTAAGCGGGTTATACGCGGAAGAAAAGCAGAAGCATATCTTTGTGAACTGACTGAATCAAAACAAAATCTAAAAATTGAAAAAGATGTTAATCGAGAGCTTCGTTTGATTGAAAGGAAAATTGAAAAAGAGATAGAAAATATTCGGGAGAAAGGAAAAAAGATTGGTGGAAAATTATTAAAGAAAATGGGTGGGAAATGGGTTGAAATTAAAAAAGATGAAAAAAGGATCGTGTCTGAATTATTAGATATGACTTCTTGGTTAAAAGAAACATTAACTCAACTTGAGGATAGAATATTAAGTGATTCCAAACATAGTATGGCTGGGGCTGCAGAGGCAAATAAGTGTTTAAATGGTTTAAAGATAAGGATAAACTCAAAAGTCAAGGGTATTGCAAGAGAAATAGAGGGAAGATTAGGTGAAAAGAAAACTAAGCCAGATTTATTGATAATTTCTTCTGCAAAATCAGACGACCTGGGAAAACTTTCTCCTGAAGAAAGAAAAGAAATAGTCTATGAAATGCTTGAAGAGTTGGGGATTGATACTGGTAAAAATAAAAGCAATAAAAAAATTAGCTAAAAACCCTCTTTTAGCTAAAAGAGGGTTGTTTGTTTTTTTCCTGAAATAATCTCTTTAACATTAATACCAAAAACTTGAAAAATATTATCTACTGCCGGGATTATCTGATGATTTAGGTAATAATCTAGATTATATTCTCCTTTTTCATCTTCTAGTTTTACTTTTTCTCTTACTAAAGATTTTTTCTCTCTTGTTTCCGCTATAAAATACTGAACAAGCATGCCTATATTTACTGGTTTGCCTGCTTCTTTCATTTTTTGGGCAGCTATGACATGGGGAGTTATTGATTTATATTCACTTAATGGTTTTTTTAACTGGGTCCTTATCAATATCTCTTCTCTCTCTATTTTTCTTTCTTTGAAACTTTTAACTATTTTTATGAATAGTTCTAGGGCACTTTTTTCATTTCCTTCCCTCAATATTTTTTCTAGAATTTTATTTTGTAATTCTCTTGCGAGAGTGCACCAGTCTCTTCTTACGGTTTCGAAACCTCTTATCTTTAATTTACCTTTTTCGTTTATAAGGGCATATTTTTTCTTTGCTCCAAATTCACCATCTCTTTTTGTTACCCATATACCTCTTTCATAAAATTCTTCTAATTCAAGTCCCATTATTCCTGGAAGTTCTTTATTAAGTTTTTCTAGTAATTCTAGGGCTTTTTCTTTACTACGTTTTTCTAATAGCATACAAATTGAGTCTGTATCACTGTAAATAACTTTGAAACCTTCCTTCTTTATTTTTTCTATTGTTTCAATTATTGATTTTTTTGCGAGTGCAGCAGTTGCAGCAGCAGCTTCTCTGCAGTAATATCTTGCTCCAAAAAAGCCCTGATAACCATATGCTGCATTTGCAAGAAGTTTGTAAGCATTGCTTCTTGCTTTAGTCATATTGTTTTCGTTTTTCTTGTATTCCCCCTTATATTTTTTTCTTTTTTCAACCATTTCATTTAGCATTAGGGGGAAAAAACCCGGTTTTTTTGAAAAATAAATTTCTTTCTCTTTTTCTGTTTCTAAATCGACTTTGAGGGAGTCTTTTTCCTTTTTTTCAAGTAGGGTAGATTTTGCAAGATTATAAGTAACAATAACTGAAGAATACATGCTAGTAAAATCAAACATGAAGATGTGTTCATATAATCCTGGCAATGGTTGTAAGACAAAAGCACCCCCATATTTTCCAAGATTTCTTCTTCTTTCAATCTCATCATGAACCGGTCTTTTTTCTGCTATTTCATTATACTTTTCTAAATTATGAAGAATATAATTCTCTACATGTTGTGACATTCCTTCTCTTGTTATGTCAAAAAGAGGTTCCTGTATAATTCTCGTGAATTCCAACATATCAGACCATATTTTTTCACTAAGTTTGTAAGTAAGCATTGAATCTTGGAGATTATAATCGAAAAAATTACTCCACTCACTTTCATTCATTTTCGAGGATTTTTTCCACTTTATCTCTTTTTTTCCTTCTCCCAAAAGTTCTAATGCAACTTCATTTAGGCCGAGTGTTTCTGATTGTAAATACTGGGAGAAAGAGGTTTCTATAAATCGAAATAAGTCAATATGAATTATCCCAAATATGCCTGCGGAAGTTATTTTTCCCCTAGTGAACATTGGCTTGCTTCCATCAATACCCAAGGAAAGCTTAATATTATTTTGTTCTGCTCTTGCTTTTAGATAGGGCATGTCAAAACCATCTGAAAAATATCCAGTTAGAATATCGGGTTTTATTTTTTTGATATATTCGACGAATGCTTCAATCATATCTGCTTCATCTTTGAAACATTCTACAAACTCTTGACTTTTTTCACATTTTTTCCAAGTAAGTACTTTCTTAATGTTCTTTCCATAAAGAGAAATCATAAGTATTGCCCCTTTTCCAATCTCAAATTCATCCGTTTCAATATCGAAAGCGAGAATATTTGGAGAAAATTTTTCATCGAGTTCTTTTTTTCGATTTTCTTCTAAATTTTCGATTTTCTCAATTTTTAAACAAAGGTCAACATCCAAGATATTATCTATCCCACCAAATTCTCTGCTGTTATTAAGAATTTCTCCTGAAATTTTTTTCCATGTAAGCGGAAGGAGTTTTTTTTCAAGAATATATTTTGTTATTATGTTTATATCGTATTCTCTTCTTGCTAATACTTCATCATACCCGATTTGGTCTGCAACAGCATGACAATCTTTGTGGTTTGTTACATAAACTTTTAATGCTCTAACTTCTTTATCCAGGAATTTTTTGTTATGTAATTCTGTTTTGATTATCTCTGTTTTTCTCATATCTGATTCTATTTTTATAGTTTCTATTTCTTTTTTTATTTCTTCTATTCTTTTTTCTTTTGTTCCATCTTTGAATATTACCCAGAAAAAAGATTCAAAACTATCCAGAAGACATACTCTTTTCCCCCGATCATCTTTCCCGACTATTTTTATACAGTTCTTGCCATTTAGGTCAAAATAGTCATAGTCTAGTGGTAGGAAATTTATCTCTTTTTGCATGATGGAAAAAAGATGTTCTATTATTTAAAACTTGAGTAAAGCGAGATTGTTGTTAATCATGTTATTGTTAAGTAGTAACATATAGAAAGGTTTAAATATAGATTTTGTCTTTATTGAGTATGGTAATAAAAGTAGAACTTTCAAAATTAAAACATAGGGTTTTTAATGAAGCAATTAGGGCAGGGCAAGTGCCGGGCATGGTTTCTTACCAAGTTGTTGATCCTGGAAGAGGAGATGGTAGATATGTTGTTGATAGAGTTTATGAATTTTTGGGACTTCAGGCAAGAACTCTTGCTTGTAATTATGGGGATAGATTTACAGCAGAGGGCGAAGCATTAAGTCATTGTGTTGACGATTTAAAAGGTAGGCCTGGAAATCTTGAAACAAGAACTCCCGGAGAACCATTATGGCCCCACACTATTGAATGTGGTAGAAAAAGTAGAAACTCTATGGAAGTCATAGTTAAAAAATATGTCCTGGGTCAGATTAAGTAAAAACTCTGTTTTGAATTTTACTCATTAATTTTATTAACCTCCTTTTCTTTGTTTTTTTATGGGCCTTCAAATAACCGATATTGTGCCTAAAAAAGAAATAGAAATTAGCGACTTGAGGGGCAAGACTATTGCGGTTGACGCATTTAATGTCATATACCAGTTTCTTTCAACAATAAGACAGCCAGACGGAACTCCACTTCAAGATAGTAAGGGAAGAATAACTTCACATTTATCTGGGCTTTTTTATAGAAATATTCATCTTCTTCAGAACGGAATAAAACTGGTTTATGTTTTTGATGGAAAACATCCCGAATTAAAAAGAAAAACACATGAAAAAAGACAGGAAGCCAAAGATATTTCTAGGGAAAAATATGAAGAAGCGGTTAAGGCAGAAGATATTGGGGGAATGGGAAAATATTCTCGTTCTTTGGTTAGGTTGGATGAAGAAAAAATAAATGAAAGCAAAGAGCTTTTGAAAGCGATGGGTATTGCTGTTGTCCAGGCCCCGGGAGAAGGAGAAGCGCAGGCGAGTTATATTTGTAAGAAAGGAGAAGTTTATGCTGTTGCAAGTCAAGATTATGATTGTTTATTATTTGAAACTCCCTTATTAATACAAAACTTAACTCTTGCAAAAAAGAGGAAGACTGTTTCAGGATATGTAGAAATAAAACCGCAGTTGATTGAGCTTAAGAATGTGATTGGTGAATTGGAAATTAATCAAGAGCAATTGATTACTATCGGAGTTTTATCTGGAACAGATTATAATCCTGGCGGAATTTTGGGAATAGGCCCGAAGAAAGCACTTAAACTCGTGAAAGAGCATAAAACTGCTGAGACAGTTTTTAAGTTTTTTGAAAGCGATGAAAAATTTAAGGAGAAGGTTTGGTTTGATTGGAAAGAGATTTTTGAGTTGATGAAAAATCCTGATGTAGATAAAAATTATAAGATTGAATTTCCAAAAATGGATTTTGGGAAGATAAAGTCAATTTTGATGGATCACGAGTTTAGCGAGGAGAGGATAGAAAGTCAGTTTGATAAGTTGAGAGAAGTTAAGGAGAAGGGGAAACAGCGGACGCTGTTTTAAGGGAAAACTTACGTCTATATTCTAATAATATTTTAATAAAATTATAACCTTCCTATTTTAGCACCAACTTCTGCTGCTTCTTCTCTTAATTTGTCGGCCATTTTTTTAGCATTAGGAGTATTAATTTTTTCTATTTTATCTGCTTGATCTAATAGGTTTCCTTGCCTGTATAAAAGCCTTTTTTTATCTGCTTCTTTCATTTCCATAACGCCGAAGTATCCATGAATCTGTTTATCTATCAGCATACATATTATGACTACTGCTAACATCCATCCATAAATTTGGTTTCCGAGTGGCGAAAGAGAATCATATCGGTTATACCATAGCACCCCAAAGATAACTGCATAAAAAGACCAAGCTAATCTTCTTCCTATGGTTCCCATCTCTGAATAGTGTATAAAAAAGAAGTATATCACAAATGGCAAGATTGAAAGAATTGCTATGCCCATTACATTGTAAGGGAGAATCATTGCTCTTATTATTTCTGTGTCTGGAATAAATCTTACTGCTAGTACTGCTATGATTAATGATACTAAAAAAGAAATTCCGCGATTTTTTTTCATTCCTAAAAAATCACTTTTTTCAAGAATAAACATTATAACTATGAATAACAGAATAAGCATTAAGCATTTTGCAAAAAAGAATTCTCCTCCAGAGTATTCACCTATTAGGATTTCAAAAAAAGGTGCTGCAAAATCCTCTACCCATCGGATAACTTGGTCGCTTCCTTGTCTTAAATCAAGATAGCCATATCCCCAAGAATATGCACTTACAAGGGGAATGAGTTTTAGTATGAAGAATGCAGATATTATTCCAAGTAAACTCTTTTTTTTGTTCATGATAAATAGAGGTTATTTGGAGTTTAAAAAGATTTTTATGATTCTTTAGACAAGGTTATTTCTGGATATATGTGAAGTTTTAGAGAAATATTTATAAAGGCGTTGGATGTATAGAGAATATGAAAAAAGGGACAAAAGTGTTTGCATTATTTTTATTTAGTATTGTAGCTTTGAGTTTTTTGGTGAATGTTGTGAGTGCTGCGTTTATAATTAAGGATAATTTTGTCAGTACTTTTAGTAATCTTTTCTCTGGAAATATTAATAGTTTTCAAGGTTTTTTACAATCATTATTGGTTCCAGAAATTCTTTTTGGATTACTAATTTTTTTGGTTATTTTTGCTATCATAAGCAAAATTTCTCTTTTTGGTCCAGATTGGATTAAGGTATCGGTTTCAGTGATAGTTGCTATATTGGCTGGAGGATTTATTGATATACAGGTATTGTTACCTATTCTTAATCAGTATTCGGCAATGGGAATATTGATATCATTTTATTTACCTTTTATACTGATATTTTATTTTTTAAGGGAAATTGCTCCAAATAATTTTCTCGTTGCAAAGTTAGTATGGTGGAGTTATGCAGTCATTATGTTTATTAATGCTTTTATTAATAAATCTCAACTTGATCCGATTACGACTTGGTTGTATTGGATTATTATCATTGCAGCAGTAGTAATGGCAATTATATGGGCGCAGATAATGAAAAGGCTACTAATAAGTGAGATTGAATCTGCCTTGGCTGAATCTTCTCAGATGAATAAAGTAATGGCTGCACAAGAAATAGATCAGCTTGAAAAAAGTCTAACTGTTTTGGCAGGTATCCCGCCTGCTCAAAGAATGGCTATAGAAAAACATATAAAACAGTTGCGGGCAAATTTAGACCGCCAACTATAATTATATTTTATTTTTCGCCCCGAAACCTTTAAAATCATCTTATTCTTTAAACTATAATGATTAGAAAAAAGAGTTTGTTTGCAGTATTTCTTTTGTTATTCCTAATTTTGGCCTTATCATTCGTTTCATTTGTTTATGCAGCTATAGACCCTGCTAACTCTGACGACCCACTTGGCATAGGAATTAGTCCTGATAAAATTCCACAAACTCCGGAAGATGCAGCAAACATAAGCTTAACTTATCTTCAAAAAGAATGGACAAAAATTGTTGCAAAGAATAAATATATCGGGCCGATGCATAATTTCTTTCTTAATCATCAAACTGCTTTCATAATTTTATTTAATGAAAAATACGAATTTTCCCTTACGTTTATATGTATATTTGTTTTGTGGGTTTTTTTTGCAGTTTTATTTGGTAGGTTAATAAATGCGTTTGGTCTGCTTAAAATGGGGCTTGGTTGGGTTGTTGGAGTTTTATGTTCTGTAATTCTTGCCCAGATAGGACTAACTAAAATAATTACTACTTCAATACTTACTCTTATTTATGCAAGAGATTTATGGTGGATGAGGGCATTGTTATGGGCGACTATAACTATTGTACTTATGATTGTCTTTTATTTAGACCAAGCAGTATCGCAGGCAATAGAACAATCGAAGAAAAAAGGCAAAGAACAAGAATTGGAAGAAGAAGTTAAATCAGGAAAGGCTTTTAGAAAAGGCGTTGAAGAAGGAAGAAAGCTTTTAGAAGATTAACTATAACTATTTATTTTTTATCATTTTTTCTGCTAGGACTGCTCCCACGCCAGTTTTTAATCCATTAATACTTGCTTTTCCTTCTTCGCCACCCTGTTTCATAATATGAAGAAGCTTCTTTAATCCGAACGTAAGAACTACTAAAAGTAAAACCGTAAAAATGATTTTTAACAAACCCCATTCTTTCATAAGAGAAATAGTCCAACCAAAGCCAAATAACCAATTTGTTGCATTTGTTATTGTGCCGGTTATAGAAATGAGAAGGGTTATGATTATTGCTCCTAACCAGGATTTAAAACCTTCTCCGAAAAATGGAACAATTTCAAGGACCGCTTGAATTAAGAAAACTAAGAAAAACCAGATTGAAAAAAGAACAATAAAATTTTGAATGTCTATACTGTTATCTTCCAAGCCAAAAATTACTTTTGTAGGGCTTTGGAGATAATCTGGCAAGGTTATTTGCTTTGAAAGAAGATTGTTACTATAGCTTTGAAAGTCTTTTCCTATATTTACATCTGCATTAGCTTGTTGAGGTACTGTTTCTTCAGCATAAACAAATCCTAATAATAAAACGAATAACAAACAAAGGATTATCTTTTTTTTCATGTCCATAAATTGAAACCAAACTTTTTAAAAGTATGGTATTTTTTGTAGTTTAATTTTGGAGCATCCAAAAAATCCAACAGATAAACATTGAGGATTTTTTCGATGAATAGTCTAGAAATAGGAGGTTTAAATTCTTTACTTACTCGCCCTTTGATACCCAACAATTTTCCTTTTCTTGCCAACACCTTCATAAATAGGAACTTCTTCGCTTGCCTGTCTTATACCCATCTTTCCTGCTAGAACCAATCCTATTCCTAGAAGAATCAATGCCCCCCCGATTATAAGAATATTATTCACGGACATGTTTTTTATTATTGGCAAACTATCATGAAGCTTACCTTTTGAAGCGAGAATTACGCCTGCACCAAGAATTGCAGATATTCCACCAAGAATTTTTGTTAACATTTTTTCCTCTTTTATAATATTATATGCAAGATAGGATTTAAATAGTTTTTGATAGACTTATTGTTATGGCAAACTACGACATTCTTGGGAATATCGCAATCGTTAAGTTTCCAAAAGAAACCAAAAAGAGTGAGAAATTGAACAGAGCAAAAGAACTTCTTGAAAATAAAAGTATAAAAACTGTTCTTGAAAAAACAGATAAGGTTTCTGGAAGATTGAGGACAATTAAAACAAAATATCTTCTTGGAGAAAAAACTAAAACCGCGATATACAAAGAGAATGGTTGTTTGTTTAAACTTAATGTTGAGACATGTTATTTTTCTCCTCGACTTGCTAATGAAAGACTTGAAGTAGCTAATATGGTGAAAAATGGTGAGAATGTTCTTGTCATGTTTGCAGGAGTTGCACCTTTTTCAATAATTCTTGCTAAGATTGCAAAACCAAAAAGAATAATCAGCATTGAACTTGGAAGAGAATGCTGTAAATATGCTGAAGAAAATGTTGTTAAGAATAAAGTTGAGAATATAGTAAAAGTTTTACAAGGTGATGTTAAAAGAATAATTCCTCAACTTGAAAAACAAAATGAAAAATTTGATTTTGTTGTTATGCCTAGGCCGAATTTAAAAGATAGTTTTCTTAAACAAGCCTTAGAGATTTCAAAAAAAGGAACAAGAATCGTTTATTATGGTTTTTCTGCTGAAAGTAAAAAAGAGAGGATGGTTGATGAATTGTTAAAAGAAGCTAAAAAGTTTAAAAGAAAAATTAAAGTAGTTAAAGTTTTAGAAGCGGGAGATATTGCGCCATATGAGCATAGATATAGGATTGAATTAATCGTTTTAAATTAAAATGGATAACACTGAAAAAAACTACGGGGTTATTTTTGGAAACGATTCTTATCGTTTTACATTTGTCTTGCTAAAAAATAAATATGGTATTCATGCAAGACCCTCAGCAATGATAGTTAATCTTGTCAGTCAGTATTCTGATTGTGAAGTTTGGGCAGAAAGAAGCCATGAAAAAATTAATGCAAGGGATATTATGTCATGGATGACCCTCTGGATGCACCATTTGGGGCTGAAGTAAGATTAAGTGCAAAAGATAAAAATTGTTCGGAAGTCCTTGAAAAAATAGTTTGCTTATTTAATTCTAAATTTGATGAAGATTAATTTATCTTTCTAAAAAATCTTTATCTCTTCCGGTTTTTTTAGTAACTATCTCATTAAGCGAAGACTGATAAGATTTATTTTTCTTTTTATTTAGCCACAATAATACGAAGCATCCAAATAGAGACATAACTCCGACTAATGCAAATGTAAATGTAAATCCAATAAATTGGGCAAGTGCTGCTCCAACTGCGGCTGTTGCAGCTGTTCCGAGCCCTGTTAATGTTGAGTATAAGCTCCACTCATAACTCTCTTGTTTTCTATCAAGATTTATACTCCATAAGCCCAACCATGCAGGATATGCTAAACCGCTACCTACCCCATGAATTAATTGTGCAAGATATATCATTTTTATTCCTGAAGAAAAAATATAAATAAATGGAACTATCGCTATGAACAGTGTTCCCAGGATTAGCCATTTTGTTTTATTCTCGGTTTTGTCTATATGTCTCGAGAATGGAAGTTGAACAATGCTTTTTGTTAATAAGAAAATCATACTTGCAAGTCCTGCAGAGAATATTGTTCCGCCGATTAGGTTATCGTTTATAAATATTGCAAGAATGGGATCAATTAAACCGAAACCAGTTAGGACAAAGATATCTGAAAGCATTAAAAGCTTTATTGTGCGGTTCATTACCAAAACCTTCTCGCAAGCCCACTTGCTTTATTTGTGTAAGAGGCTCGTGAACTTGCTCGCCTGCGAGTTTTCATTAATCTAGCAGCCACGGCTAAACTTTTTATCATTTTTTTAAAACTCTTTTTTTACATTTATTGAACTTGGAGATTCTCCACCATGCCAGGTGAATCTTGGCTTTACTCTTATAGGATAGATTCTTTCAGAATTATCATCTAAAACAAGGGCGCTTCCTTTTATTGAAGGAAGTTCTGCCATCGATTTTCTTATTGAATCAAGAAGATATGTCTGCATTATGCTGTTTAGGGCTTCAATATCTGGTTGAGCTGTTAATCTATGGGAAATAACAACATCTGACTGGGTCATAGCATCTCTGTGAATAACTCCCGGTTGTTGAGTTGCCATAACAAGAGAGATTCCCGGTTGTCTTCCTTCTCTTAATATTTGAATTAATGCATCACTTGCTGCTGTTTTTCCTTCTTTAACAAGAAATTCATGTGCTTCATCGATAAAAAGCCAGACAAGGGGCATTCCTTTTTTTTCACCTATATTCATATAATCTACTCCGTGTTGGAGTGAATACATTTCTTCTTTTTTTCTCTCAAGCATTCTTTCATTGAATAATTTTTTGCATACAAGTCCTATAACTAATGCACGAACATTAAATTTACCTATAGAAGAATAACAACTTACATCTAAAACAGTTGAACTTCCCGGAGCAATAAGTTCAGATATTTCTGTTCCTCTTTGTCCTCTTAAGGCAAAAACTCCCCAGGTTTTTGCTGCTTCAAATAAACTTATTGCCGCTTCTTTTGTTTTTTCTTCTACTTTTTTATTTTTTAGTTCTTCAATTATTGAGTCAATATCAAAATCTTCTTGTTCTTCTATCAGTTCTCCAAGACAGGCCTGTATTGTTACTGCAATGGGGTCTGTTGTTTCTAAATCAAATGTCATTATCCAGTCTTCTGCTTTGAGTTCAGAAGCTTTTATTGCAAATTTTTTGTCAACAGGGATACCCCTTTTCTCATACTCTTCAAAAAATCCGTATGGTGCCCAAATTGTTACAGGAATATTTTTTGTTTTTAATTCCCATTCCTGTAATAATTCTATTTCTTTTTCGTTTTTGAATTTCATTGTCCAGAAAATTCCCATTGTATCAAAAATTAGGGGGGCAATGTTTTGTGATATTTCTTCAGGTAATGTACATAACTCCTCTGCTATTGCAGCTAGCGTGTAAGATTTTCCAGAATTGTGGCTTATTATACCATTAGCTATAAATGAATGATTCTTATTTACACTTAAATCATAAACTTTATTTACACCTTCAATTTCTCGAATTTTTATTATTTTTTTAGATACGAGGTCATTTGAAAAATAAAATGTTTTTCTTCTTTTTGTGTTGTTAGACTTATGCTTCATTAATCTTTCTTGTTTATAGGTGCTTATGAACCCTATTTTTTTAAAATTTTCTATGGAGGTATTGTCTGTTATAAACAGCCTATAATTTTCATAAGTTTTCCCTAGACATTTAGCATTTTTTATTCTTATAGAGGATTCTATCCTGAAATGTGACAAAAGCAATTGTAAATCTTCTAAGAACTTTCTAGACTTGCTTGCATAATCCATGCTGTTTCCATCGCTTCTTATAAATCCATCGCAGGAAAATAGTGCAGATATGAAGTTTGCTTTGAATTCATTTGAGCTTTGCCATATTATTTCGGGTACCCTTATTATACCTGCCTTATTTCCTAATGGAACACCCAACAAATGAATCTTGTCTATCACGTTGGCATGGAGAGATTGAACGACAGAACAATTACAATCATTTCTTTTATAGACTTTAACATGCTTGTTGAATTCTTTTTCTAAATCTTTTTTAGCTGTTTTTAAAACTGTCTCATCATCACAATAAATTCTTAATCTGCTTTTTGTTCCATTATACCAATAACCCCTACCATCTTTCCACCTTCCTTTTCTCTTGCTTATTGTACCATCGGAAAGAACAAAACCCAATATTCTTGCTAAACTTAAATTTTCCTCTTTTTTTATTTCTGGAATTAAAGTGGGAAGTATTATTTTATCCCCAATTTTCAATTCATTTGCCATTCTCCAGAATAGGTATTTTCCATAATTAAGTAATAGTGGATGTTCTTTTGTTAGCTTTATTCTTCTTCCATCATTAAGTTCAATCTCAAGCAATTTTTCTTTTGAAATAGGATACTCTAATAATTCTGCATTTTCCCATTCAAATTTTTCTGTTTCCTTGTTAAATGAAAGAACCATATCTTCTTTTTTATTAAAATCTTTTATTTCCTTATATCCTTCATTAGTAAAAACTAATGTATCTTCTGTGAGACATCCTCTTTTTCCACAGACCATGATGACATGGCTTCTTGCAACATCGAGGAAAATTTTGTTTGAAAGAGAAGTATAATTTCCCATTGTAACATAGCCCTTGCCAAGATAGACTGTTCCTTTATTTCCGAATTTTTTCATGTCACTTTTATCTCGTCCGATTATGATATCGTAGGGCATTTTTCTTTTTTTTATTTTCCTCCTAAGATTATATTACCATAAGGTTTTTAAATACCTTTTGAATTAAGTTTTTATGACTGATTTAGAAAAGGAGATAGTAAAAGAAGAGAAAAAAATTGAAAAATTCTTCCATAAAAAGGAAAATATATGGATGAGTGTTTCTATCGTTCTTGCAGTTATTCTTATTGTTGCCCTAGGATTTAATTATTTTGGAAACTCTTATTCATCAATTTCAAAAGATGCTGCAGGAAAAAAAGCAGTTGAATTTATTAAAACAAGTTTTGGTGCAGATGTAAGCATATTTTCAAATGTTACAGATTTAGGAAAACTTTACCAAATTAATGTTCCCTATCAAGGACAGGATATACCTGTTTATGTTTCTAAAGATGGAAAATATTTTATAAGTTCTGCAATTGATATGGATGCTATTTCAAATAATCCCTCTAATCCTGCTACCCCCACACCAACAGAAGTTGTAAAATCAGACAACCCTATTGTTGAAGGATATTTTTTCTCCTATTGTCCTTATGGAACTCAATTTGAGAAAGCAATGATTCCAGTTTATAATCTTTTAAAAAACAAGGTTGATTTGAATATAGTGTTTATTGGAGCAATGCATGGGGAGTATGAAAAAATAGAATCTTTAAGACAAATCTGCGTACAGAAAGAATATGGCAAGGATAAATTATGGGCTTACTTTGAAAAATTCTTAGCAAATGCCAATCTTGGTGCTTGTAATGGTGAAGCTAGTTGTATTGCACCATATATCACTGCAATTATGAAGAATCTTTCAATTGATGAAGCAAAAATAAAAACTTGCATGGCTGAGGATGCAGAAGCAATCTATAATGCTGATGTTAGCAAAGCAGGATCTTTGGGTATTTCTGGTTCACCAACATTTGTTATAAACGGAGCACAAGTTCAAGTTTCAAGAAGTCCTGAAGCAATAAAGACTGCGATATGTGATGCATTTACAACAGCACCTTCTGAATGTAGCCAGACATTATCTTCTACTGCTGCGTCTCCTGGATTTGGTTCTGGATCAGGAAGCGCGAGTTCTGCTGCTACTTGTTGATAAAGTTTAGAATTTTTTGGATTAATTAAAATTTATAACTCATTTTTCTGTAATAGAATAAAAAATTTTCAGAATTTGTCTAATTAGTCTTTTCAGCAAATCGATTCAGCCCATACGCTATTCTTAAGGAATTTCTTTTTTCATCTAAGAACTCTTTTTCTTGTTCGCTTAAATCAAGCTTTTTTGCTGATGCGTCGTTTAGAATCAGTGAAATAAGGAAAAAATCTTTCATCGCTCTTTTTCTGCTTGTGTGAGTATATTCTGCATATTTTTCTGCAATTGTCTTTTTTCTTGCATTATTTTGATTATTCATCCATATTTTAAGAATTCTTGTTGGTTGCTGATATTTTGTGAAAGATTCTACATTTGCTTTAATTTTTCTTGCTGCAGATATACCTGCGGTGAGAAAAAAATTCTGATATTCCATAAATCTCCAATGTTGTTGCCGGTATATTCTTCCCTTGAATACATCTGCCCTGCTTAATGCTTCAAACGCTCTTACTAAGTCCTCACCATGGTATTCCATGGGGATATTTTTTTCAAGCCAGAGAGATATTTGATCTATTTCCATCTGAACATTATCATAGGCTTCTGTCGTTTCTTTTGTTGTTTTACATTTAAAAATATTCTTCATTGCATTGAAAATATCTAGATTTTTTTCTCTTTCACCAATATCTTTTTCATTAACATCCCCGATATCATTATAGATGACTGATTGTAAATCGTTTAGAGCGGCCCTTAAATCTCCCCTAGATTTTGCTGCAATGCTTTTTAACAAGTCTAACTCCACATTTTTTATTTCTTTCTCGAGAATTTGTTTTAAAATTTCAAGAATAATATCATATTGTACTTCTTTTAGGGGGACAAGTTCGCATTTTTGTCTTAGAAGAGAAAATTTTTGATGCCAGATGTCATTTGCAGTTATTACCATGGGAAATTTTGTTTTTTCTATTAGTGCAATTAATTCTGCTAATCCGCCGTATTCTGTTGAGGTTATGCCGTCGGCTTCATCAACAAGGATTATCTTTCCTTTTGAGAAAAGTGATTTTTGTAATGTTGATGGTTTAAGAACCTCATCAAGTTTTGCCCTATTTCTTAAATCGCTGGCATTTAATTCAAATAATTCATATCCTGCTTCTTTCGCTAGAACATAAGCCATAGTTGTTTTTCCTGTGCCCGCCGGTCCATAAAGAAGTATGGCTTTTTTCTTTACTAAACCCATATTAAAAGAATTAAAAAATGCTTTTAGCTTATCAATTGCAAGATTTTGGCCTTTAATTTCAGAAAAATTATTTGGTCTGTATTTTTCAGAGAGTGGGATTGTCATTTGTTTTTATTAAATCTTCTAATAATCTTTGATGTTCATCCATTGCTGTTTCAAAATTTTTATTGTTTATTACTTTTAATATGCCATAATTATCGTTTGAATAAGGGATAATACTGATTTCCATTTGTAAATCTTTAATCAGTGTTAAATAGATTTTGGGGTTATATCTTTTTGTTGTGATTTTATATCCCCCTCTAAAATCACTTAATTCAAAACCCGGCCTATCTTCTAATATTAGTTCTGGAAAATTCTCTTTTTCTTCTAAATTTAATCTTATCGCTCTTTTAAGAGGAATTTCCCCTATCTCCAATTTTTTTTTATTTTGTTCTGTCATTCTTATTGAGGCGTATTTACTTCCTTGTGAGGATAATCATCAAAGCTATATCCAAACACTTTTTTAAATAATTTTTCTGTTTCTTTTGCATTTTGTAAATTATATGAGCAACAAAATTCTGCTAATTTTCCAGAGTCATTTGCATTTAAAAATCTAATTAATTTTCCAGAAGAAAATTCTTGTGCGATTATTAAACGGCTGCTTATATCTGTTTCTTTAACTTCTGTGAGATAATCTTCGATATTTGTTTTTTCATCAGGTACGTGTCTTAGTCGACTTAAGGTTGAAATAGTAGCATATTGTCGAGGTATATCTGAACCCCATAATAATCTTATAAATTGTTTTATTTTTTCAGGACTTTCTTTATTTAAGAATAAATATGTTTCTTGTTTTTCTCTATTTTCTATTGCCATTTTAGTTCTTTCCCAAACCAACTAAAACAAAACTTGCTAATAATGCTTGAAGCTGTACGAATTCGTCGCTTCCTTCAACTAAACGAAACTCTATTTCACCTGTTTTTTCAGTAAGCTTTACTTTAATATGGGGTTCTATATCTAAGTTCCATACTTCTTTTTGTATTGCTTTTATGACATCTGTTCCAGAAATAGATTCTTTTAACATTACATCAAGAAGTTTTTCTCTCGCTTTTTCAAAATCGCCAGCAAGAGCATAATCTAAGACAACACGAATGTCTTTTGGTTTTGCACTCGATAAAAGGATATTTATTATTTCTTCAGTTATTACTGGCGAGATAGAAGCACTTGCTTGCAGGAGATTTATTGCACGTCTGCAATCACCTTCAGAACCTTCGTAAAGAACTTGTATTGCTCTATCATCTGTTTTTAGACCCTCTTTTTCTGCAATTTTTAATATGACTTTTGCTACATCTTTTTTTTCAAGAAGTTTGAATCTGAATACAACACAACGAGACTGAATAGGGTCTATGATTTTGCTGGAATAGTTGCATGAAAGAATGAATCTACAGGTTCCAGTGTAATTTTCCATTGTTCTTCTTAATGCATGCTGTGCTTCTTTTGTGAGAGCATCTGCTTCGTCTAAAAATATTATTTTAAATGGAACACTTCCAAGTGATTTTGTTCTTGCGAAATTTTTTACCTCTTGCCTTATAACGTCTATACCTCTTGCATCGCTTGCGTTTAATTCAAGATAATTTTCTTTCCAAAATTCTTTAAAGAGGTCTTTTGCGACAATTATTGCAAGAGTTGATTTTCCTATTCCTGCTGGACCCGAGAAGAGCATATGGGGAATATTAATAGAACCAACTAGATTTTTTACCCTTTTTACTATTTCGTCCTGGCCGAAAACATCTTCGAATTTATTTGGTCTGTATTTTTCAGTCCAGATGTTTGATGCATGATTTGTTTCCATCTTTTTTCAGTAAATTAAAATCAATTAGCATTATAAAGATTGCTATTGTGCAAAATATAAATTTTCTTCAGAAATCTAAGTGAATATGAATGTTAAAGAATAATTATCTCGCTCGCATTCTTTTCATTTTACGCTTGTGTTTTTCTTCTTTCAATCTTTTTCTCTGCCATTTCCATCGCATCTGGCCTTTTTTCTTCCATCTTCTACTTGAACGTTTCATATTTTTTTTAGCTTTTGTTTGTTTATAAATGTTTTTAAAGAAGTGCATTGTTAAGTTGGGGGTTGATAAGGGTAAAATTAATAGCCGAATAATTTTTAAACTCAATCGTCATTAAAACATTATGAAAAAGAGGATTGAACCGAAGTATAAGTTTCTTGGAATATTACTTCTTTTTGTTATCGGAATTATTGCAATAACTGCTGCTCCTGTTGGGACAAAACCAATTCCAGGACATAACGGAAGTCAGATACAGCCCGGAACAATTTTGGGAGATAGGATGGCAGATAATTTGAACTTGACTGGGAATGTTAGTATTAATGATGTTTTGAATGTGAAGGGGAGTAATGTTGGGATTGGGACGACGAATCCTGGAACGAAATTAGAAGTTAATGGGAGTATTAATATAACTGGAACTATAAATGGAAGAACTATCGCTGATTTAAGTCCAACAGGAACGATAAATATGTGGGCTACAACAACAGCACCAGCGGGTTGGGTATTGTGTGATGGCGCTTCTCTTAATAGAACGATATATGCGGCTCTTTTTGCAGTTTTGGGAATTACTTATGGAAATGTAAGTGCAACGCATTTTAATGTGCCTAATCTTAAGGGAAATGTGCCGGTAGGATTAAATTCAGCAGATACGAGTTTTGATGTTCTGGGGGAAATCGGTGGAGAGAAGACGCATACTTTGACGATAGCGGAAATGCCTGCACATACCCACAAAGTTGGTTCTGCTGCATTAGCAACTGCCAGCGGTTCGACCGAACGAAAGCCGAGTGGTGACTGGGACCTTACAACTTCGACTGGTGGAGATGGCCCCCACAATAATCTTCAGCCATATATCACATTAAATTATATTATTAAATATTAATTTTTGGATTATTATTAAAAATCATAAAAAATATCTTTCGTAATATCTTCACTAGTGAGTATATTGAGAAAACATTTAAATATAGTGAATATCTAGAATATTAAGACATAGAGAGATAGTAAAATATTAATCAGGTGATTCTAAAAACATGAAAAGAAAAATAATAAAGCAAGGGCATAATACTCTTACGATGACGCTTCCAAGCGAATGGGTTAAAAGATTTAATCTTGAGGCAGGAAAAGAAGTAGATTTGACTGAAAAAGATAATGGGCTTTTTATTAGTGTAGAGAAGAATGGCGAGCATAAACGTGCTGAATTTGATATCACTGGCATGGATATTCCAACAATATGGAAGTATTTTATGGCAGTTTATAGGGAAGGTTATGATGAGGTTCTTGTAAAGTTTGATCCTCAAATGAAACTTGAGAGCCCATTTAAGTTTTATACTAGTCATAAATATGATAAAAAGTATAGATTAAGTAAAGAGACAAAAACTCCTTTTGAGGCGATTCAGGGTTTTGTTAATCGTTTTATAGACTTTGAAATTGTCGAGCATGGAAAAGATTACATTGTTGTGCGAGAGATGGGGGAGATGAGTAGTAAAGAATTCGATAATTCATTAAGACGGGTTTTTTTACTTTTGCAGCAAATGGCAGAAGAAACTCTTGAAGCAGTAAAAACAGGAAATCCTAAAATAGTGGTGCATATGCATGATGTGGATATAAACTTGGATAAATTTCATGATTATTGCATAAGGGTTCTTAATCGAGTGGCGAATAAAGAGCAGAAAAAAACTTCACTATTGTTTTCCACACTTTATCTTTTGGAGCTTATCGGTGACGAATTTAAAAATATCTCTCAACATATAGTCTATGAACATATGATTATGAATATTTCAAATATGGAAGATATGACTAAGTCAATAAAAGACGAAATTGATACACTTTACGATCTTTTTTATAAATTTGATAAAAGTAAAATAAATCAACTTTCAGCAATAGATGGAGAAATGTATTTAGGAACAACAAAAACTTACAGAAAGTCAAAATCAGAAGAAGAAAAGGAAATACTGCATCATTTGAGGATGATTTCCAGATTAATTAACTCTGTTCTTGAGTTAAGAATAGAAATGGAATTTTAACTTTTAGCAGAAGAAATTCTTTTATAAACTTCAGAAATCAATTCTTTATGTTTCATCCCATCTTGATAAACCTCGCCAAATGCTTTTGCATATTCTTTTTCTGCCCATATCTCGTAAGCTTTTCTCCAACCCTCATCATTATCTGGTAGTTGTTTATCCCATTTGAATACCTCAATGCATTTGTGCTGTTCAAAAAACCTTGCCGACATTCTTTCAACAAACTTTTCTAACGGACAATATTTTATATTCCGGCATTCGCAATTTTCTCTCATGTCTAAGATTATATCTTTGGTTGGCATGATAAAGAAGAATGTAGAAATTATTTATCCTTTATCAATTGGGAATATAACAGAGAATATTTAGTATATCTTTAATAGTGAATAATGGGGCGATGGTTTTTTATAGCTGAGATTATAATATTTTTTAAGAACATAGTCCCGTAAGATAGCGGTCAAGTCTACAAGATTCTGAATCTTGTAACCCCGGTTCGAATCCGGGCGGGACTATTAGAACAATTAGAAACATCACAAAATCATGGTCATCTCCTAATCTCGGCAATTCTTCGGAATTGCTAGAAAGGCAGAGATGATGGGGTCAGAGCTCGCGGCGCTCTGACCCTCTCAATCTCTTTAACTTTTAGATAAACTTATAAATAAAGTTTCTTTTAAAAAAGAAGCTTTAAGTAAGAAAAGTAGTTATAGTTAAAAAAGAAGATTTAAATAAGAATAGGACGTATAACTAATATGGATAAAAAAGAGGATATAGAAATAATTGAAGAAGAAGAGACAAAAGAAGAGCAAAAAGATTTAATAAAACAGGGCAATATAAATCTAATTTTAGATTCTTATGCTGATATTTTTTCAAGTTTTGATGCCAGACCATATTCTGAAAAAGCATTGTCTGTTGATTTTCTTGCAGAGTGTAAGAATGCTGTAAGAGATAAGGGCGATAAAGGAATAGAACTTCGTTTATTGATGCCAAAGCAAAAAAGAAGTTTTAGAGATGAATTAACAATTAAGAAAAGATTGAAGAAGCATTTTGATAAGCATTTTCAAGAAAAAGAAAGTGAGATTTCTAAAATTAAAAAAGATGGATTTGCGTGGTTTTCTCTCGGGTGTCTTATTCTTTTAGGAATAATCCTTGTTTCTATTAGGTTTGCAGAGAGTCTTTTTAGTTCTTTTATGGTGGTATTAGAGGTGCCTAGTTGGTTTTTAATGTGGGAAGGTATGGCAAAGATTTTTATTGATGTGAGAAAGATTGAGCCAGATTATCTTTTTTATAAAAAGATGAGTAAGATAGGGGTAGTTTTCTTTGAGTATTAGCTAGAAGTTAAATTTGCCTTTTAACTGAAATCATACTTAATATTACTTAAATGCGTTTGCTCAATGCTCCAAATCGCATTTGCATTTCCAAATCATACTTAATATTACTTAAATGCAAATGCTCCCACCGACTCGGCATCGGCATGCTCACGTCTCACTCAGTATCCATGTAAAATCAGTGATTTATCGATGCTGTTTGAGTTTTTAAATATTGTCGAGATGGAGTATATCGATGAGAATTAGCTTATAATTTAGATACCTTAAAGTCTTCTTTCGTCAATTTTACATATTTTGTAACTGCTCCCAAAAGTTTGTTAGAAGTAGAGAATTTAGAATCTCGCTGTCTTTCAAAATAAGTATATAAGATTACAGACATTCCTCGTTCTTTTAGCCTATTTATTACGGGAACAAAGTCTGAGTCTGAAGCTATGAGGATAACTTTGGTTATTTTTGGATGATTTAAAGGTATGTCCATTAGATCCATTGTAATTAAAGTATCAACGCCTTTCTGTTTATATTTATAGGCTCCATCAATTCTTAATCTTTGACATCTGCCTTCTCTTATGGATACTTCTTCTTTATTTAAGCCGAGTTTTTGGATAAAAGAATCATAATCCTCTTTTCTCTTTTTTTCCTCTTTTGTGGGTGGTTGACTTTGAAACGGAGGAGCATTATAAAAAAAGAGGTGTTGAAAAACAAGATTCTGTTTTCCCGTTAAATGTTTAGCAAATTTTAAAAGATCATACTTAAAATAATGTCCCTCACCAAGTTCATGGCTAACTTTAGATAAAAAACCTGCATCAATTAAAACTACTGATTTTTCCATAAAAATAAATCATCCAGCGACCATTTCTGATCACTGGGGGTCATGTTAATAATACCAGTAAAATCCTATTTAAAAGCGTTTTGGTAGGCTTAATTTGTTAGATTAAAGAGGATTATTGGGTTGATTTATCGATGCTGTTTGAGTTTTTAAAGTTTGTCGAGATGGAGTATATCGATGAAGGTTTCTTAAGAAGAAATAAATAAAATTTAAACAAGGAATTACTAAGACAAAATAGGAAGAGAAATGTTCAGAAGAATAACTTAATTCTGTCCCAGACATATTTGAAAGAATAAGTTTTTAAACTAGATATTCTTAGAATTATTATCAAAAAAATCCTCAATGTTTATTTGTTGGATTTTTTGGATGATCCAAAATTAAACCACAAACAAAAAAATTTATGGACATGAAAAAAAGGCTGACTAAAAAAGGACGAGAGGGGGGGGGGGGTTATAAGTTTCTTGGAATATTACTTCTTTTTGTCGTAGGAATTATTGCTATAACTGCAGCACCGGTTGGAACAAAGCCAATTCCAGGTCATAATGGCAGTCAGATACAGCCCGGGACAATTCTTGGCGACAGACTCGCGGATAATTTGAATTTGACGGGCAATGTTAGTATTAATGATGTTTTATTTATTAAAGGTAGTAAGATTGGAGTAGGAGTTATATCATCCAATTATCTTTTAGAAACTTCAAGGAGTTCAGATGGTAAAGATGTTAATTTGTCAGGAGCATTATATGTAAATGGGACTTCTAGACAAATTTATGCCGGAGGTTATAATCCGATAGAATGCCCTGCTGGTATGATATTAGTTCCGCCAAGCCATCAAGATGGTATGGACGGGTTTTGCGTGGATAAATATGAGGCAAAGAATATTAGTGGAATCGCCACTTCTCAAGCAGCCGGCACTCCCTGGGTAACTATTACTCAATACAATGCCCGAGCCGAATGCATCAGAGCCGGAAAACACTTAATCACCGAGAAAGAATGGCAGGCAATTGCTCATAATATCGAGTTAGTTGGTTGGAACTGGAATGGGGGAGTTGTCGGAACTAATCAGATGTCTGATGGCCATTCGGATGGAATCCCTGGAAGTTCTTTAGCCGCCGATGTTACTGGCGACCCTGATGACGACCCTTGTGTAGGGACCGGTCAAGCTTGTGATGTGAATACTTGGGATTCTCAGCGCCGAACTTATAAATTAAGCAATAGTCTATATATCTGGGATTTTGGCGGAGATGTTTGGGAATGGGTCGACCAGGTGAATAAGGATGAGTATCCAGTGTATAATAGTCCTGCAGCTGGTTGGCAGGCTTGCAGTACTTCTGGAGATGGGATTTGTGGAAATATTAAGACAACTAATGACCAATGGTATCGGGGAGCTAGTCTAGATACGCGCGGCTTTATTCGTGGCGGCGGTTGGAACATTGGGGCTAACTCTGGTGCTTTCACGCTGGATTTGAATGCTGCGCCCACGCTTACATACGTCCACATTGGGTTTCGCTGTTGCAGTAGTTAATCTGGCACCTTGAATCTGGGAATCAAGGGAAAGCCCGAAGGCGAGCGACTTTGCGAGGAGGTGTGGAAGAGAAACAAAAAAGAAAAAGGCGAGCAGG